>Ga0194041_10000295_pt1 | contig 19542 bp, 14 predicted proteins | sample JunL449m_MetaG_FD_160082 | JGI IMG/M metagenome (GOLD analysis project Ga0194041, IMG submission 160082) | Anoxic zone freshwater microbial communities from boreal shield lake in IISD Experimental Lakes Area, Ontario, Canada - Jun2016-L442-9m | ecosystem: Environmental > Aquatic > Freshwater >...
CCGTTGGCCAGCGCGACAGTGCGCCGCGTGTCAGCGGATCACCGTTCTCAAGCGCGTGAATCGCCCGATGCTCTGCACCGTGATATCGATACGTTCGATCCACATCGGCACTACGGCCCACCACAGCGAGGTATCCGAGCAGGATCCCTACCTGCAGGAGCCCGTCGACGGCTCGTTCAACAAGGAGCTGCGTGGAACCGAGTGTGTGCACGATTGCCGACGCGGCGATCGCTGGGAGCACGTTGAAGATCGCAACCGCAACAAGAAGCGTGACGGCGAGTGTTGCGATCATGGATCCGGTGCCGCCGGTTGATCGCTCCTCATCGCCCGTCGATACATCGACGCTACGAAGAAGCCAACGGCTGCCGAGCGCAAGTGTCTCCCAGAGAACAACGGCGCCGCGCAGAATTGGGATGCGCGTGAGGCGGCGGCGCATTGGTCCCGAAGCGATCGGCTCTGAGGTGACGGCGATGCCACCATCCACCGTGCGTATCGCGACACCAATGTGCGATGGCCCGCGCATCAGAATTCCGTCAATCAGCGCTTGTCCGCCATACGCTGCGCCGTTCGTTGGGCGCGCACTCAGCGATACGGCGTGGAGTGCGCGTGAAACGTCTGCGAAGCGATCCTGCGCGATTCGCGCAGCGACGCCAAGTTGGCGCCGCATGGGGATCAGCGCGAGCGACCGAGGCGCTTCTGGAAGCGCTCGACCTGACCGGCCGTGTCGAGAATCAGCTGCTTCCCCGTAAAGAACGGGTGGCAGTTGGAGCAGACTTCCGTCTTGAGCTCGCTTGTTCGCGTCGAGCCGATCGAGAACTTCGTGCTGCATGCGAGGCACGTAATCTCGATGGTGTTGTACTTCGGATGAATCTCTGGCTTCATCAGCGACTCTCTAGGCGTCTGGTGAAGCGACAACGTTGACGCGCTTCTTCGTGCGCGACGCGTGGTCGAACTTCACCGTGCCGGTGACGGTTGCATAGATGGTGTAGTCGCTGCCCAGGCCAACGCCGCGCCCTGCGGCGAAGGTGGTGCCGTGCTGTCGCACGATGATGCCGCCAGCATTGATCTTCTGGCCGTCGCCGACCTTCACGCCGAGGCGCTGACCAGCGCTATCACGCCCGTTGCGAACACTTCCGCCTGCCTTTTTGTGTGCCATGGTGCTCTCCTTCTCTCAGCGTTCGCTGCGTTACTCGGCGTCGGCGGCCGTTGTGTCGGCGCTCTTCGCTGCTGGCTTCTTCGCTGCTGGCTTCTTCGCTGCCTTCGCTTCGGCTGGCGCACCAACCTTTAGTGATGCGGCAACTGCAGCGTCGGCCTTCGCCTTATCGGCGGCGGCGGCAACGGCTGCGGCCTGCGCCTTCGCGCGATCTGCAGCCCCGGCTTCATACAGCGCCTTCGCACTCGTGCCGTTCACGGCAACTTCGGTGACCTTAATAAGGTGCAGCTCCTGGCGGTGCCCCTTGGTGATGCGGCTGCGCGCCTTCGGTCGATACTTAAAGCTGATCGTCTTTGGTCCGCGCTCCTGGCCGAGCACCGTTGCGGTGACCTTCGCGCCTGCAACGACGGGGGTGCCGATCTCCGTTGTGGAATCGGTGCGCACAAGTAGGACACGGTCGAACGAGATCTCGCTCCCTGGGGTAGCGCCGGTCAACTCAACGTGCAGCTCGCTGCCGAGCTCCACGCGATACTGCTTTCCACCGGTCTCGATGACTGCGTACATGGCTCCCCTGTCCTTACTGTCTGTGCGCCGTACAGGCGGCGCCTGCTGGGCGGTCGCGGGCTGACGGACGGGTCAGTCGCGGGAGGGGAAGTCTACGATCAGGGCTCCTCCGCGTCAACCGCGCCTAATTGTTACATGAGCGGCGATGAGCCGCTCTCGTGCACTCGGTGGCTCTGTACGAGGGCGAGGCCGAAGGCGAGCGAGATTGCCGATGCGCCGCCGTAGCTCACGAAGGGGAGGGTGATCCCTGTAATGGGGGCGACGCCCAGGTTCATTCCAATGTTGACGAATGTTTGAAAGAGGATGACTGTGGCCATCCCGCCGGCAAAGATCACCCCGAACTCATCCGGAGAGGTCCAGGCGTGCCAGACCAGGCGCCCAACCAGGATTGCCAGCAGGACGATCACAAAGAGACCGCCAACGGCGCCAAAGGCACGAACTAGGGCTGCAAAGACAAAGTCGCTCTCCTGCACCGGCAGGGGGGTCAACGTGGTGGTGCCATCCGCACCAGCGCCGAAAAGGCCGCCGCCTTTGATCGCCTCAAGGGAGCGTAGTAGTTGGTACTTCGGTCCGGCAGGGTCAGCATTTGGATCGATGAAGGCGAGGAGCCGCTCCTTCTGATAATCCGCCAGGACCACGATCCATGCCAGGGCGCCAGCGAAGGCGACCAGGCTCGCCATTGCAGCGACCCAGCGCGTCGCGACGCCGGCGAGGTAGAGGGCGCCGAAGAGGGCTGCCACCAGAACCAGCGCCGTGCCGAGGTCGGGCTGCGCGACAACGAGGAGGAAGGGTGGCGCAACGATGGCGCCCGCCAACAGGAGATCCTGCAGCCCACCGCTTGATCCATCCGCCCGAGTGAGGGCTGTTGAGATGGCCACGAGCGTCAGGATTTTACTGAGCTCACTCGCCTGAATGGCGAGGCCGAAGATTGCGATCGCTCGGTTGTTTCCTCCAGAGTCGACGCCGTAGACCAGCGTGATGATCAGCAGCAGAATGTTTGCGGCGTAGAGCGGCCACGCAAAGGTACGAACCCAGCGCCAGTTCACCAGCGTCGTCACGGTGTACACAGCAATTGAGAGCAGTGTCCAGGTTAGTGAGCGTACGAGGAGCGAGCTCGGTGCCAGTAGTTCCTGACCGTAGCTCCGTGCATTCAGCCAGGCCATGCCCACACCCACGATTGCGAGGAGGCCAACCGCTGTCGCGGCGAGCCAGTCAACCCGACGGAGTGCTGAGTTGAGTGGAGAGTCAAGTCTATTCACCGTAGAAGTTTCCTCGTGCGAGAAGTCCGGGTCGGCGATAGTCCACCTTCAAATTGTATTGCAACTGGATGTAGTACTTCGCCACCTCTTTGGAGGCATTACCGATGGTGTTTGAACCGTGCATGAAGACGACAAACGCAAACGTTGAGTCGTGCTTTGAGAAATCATTCGTCGGCGCAACGAAACCACTCAGCCAGTTGTGATACGGCAGTCGTCCTTGGCTATCGCGCGCGCCATATTGCGCTGTACCGCTCTTCCCAAAAAGATAGAGCGGCATGCGCCACATTCCCTGCGACATGATCAAGCTTTGCTCCACCTTTCGGGCGGCGTGGCGCATCTCGCGGTAGGTGGACTCTTTCATGCCGACTGTTCCGTTCACTACTGGTGCGATTGGCGTAATCGTCCCATTGGGATCGGTGATCTGGAGTACGACGTGCGGCCTCCACAAGGTGCCGTTATTTGCGAGCGCCGCGAATGCGTTGATCACCTGAATTGGCGACGTAAGGTCATAGCCTTGACCTTGCGAAGACTGCATCACCTCGGCGTCATAGAGGCCGCGATTAATGGTGGCGCGAGCCCACGCCTGGTCTGGGACGAGACCGGAGACTTCGCCTGGCAGATCAATGCCGGTTGGTGCGCCGAAACCCCACTGGCGGCCACATGTGGAGAGTCGATCAATCTTTATGAGGCGCGCTAGTCGGAAGGTGACAACATTGGAGCTCCACATAAACGCCTCAGCTGGTGTCAGTAATCCGCTGTCAAACCCCTTGTGGTTCCACTCATAAAACTTCTCGCCGCCGACTTCAAGAAATGGCGTGGATGCCAGGCGTGTGGAGGGCGTGACGAGCCCGTTGTCTAGCGCACAGGAATATGTCACGAGCTTGTAGGTACTTCCTGGCGGAAAATATGAACCAACTGCGTGGTTCAATAGTGGCGAAAACTTGTTCGCCAAATAACTCTGATATGTGGCATTGCTGATCCCCGCAGAGAAGTCGTTATTGTCGTACGTCGGCCGTGACGCCATCGCGAGCACTTCGCCGTTCTGCGGGTTCATGGAGATCACAACACCCTCTTTGATTCTCGCGCCTTTGAGCCCCCAATCGAGTGCGGTAGTTGCGCGCTGTTGTGCCTTGATGTCGATTGTGAGCGTCAGTGATGCTCCATTGATCGGTGGCTTTGTGACGCCGAGAATTCGAACGACGCGGCCCATCGCATCAACCTCAACCTGACGCACCCCTGGCGTACCGCGCAGCGTCTCTTCATAGCTGGACTCGACACCGGCGCGCCCGATGAAATCCGTCACGGTATAGCCGGCCGTCGCTAAGGTGCTCGCCTCAATGGAGTCGATGCGGCCAACATATCCAACGATGTGGCTGATGAGTGTTCCGTATGGATACACGCGACGTGATTCAACGATGGTCTCTACGCCAGGGAGCGCACTACGACTTTCATTGATGAGCCGCGCTGCGCGTTCATCAATGTTGTTCGCGATGCGAATCGGTTCCCAGAGCGAGCCGGTGCTGCGGTCAAGCAGTGTGATGATACGAACGGGGTCCATCTTCAATATCGTTGCGAGCGTCTGCACCACACTCGCACGAATGGTGAGGGGAAGATTCCCAGGCCGAATTTGTAGCGCGTACACTGCGATGTTTTTTGCAAGGACGACGCCGCTGCGGTCGTACACTAAGCCCCGCGCTGGTGTGATGCGCTCTTCCACAACACGGTGGCCCCCTGCCAGCCGTACAGGAGTGTCTTGCTGCGCTGTTCCATCTGCTTGCACGAGGATCAGCCGGCCACCGAGGCCGCCAAACGTGAAGAGCAGAGCGAGTGCGGCGGTGAGAAATCGGAGCGGTCGTCGGCGACGCTGCTCCTGGGCGCTCGGCCCACCGCCGCCGGGATACATCTGAGGGTTTGTCATGTTTTGCTGTTACCCGCGAAGGGTTTGATCGAACTGATACCCCGTCCGTCGGCGACGGCCGAGCCAGGCCAGAGCACCTCCGACCAGCAAGTTCGCCAGAAGTCCGGCGGCGCGCTCTCCCATGCTCGTCCCGCCAGTGCCGCTCAAGAACGCTGCTGCCACGGCACTTGCCACGAGCCCCGCGAGCAGCGCAGCAGCTCGACGGAGAAGTTGCGCGTCACCTGCGCCGCGGATCTGGCTACTCACCAGCACGCCCGCGATAAGCATCAGGCCCGTAAGGCCTAGTGGGCGTAGGAGTGCGAGGTCGATCATGAGGCCCGCCACCGTCGCGGCGACAAGCACGAGCATCCGGCGTTCCAGCGAGGCTGTAACAATCAGCAGCACAAGGGGGAGGTTCAAGAGGCGCTCCAGCCCGAGCTCGGGTAAGAGTCGCACCTGGACGAGGGCAACAAGCACAACTCCGATCACATAAACAGGGCGCCTGGTCATGCCTTCAGGATACCCCCTCAGCCGCCTTGGCACACCATCCCGCCTGGGGCTCACTGTTCCACGTGAAACATGACCGGCGAAACCCCGCCGCCGCCCCCTGCTGCTACGATGGCGAGGTGAATGCCACCACCCAGCCCACTGCGGAATCCCACGCGCCGATCATCGTGTGTGCCAACCAGAAGGGCGGGGTGGGCAAGACGACCACCGTGCTCAATCTAGCCGCCGAACTCGCTCACGCTGGGCGACGGGTGCTCGTGGTGGACCTCGACCCACAGCGCAATCTGACCAGTGGTCTCGGGTTCACCCTCCCAGAAGGGGCACCAACCGCCTACGACCTGCTCGTCGGACGCCGGCCGGCCATTGAGCTCGCCCAGCCGACCTCCATCCCAAACCTGATGCTTATCCCAGGCTCGGCTGACCTTGCAGGCATCGACGTCGAGCTGGCGACTGGGGATGAGAGCGGGGAGCGCCAACTCGCGATCGGCTTACGCACAGCCGGCGACGCCGAGGTGATCCTCGTCGACACCCCTCCGTCACTCGGTTTAGTGACCGTGAGCGCACTGGCGATCGCCGACGGGGTGCTCGTCCCTGTGCAGTGCGAGTACTACGCGCTGGAAGGGCTATCACAACTCATGGCCACGATTCGCCTGGTGCGAGATCGCCTGAACCCTGCCCTGGAGGTGAATGGCCTCCTCTTGACCATGCTTGATCCCCGCACGAAACTAGGCAGCGACGTCGTCCGCGAGGTTGAGAGTCACTTCGGTGAGCTCGTCTACAAGGCCCGCGTCCCGCGTTCGGTACGCTTAGCCGAAGCGCCAAGCCACGGCATTGCGATCCGAAGTTACGCGCCAGGCACCTCGGGTGCCGAATCATACGCACAGGCGGCTGCAGAATTCGATGCCCGGGTGTTCGGCGGAACCCCTGTGGGCGCCAGTTAGTAATAAGGGGGAAGCATGGCAAAGAAGGCCACCGGTCTCGGTCGCGGATTAGGCGCGCTCATTCCTGAGGCGGCGAGCGCCGTGGGCGCCACGCGTGCCGGTGCGCTGGAGATTCCGCTCAGCAAGATCAAACCGAACCCGTATCAGCCGCGCACAGAGTTCTCGACCGCGGAGCTGGCGCAGCTCGCCGAGAGCATCCGTGAGCACGGTGTCCTGCAGCCCGTGGTCGTCGAAGAGGGGCCGAACGGCTACACCTTAATCGCGGGTGAGCGCCGCTTCCGCGCATCGAAACTCGCCGGAAAGAGCACCATACCCGCCGTCGTGCGCGTTGTCGGCAATCAATCACGACTCGAGCTCGCACTGATTGAGAACGTGCAACGCAGCGACCTTTCGCCCATTGAAACGGCGCACGCGTATCGCCGTCTCGCCGATGAGTTCGGGCTGACACAGGAACAGATTGCGGTGATTGCCGGGAAGGCACGCACCACAGTGGCAAATACGCTGCGCCTACTCGATCTCTCTACGGATGTGCAGAACGAAGTTGCCGCTGGGCGACTCAGTGAAGGGCACGCACGCGCGCTCGTTGGACTCCCAGAATCAGAGCAGGCGTGGCTTGCGCGCACCTTTGTGCGCGATGCCGTTACGGTGCGTGGCGCCGAAGCGGCCGCGTCAACGGTTCGCGGTGCTGCGCGCGGTACAATCACCACGACGCGAAAGCCTGGCGCGCTGCCAAGTGAAGAGCTCGCTGCACTGCAGCGCGATCTTGAGGGGCATCTCGGCACTCCGGTGCGCGTGAAGCCTGCAGGTAAGGGCGGACAGATCGTGATCGATTACTACTCAAACGAAGAACTGCATCGGCTCGTTGAGCAGATCAAGGGAGTGAGTGAGTGACCGAGAAGAAGAGCGCCGCAGCTGCAACAGCGAGTCGCGCAAAGAAGGCATCTGGCGACTACGGCGCATCCAGCATTCAAGTTCTTGAGGGACTTGAGGCGGTACGAAAGCGCCCTGGTATGTACATCGGTTCCACCGATGAGCGCGGTCTGCATCACCTTGTCTACGAAGTTGTCGACAACTCTGTTGACGAAGCGATGGCCGGTCATGCAACGCGCATCGTTGTGCGCATCAACAAAGATAATTCCATCACCGTCGCTGACGATGGTCGCGGTGTTCCAGTTGGTAAACACTCCACTGGAAAAGATGCGCTTGAAGTGGTGCACACCGTGTTGCACGCCGGCGGTAAATTCGGTGGCGGCGGCTACAAAGTGTCGGGTGGATTGCACGGCGTCGGCGTCTCCGTTGTCAATGCGTTGAGTATCAAGCTGCGCGTTGAATCCGCACGCGACGGATTCGTCTGGTCGCAAGAGTACGAGCGCGGCGTACCACGAACCAAAGTTATCAAAGGGAATCCATCAGCTGGCCGACGCGGAACACTGACCACCTTCTTGCCTGACCCAGAAATGTTCTCGACGACTGAATACTCGTTTGAGACCCTCGCAAATCGTTTGCGCGAATCCGCGTATCTCAACAAAGGGTTGTGGATGACGCTCATTGACGATCGCGCCGATCGCGAAGCAACCTTCTACTTCCAGGGCGGCATCGTCTCGTTTGTTCGTCACCTGAATCGCAAGCGCAAGGTGACGCACGATCGCCCGGTCTACATCGAAGGGATGGAGGGAACAACCAGTGTTGAGGTCGCCTTCCAGTACCAGAGTGACTCGTGGTCAGAGACACTGCTCGCCTTCGCAAACAACATCAACACTATTGACGGCGGAACGCACGTCACTGGATTCCGCGCGGCACTCACCAGCTCACTCAACGAGTGGGGCCGCAAGAACGGCGCGATGAAAGATAACGATCCAAATCTCACGGGTGAGGATGTGCGCGAAGGACTTACCGCCGTGATCAGCGTGAAACTTGTTGATCCGCAGTTCGAAGGCCAAACAAAGGCGAAGCTCGGCACCGCCGAGATCAAAGGAATCGTGCAGACCGCCGTCAACAAGGGGCTGACGCAGTTCCTCGAGGAGAATCCGTCTGACGGTAAAGAGGTCATTCGCCAATCACTCAACGCGGCGCGTGGACGCGAAGCGGCACGCAAGGCGAAGGAGCTTGTGATGCGCAAGGGTGCGCTCGAGGGAAGCGCCCTGCCTGGCAAGCTTGCCGACTGCCAAGAGCGTGATCCCGCCAAGTCAGAGCTCTACATCGTGGAGGGTGAGTCGGCCGGCGGTTCCGCAAAGCAGGGTCGCGATCGGCGCTTCCAAGCAATCTTCCCGCTGCGCGGCAAGCTGCTGAACGTGGAGAAGGCGCGCATCGACAAGATTCTCGGCAGCGACAACATTCGCACGCTGATCATGGCGCTCGGTGCCGGCATTCAAGACTCCAGCATGGAAGATTCAAACAGCCGCTTTGACATTACGAAGCTGCGCTACCACCGCGTCATCATCATGACCGACGCCGATGTCGACGGCGCGCACATTCGCACGCTGCTGCTCACCTTCTTCTATCGCTACATGCCGGCCATCATCGAGGCGGGCTACCTCTACATCGCCCAGCCGCCGCTCTACCGAGTGAGTACGGGCAAAGAGACCAAGTACGCCTCAACCGAGAAGGAGCGCGACGAAGCGATCGCCTCATTTAAGACGAAGAACGTCAACGTGCAGCGCTTCAAGGGTCTCGGCGAGATGAATGCCGAGCAGCTCTGGGAGACGGCAATGAATCCCGAAAATCGCGTTTTCTTGCAGGCGCGTATTGAGGATGCCGCGGTGGCAAATGAGATCTTCGAGATGCTGATGGGCGAACGAGTTGAGCCGCGCCGTGACTTCATTCGAGCCGAGGCCCATAAAGTGCAGAACCTCGACGTATAGGAGGCGATGAGAACATGAGCGACGAGGCACGAGTGAGCGTCCGTTCGATTCGCATCGAAGACGAGATGCGCACGAGCTACCTCGATTACGCGATGAGCGTGATCGTGGCGCGCGCGCTCCCCGACGTTCGCGACGGCCTCAAGCCGGTGCACCGTCGCATCTTGTACACGATGGGCGAGATGGGGCTCTCTGGCGGCTCCGCCTATCGCAAGTGCGCCGCCATCGTCGGCGAGGTGATGGGTAAGTACCACCCACACGGCGACGGCGCACTGTACGACGCACTCGTGCGACTGGCACAAGACTTCTCCATGCGGCATCCGCTCGTTGATGGCCAGGGAAACTTCGGCTCTGTTGATGGCGACTCCGCCGCTGCAATGCGCTACACCGAGGCACGCCTCACCGCAATCGCTGGCGAGATGCTTGCCGACATTGATCACGAAACTGTGGACTTCACACCGAACTACGACGGCACGCAGAAGGAGCCGAGCGTTCTCCCTTCGCGCCTGCCGAACCTGCTCGTAAACGGTTCCTCCGGCATCGCCGTCGGCATGGCGACGAACATTCCACCGCACAACCTTGGTGAGATCGCCGACGCTGCGATCGCCCTGATCGCCGACCCAGAACTCTCCGTCGATGATCTGTGCAAATACGTCAACGCGCCAGACTTCCCAACAGGCGGCATCCTTTACCGCTACGACACCATTAAGAATCCGCTCACCGGCGCAACCGAGCGCATTGATGCGGTACGGCAGATGTACGCGCACGGACGCGGCCGCGTCGTTGTAGACGGTGCAACACACTTCGAAGAGGCGTCACGTGGTGATCGCACGGCGATCATCATCACCGAGCTCCCATACCAGGTAAACAAGGCCTCACTCGTTGAGAAGATCGCCGACCTCGTGAAAGAGGAGCGCCTCGACGGTATCGCCGACTTGCGCGATGAGTCGGACCGCGACGGCATGCGCATCTACGTTGAGGTCAAGAAAGATGCCAACCCACATAAGGTGCTGAACAAACTGTTGAAGCTCACCCCGCTTCGCTCAGCATTCAGCATGAACATGCTCGCGCTGGTTAATGGTCAGCCACAGACGCTCTCACTGAAGTCGGTGCTCCAACACCACATCGATCACCGCCGCATCATCGTGCGGCGCCGCACCGAATATGAACTGAAGAAGGCACGCGAGCGCGCCCACATCCTCGAAGGGCTCAAGATCGCGCTCGACAACCTTGACGCCGTCATCAAGACCATTCGCGCAGCCGCCGATGTGGATGTTGCACGCACGCAGCTCATGGAGCGCTTCAAGCTCAGCGAACTACAGGCGCAGGCGATCCTTGACATGCGTCTTGCGCGCCTCGCCGCGCTTGAGCGCAAAAAGATCGAGGACGAATATCTCGAGGTCATTAAGCTCATCGCTGAGCTCGAAGACATCCTCTCCCGCCCGGCGCGAATCTCCAAGATCATCTCGGATGAGTTCGCCAAACTGAAGGAGAAGTTCGCCGACCGACGCCGCACGAAGATTGCCCAAGATGCAACGCGCGAGATGTCGGACGAGGATCTGATCGCCGACGAAGATGTCGTGATCACCATCTCTGGCCGTGGCTACATCAAGCGCCAGCCGCTCGCCACCTACCGCCAGCAGCATCGCGGCGGCAAGGGCGTCATCGGCATGACCACGCGCGAAGAGGATGCGGTCGCCACCTTGCAAGTTGCGAATACCCACGACTACGCGCTCTTCTTCACCAACAAGGGGCGTGGCTTCAGCGCCAAGGTGCACGAGATCCCTGACGCCTCGCGACAGAACAAGGGGATTCCGATCGTCAATCTTCCGGGAGTGCAGGTGGAGTCGGGCGAGACCCCGGTCGCCACGATCATCCTCAATGGCTTCACGCCTGGCAGCTACCTCGCTTTCTCCACGAAGAGGGGGATCATTAAGAAGACCGCAATTGAGCAGTTCGAGAAGGTGCGCTCGACCGGCATCATCGCCATCACCCTCGATAAGGGTGACGAGCTCGCCCAGGTGATTCAGACCTCCGGCGAAGATGACCTCGTTATGGCCACCCGCCAGGGGCGCATCTGCCGATTCCACGAGCGCGAGGCCCGCGCGATGGGGCGCACCGCTGGTGGCGTCATCGGAATTCGTCTCGCCCGCCAGGGCGACCTTGTGGTCGCGATGGCCGTGGCGGAGCCTGGTGCCGACCTGCTCGTCCTTACTGAGACCGGCCACGGCAAGCGCGTCCCTGTGGGCGCCTTCGCCCGCAAGCACCGTGGCACCCAGGGCGTCCGCCTGATCCCGCTTGAGGGGCGCAAGACTGGCCCAGTTGTAGCTGTGCGGCAGGTAAGCGAGGCCAACGAAGAGGTGATCTTGATCAGCGCCGAGGGGCAGGTTGTGCGCACCAAACTTGAGAGCATCGCCACCCGCAAGGACGGCAGTGCCCAGGGCGTGCGGGTGATGACCCTGCGCGAGGGCGACAAGGTCGCCGGAATCGCCGCCTTCCGTACGGGTCTGGCAAAGCGCAACGACACAGGCGACAATCAGGATGAAGCTGATGAGGCCCTAGTGGTCCCCAAGGTTGTAAAGGCACCTCGCCCAGCAACCAAGGGCGGCACCCCATCGAAGGGGAAGCCGGTCGCAAAGGGGAAGCCAGCAGCGAAGTCGAAGCCGGTCGCAAAGGGGAAGCCAGCCCCGAAGAAGCGTTCGGGCCGCTAAGAGTGGCCCGTCCAGAGAGCGGAGGACGGCGATGAGGGCAGATTCAATCGACGTCTACACGGGGAACGCCAACCCCGAGCTCGCGGCAAAGATCGCACGATACCTCGGACGACAGATCGGTAAGGCTGAAGTCTTCGCCTTTGCCAATGAAAACATCTTCGTCAAGATTCTCGACAACGCCCGCGAGAAGGATGTCTTCATCGTTCAACCCACGTCGCGCCCGGTAAGCACCTCCATCATGGAACTCCTGATCATGATCGACGCGTTCAAGCGCGCTTCAGCTGGCCGCATCACCGCCGTCATTCCGTATTACGGCTACGGCCGCTCTGACAAGAAGGATCAGCCGCGCGTGCCGATCACCGCGCGCCTCGTCGCCGACATGCTGCAGGTTGCGGGTGCCAATCGCATCCTCACCCTCGATCTTCATCAGGGTCAGCTACAGGGATTCTTCAATGTGCCCGTCGACGAACTGACCGCCGTACATCTCCTTTCAAACTACATGCGCCAACGCGGCACAGAGAACCTTGTCGTCGTCACCGACCTCGGGTTTGCAAAGCGCGCACGCACCTTCGCCGAACTTCTCAATGCGCCGCTCGCGATCGTGGAGAAGCGACGCGAGGGGAACAACGACCAGGCCGAGGTCCTGAACGTCATCGGTGACGTGAAGGGGAAGCGCGTCGTCATCGTCGATGACGAGATTGATACCGCTGGCACTCTCACTGAGACGATCCGCGCAATTGAGAAAGCGGGTGCAATTGAGGTCACCGCGTGTGCAACCCACGGCGTCTTCTCTGGCCCCGCGATTGAACGCATTGAGAACTGCAATGTGCTTGAGGTAGTAGTGACCGACTCTATCCCGATGCCGATTGGTGCAAAGAGCACCAAGATCAAACGCCTCTCCTCTGCGCCGCTCTTCGGTGAAGCCATCCGACGCATTCACCTCGGTGAATCAGTCGGCGCCCTTTTCGGTAAAGAGTCGGCCACCGCTGAGGAGATGCTCTTCTGGGACGAGCACCAGACGGGACCCGTCTCCACGGTTCCATCGAGCGAGAAGCGAACACGACGATGACCCTCAAGCTGCATCGCCCTGACGAGCGTGGCGCAATCGTTGCGCACACACCAGAGAAGAGCGTCGACTGGCGCGCATCGCTACGTAGCCCGCGCTGGAATGCAGCGCCGATGCGCAATCCTGAAATGAATCCGACCAGCAGGCCCGTAAGTGCCCTCTTCTGGGTTGTGCTCGCCGCGCTTACCTTCGGCATCCTGGTGATCGGATACTCCGCCGGATTCTGGCGCTAGGCCCCCGACCGCGATGGTCCTTGGATTTCTCTCCCGACTTGTAGATTCAAACGATCGCGAGCTCGGTCGCCTGAAGCCAATCCTTGACGCCGTTAATGCGCGCGCAGACGAGATGGAAGCCGCGAGTGACAGTGAGATTCGTGCACGGATCGATGCAATTGCTGCAGTACTGAGGACCCTCGAAGGTGAGGCGCTGAAGACAGCGCTTGACAATGAGTTGCCCGAAATTCTTGCCGCCGCGCGCGAAGCATCGCGCCGCACCACCGGCATGCGCCCATATGACGAGCAGATCCTCGGAGCCATCGTGTTGCACCAGGGGAAGATCGCCGAGATGCGAACAGGCGAAGGGAAGACACTCGTCGGACCGCTCGGCGCCACTGTCAACGCCGTTGGTGGCCGAGGCGTACACGTGGTCACCGTGAACGATTACCTCGCCAGACGCGACGCACGCTGGATGGGTCCGATCTTCGCTTTCATGGGGTTGAGCATCGGCGTCATCGCCCACGACACCTCATACCTGTTTGACCCTGAGCACCACAGCAGCGACGAACAGACTGCCAAGCTGCGCCCCGTCACTCGGCGTGAGGCGTATGCCGCGGACGTCACGTACGGCACAAATAATGAGTTCGGCTTCGACTATCTGCGCGACAACATGGTGACCGAACTTGAGGCGCGTGTGCAACGCGGACATACCTTTGCAATCGTCGACGAGGTCGACAACATTTTGATTGACGAAGCGCGCACGCCGCTGATCATTAGCGGCCAGGCTGCGGAATCGCAGGACCTCTACGCAACGTTCTCAAAGCTTGTGCCCCGTCTGCGTGCACGTGATGTTGGTGCAGAGTCGGGTGGCGACTACTTCTTGGACGAGAAGGAGAAGGCGGTTTCCCCAACCGAGGATGGTGTCGCACGCGTCGAGCAGATGCTCGGCATTGAGAATCTCTACAGCGGTGATCCACTGATGGCGCGACACTTTGAATCAGCGCTCCGCGCACATGCGCTCTTCAAGCGTGATCGCGACTACATCGTTGAAGAGGGCGAGATTGTGATCGTTGACGAATTTACTGGTCGCAAGATGCCGGGGCGGCGCTGGTCCGAAGGCCTACATCAAGCCGTTGAGGCGAAAGAGGGTCTCCATGTGCAGCGTGAGTCGGTAACTCTCGCCACGATCACCTTCCAGAACTACTTCCGTCTCTACGGCAAGCTCGCCGGCATGACTGGTACCGCCATGACCGAAGCCGAGGAGTTCAGCAAGATCTACAACCTTGAAGTCACCGCAATCCCAACCCACCGGCCGATGGTGCGCGACGACCAGGCTGATCTTGTTTACCGCACGGAACGTGCCAAGGATGGCGCGATCGTTGAGCACATTAAAGAGCGGCGCGCCGCTGGTCAGCCGGTGCTCGTCGGGACCACGTCAGTTGAGCGCTCTGAGCACCTCGCTGGTCTCCTGAAGCGCGAGGGGATTCCTCATAACGTCCTGAATGCCAAGCAGCACGAGCGCGAAGCGCCGGTCGTCGCACAGGCGGGTCGCAGTGGTGCAGTGACGATCGCTACCAACATGGCCGGCCGCGGAACCGACATCGTGCTCGGTGGTAACCCGGCTGGGCTCGCCTCTGAGGCGCTGCGCGTACGCGGTTTGAATCCTGCCGAAGTCGACGCAGCAACCTATGCGGAGGTGCTCGCCGAAGCGGAGCGCTCCTGCTCCACCGACCGAGAGGTTGTCCTTGCGGCAGGCGGCCTTCGTATCATCGGTACTGAGCGACACGAATCCCGACGCATTGATAACCAGCTGCGTGGTCGCGCCGGTCGCCAGGGGGACCCTGGGTCATCACGCTTCTACCTCTCACTCGAAGACGACCTGATGAAGCGCTTCGCAGGCGAGCGCGTTGTTGGCCTTATGGATCGCCTCGGCTTTGACGAGTCGCAAGCGCTCGAGTCTTCAATGGTTAGCCGCACGATCGAAGGTGCACAGACGCGCGTTGAGGGGTACAACTTTGATATCCGTAAGCGCGTCGTCGAGTTTGATGATGTCATTAACAAGCAGCGCGCTACCGTCTACGGCGAACGTGATCGCGTGTTGCGTGGCGATGATCTGAATCTCACCGTCGAGGACGCGCTCCGCGCTGAGGCGGGATCTATTGTGATGACGCACTGCCCTCCAGGAATTCCAGCCGACTGGAATTTTGAGGCGCTGAAAGGTGACCTGCGCCGCGCCGGAATTGAGCCACCAGGGAACTTAGAAAACATCGTTGAGGATGCGATCCTTATTGATGCGATTGAGGTTGCCGCACTAACGGCGCTCAATAAGAAGGCGGAAGAGTTTGGCTCGGAGATTTGGCCGCGTGTCTTGCGCGCCGTAATCTTGCGCAGCATCGATCAGCTCTGGGTGGAGCATCTCACTGAAGTGGATGATCTTCGACGCGGTATCGGCTTGCGCGGATACGCCCAAGAGGATCCGTTGAACGCTTTCAAGAAAGAGGCGTTCAAGCTCTACGATGAGTTCCAGGGGCTCATCCGCGTCAACATCGGACGATCAATCCTGCGCGTGAGTGTCGTGCAGCAAGAGGCACCACGCCCGAAGATTCTCGCAACGAACGCGGCCAGCACCACGTCCGCCCCAGCGCCAAGGGCGCCTGTTGCGACTACCCCTTCCGCTGGGCGGAATGATCCGTGCCCGTGTGGCTCGGGAAAGAAGTACAAGAGGTGCCACGGTGCATAGCGTGAGCAGCGAGTCCCTCGTGGGTGCCGCGGTTCGGCTGGGTATGGGTGCAGGGTGAGCGTCGACGCCGCCTCCCTGCGAGACCTACTCAGCCGCATCGAAGCAACCTCGGGGCGTCTTTGACCCTGTAACGAAAACGGTACGGCTCACCGAGATTGAGGGGGCGATGCTCGCCCCAGGCTTCTGGGACGACCAGCGTGTCGCTCGACGACTCGCCCGCGAGGCGGAGGGGCTCCGTGAAGAGCTCACCCTTTGGAAAGATCTGACAACCGCCGCGCGTGATCTCGGTGAGCTCTTTGAGCTAGCTGAGTCCGAAGGAGACCAGGGACTACAAGCCGAGGTCTCAACGAAAGCAGCCCTCCTAGAGGGTGATTTCGAGAGGGCTCGCACCTCGCTCCTTTTCAGCGGCGAATACGCCGACGCCGACGCGATCGTCACCCTTCAAGCCGGAGCTGGTGGCACCGAAGCGTGTGACTGGACCGCCATCTTGCTGCGCGCCTACATGCGTTGGGCTGAGCGACACAGCTTCGCCACCGAAATCGTCGACTCGACGGAGGGCGAAGGTGCAGGCTATCGCAGCGTTGTTCTTGAGATTCGCGGCCGCAACGCCTTCGGCTGGCTCCGTGCTGAGCGCGGCGTCCATCGCCTTGTCCGCATCTCACCCTTTGATGGCCAGAAGAGACGACAGACCACCTTTGCTATGTTCGAAGTGATCCCTGAGGTTGAAGACGACGCTGAGGTGACACTCAACTGGGATGAGATTCGCGTTGATACGTATCGCTCAAGTGGCGCTGGCGGCCAGCACGTGAACAAAACGGAGTCCGCGGTTCGCCTTACCCACCTACCAACAAACTCGGTTGTCTCGAGTCAGAATCAGCGATCGCAGATGCAAAATCGCGAAACTGCTGAACGGATGTTGCGGGGCAAACTGATTGAACTCAAGATCCGCGCGCGTGAGGATGAGCTGGCGCGCGTACGCGGTGAAACGATCTCCGCCGGCTGGGGAAACCAGATTCGTAGCTACGTGCTGCACCCATACCAAATGGTGAAGGACCACCGCACCGGCCACCAGACCTCAGATACGGTTGGTGTCCTTGATGGTGACTTTGATCCGTTTATTCTTGCCGAGCTTGAGCGCGTCTCTACTGGGGCACCGCTCGCTGGCGGCAGCGTGGATGAGGAGTAGGATCGGCAGATGAGCGACGTGGCAACTCTCGTAGGGGACCAAGGTGCGGTTGTCGACCTGCAAGGGGTTTCGGTCACCTACCCGAGTGGCCACACTGCGCTTGGTGACGTTAGCCTGACGATCCAGCGTGGCGAGTTTGCCTTCCTCGTCGGACCATCAGGCGCAGGGAAGTCCACGCTGATCGGCCTCCTTGTTCGGGACCTACTCCCCACTGCCGGTGAGGTCACCGTCGCGGGGTTCGCGGTACACCGCCTCTCTGGGGGTGAGGTGCCCCACCTGCGCCGCCGTATCGGTGTTGTGTTCCAGGACTTCCGCCTGCTCCCTCGTCGCACCGTTCGTGAGAATGTCGCCTTTGCGCTTGAGGTAACGGGTACCGAGCCAGAGACGGTCTCTGCCGCAACGGATCGCGCCCTGCGCATTGTCGGCCTCTCTAGCCTCGCTGATCGATACCCATCTGAGCTCTCTGGCGGCGAGCAGCAGCGCACCGCGATAGCTCGTGCAATTGTTGGCGACCCGGAGCTACTGATTGCCGACGAGCCGACGGGCAACCTCGACCCGCTGATTAGCTGGGAGATCATGGAGCTCCTCATGGACATCAACCGCCTCGGCGTCACGGTGCTCGTCGCGACACACGACTCCGACATCGTCACAACGCTTCGACGACGCGTTATCGGACTAGAGGGCGGTCGACTCATTCGCGATGAGGCGAATGCTACGTACCACCGGGTCGGCTGATGAGTATTCAGCGCGAGAGCCGATCACATCGCCGCAGACTAATTCGACTGAGTGTCTCAGCGGCGGCAAATGGGCTATCGCGCAATCGCCTTGCGACCATTGCTGCGACAACAACAATGACGTTGATGTTGATGGTTCTCGCCTCAGCGCTTGTTATTCGAGCCGGCCTTGATGCAGCACTCTCGTACGCCGACTCAAAGGTGGAGGTTGTCGCCTATCTGAAGAGCTCCGTCTCAGAGAGCGACGCGCGCACCATCAAGGTGCAGATTGAGGCGATTGACGGGGTAAAGGGGGCGACCTACATCAGCGCAGATGATGCGCTCGCCGCCTTCAAGGTACGCCTGAAAGAGCGGGGGGAGCCAGACCTCACTGGAGACCTTGATGTAAACCCGCTTCCCGCGAGCTACGAGATCGCCCTCGATAACCCTGCAGACACCGGCCGTGTTGCTGATGGTTTGGCATCCATCTCCGCAGCTTCGTCGTTTAGTCGCGTGATTGACGGGCGTGCCCTCGCCGAGAATCTTGTCGCCATCACTGGGGCGCTGCGTATTGTCGGCCTCATCATCGTCATCGGCTTCTCGCTTGCCGTGCTTGCGGTGGTCGTTAATGCGATTCGCCTCGCCATCCTCGCGCGAAGTGATGAGATCGCCATCATGCGCATCGTTGGCGCAAGTGCCACCTGGGTGCGCCTTCCATTCATCCTTGAGGGGCTGGCGATTGGTGCCGCGGGGGCGCTCATCACGCTCTTTATCTTCGGCATCTTGAGTGCCAGCATCGGCACGATCATGCTCAACCTCTTCCGGGTCCTCCCTGTTCAAACGTCGGCGATCCTCGCTGGGCAGGTGTCGCTCTCGGTAATCGTCGCTGGGCTCGGCCTTGGGGCGCTTGGCGCGCTACTCTCTCTGCGAGGGCGACTGAACTAGTCGTCACGAGCAGCGAAGGAGCGCCACCATGAGCCTCACACCAAACCGTACCCCCCTCTTCACTCGAGCTGGTCGGCTCCTTCTCGCTGTCGTCATTGCCGTCGTCGCGTACAACGCTGGACTGCGTGCCAGCAACCAGAACGCGCAAGGGAACGGCGCCCTGGATCTCGCGCGCTTCAATGAGGTGCTTACCCTTATTCAGGAGCAGCACGTTGGCACCGAGACGGATCAGGATCTCGTCAACGGCGCAATTAAGGGACTTGTTAACTCTCTCAATGATCCATATTCCCAGTACCTCACCGCTGCAGAGATGGCCTCAATGAAGGAGGGGCTCTCTGGCAGCTTCACCGGCATCGGTGCAGTCATTGACCTACGCACATCAGCTGGTGAGCTTTGCACCGCAATCAGTAGCGATTGCCTGCTCACCGTCACCTCAACGATTGAGGGTGCGCCCGCCCGTGCCGCTGGAATCCTCGGCGGCGACCGGTTCATTGCCATTGATGGTGATGCCCTGACAGGTCTCTCGGTTGACCAGGCGGTGCTCAAGGTTCGCGGGGCAGAGGGCACAACCGTCGTCATAACTGTTCGCACGGGCACCGCTGAGCCGCGCGACGTCTCTATTGTTCGCGCCAAGATTGAACTCCCAGCAGTGGTGACAAAGCAGCTGCAAGCCACTGATGGTAGTCGCGTCGATTACATCGCTTTGAACGAGTTCACTGACATCGCGGCGGGGCAGTTCCACGATGCCCTTCAGAAAATTGTCGACGCTGGAACCGACAAGATTGTG
>Ga0194041_10000296_pt1 | contig 19509 bp, 16 predicted proteins | sample JunL449m_MetaG_FD_160082 | JGI IMG/M metagenome (GOLD analysis project Ga0194041, IMG submission 160082) | Anoxic zone freshwater microbial communities from boreal shield lake in IISD Experimental Lakes Area, Ontario, Canada - Jun2016-L442-9m | ecosystem: Environmental > Aquatic > Freshwater >...
GGGGAACCTCAGCCATTGGGGAAGGGTAGTTCGGGGGTTTGAGGCCGGTCGAAAGTGGGCGCGCTAGGAGACCGGTTGTGCTGTGAAGCAGCCGATGAAATAGGGGAAAACGTAAGTCGCTGAGTAGTGGTAGCTCTCGACGACCTTGCCATCAAGATTGATGAGTGAGGTGCGGCCATGGCACTGATCAAGATCAGCGTTTGTCGGAAGGTTCCCTGCAGCATCGCGTTCAACGACGATTGGGTAACCGTCATAGGCATACCCGACAACTGTTGAAGCACCTGTCGCAGCGTCACGAATGCACGATGGAACGTCGTGGTAGTGGTACACGCTTGCTTGCTGCGGATGGCCATCACACTTGTCCTGCGTTTCGTAGGCAACGGCATCGCGGTTGCGTTCATCAAGAGAGGCGAATAGTGACACACCGTTCTTGAGGACACCGATACGGCCTTTGCCGAGACAGGTTGGTGTCGCTGAAGTTGTGGGGCTCACCGGAAGGGAAACGCTGACGTCGTTGGCGGTGATGCGATTGGGGTTGCGGTCGTAGGAGTAGGCGGGGTCGTCTGACGCGATGGGGAACGTTCCTGTTACTTCGCCAACTGGGAGCCCGTTGCTATTGATGTCTCTCATCGTGCCGTTCACGGTCTCGGTATATGACGCCATTGGCCAAGAGACTTCGCCCTGTACAGAGATCTTCTTCGAGAGGTCCCATGTGCCGGCAGCTTCGTCAAGCCAGGGTCCAGCAGCGTGTGCACCACCGCCGCTTGAGTTTCCCGCATCGCAAGCGAAGAGACCCCCGACCGATGGGCCAGTGATGGAAACCTTCGAGGTGCCGATCGGCAGTTTCGTGGTATCTGCCGCTGGGCCCACCCACCTGTTCACGATGGGGCCATCGGCGACGGTCAACGTCGACGTAGCTGTGATGGTTGACTCCGAGGTAGATGGGTTCACTGAACTCGAACACGACGCAAGCGCGATCGTCGCCAATGTGGCGAGAGCGATGGCGAGATGACGTAGATATTTCATTGGAATCCTCATCGGGTCAGTCAATTGGTGGGAGGGGTGCGCGTTGCGCCGTCGGGACGTTTCGGCATTGCTGCCTCGAGATTGGCTACCGAAATACCGAGGATGTTCGCTGCTGTAGTGAAATCACCGTTCGGCGCCTGACCAAGCGCATCTTCGAGTTCGTGCACTGTGACGCCAAGAGCCGCTGCCGACTCGGTGAGATCAGGCGTAGCCCCGCCGGCGGGGGGACCTTGGCCGTTTCGGGGCTCGCCCTCGACAGTGGTTGTTGCTGCGAGTTCACCCTTTAGGCAGGTGAGAACCGAGTTCTTTGATGCGTCGTTGGCGTGGTAGTGGTAACCGAGTTCAGGGGTGGAGTGACCACCGCATTCGTCGAGGTTTGCTGCCGCAAGATCGTCACCGGTGAGCGGAAGATGGATTGGGAATCCATCCATGGCAAAGCCGAACACGGCGGTTTCGTTGGGAAGGTGGTCATCGTCAAGCGTCCCGCAGCTAGTGACACCGTGCATGTGGTAGCCCTCAACGTTGTTGAAGTGGCCGCCGCAATCATCGAACGACGCGATTGTGTGCGCACCAAGAATGGCGCTCACCGGAGCAGAGTTTGCGATGACGATGCCGTCGAGTGTGATTCCCCAATCCCCGCGGTAGGCCACTGATGTTTTCGATGAGAGAACTGGTTTGGTGGGGATGACGACAGTCTTGGTGATTGGCTCGCCGTTATTTACCCATTCGGCTCGACCTTCGACGCAGTAATTTTGATATCGCGGTTCGACATCCGGTCGGGCGGCACCGAGGAACGCTTCTTGGGTGTCTGTGACGTTCACCTTCCCGAGATCGTCATACATGTGCCACTCGCTGTCGTTGTAGAACGTCGACAAGTTCTTGATGAACGAACCGGTGAGGTCATAGGTGCCGTTGCCATCGAACCAAATTCCGGCTTGATCAGCAGCGGTGGTGATTGTGTCGGGGCAAAAAGGTCCCGCTGAGTACGTGGCCGGAGTTCCAGCAATCGTGAATGTTGCGCATGTCGAAGCGGAGCCGCCGTTCAACGTGCAATCGGCCGTGACGACATCCCCAGTGATCGCGCCCTCTGCAAAATGGTCGATCTCAAATTTGTGTTGTCCATCAGTCGTCGTGGCAGCAGTCGATGTCGTGGTACTCGAAGTCGATGAACTCCCGCAACCTCCAGCGAGGATGGCGACACAGGTAACAGCTAGCGCAAAGTGACGGAGTTTCATTGGGGCTCGGTTCAATTGGGGAGGGCATTAACTAGGCAGGTGCCAATGTATCTGGTGAACCTTGGCATATGCAAACCTTTGGGGGTGGCAAGCCGTGGTCGACCCCCTCTAATCAGCGATGAAGCGATCCTCAAAGCTGCCTTTGCTGCCTTTGCTGCCTCAGGGTTCGATGCAATGTCGGTTCGGGCACTTAACGCGGAGTTGGGTCTGAGCCACGAGACGATTTCGAAGCGGTTTGGCGCCAAACTCAACCTCTTCCGGGCCGCAGTCGATTACGGCGTTGGACTTCTCATCATTGATCTGGACAGCGAACTCCGAAAAGCTCCCAGCGGCGATGATCTCGCTCGATTGCAAAGCTTGGTGCGGGCATTCATCGTCGCAACATCGCGAAATCCAACGCTCGGTGAATTACTCCTTCACGAAGGCATCGATGAATCGGAGCGTGCTCGTCTCGTCAGCGAATCTGGGTTGAGTGATCGCATCGCGGAAGTTGTTGGACTTCTTCGACGACTGCACGACTCCGGTGTGATTCGTGAGACCAGGATGCGAGAGCTGTGGTTCCTTGTGCAAGGTGCGGCCGCCCCATTGCGCTTCGCGGGGTTCTCATCAATGTTCGATCTGATCGACGGTCCCGTCGATGCTGACGAACTGATTGACAGGATGACGGCCGCGATCATGCGAAGTATGCGCACGGATGACTGACCACGAGGGCGATGCGAGTCTTCGTTGCAGCCGACTCCGTGTGATTGTCGAGTGATCGGGTTCACTGATCACTTACGCTTGGAATATTCGCGGGCCGCGTTTCACTTTTGGCCGAAACGCGTTTCACTTTCTATTTCTGTAAACCCGTTGACCAGCGGGTTTTGAATTACGCTCCATCCCCACGAGGGCGGGGATGGACCGGAACGCGGCACGAAACTGTCATGTAGCGGCCCGGGGCCATGGGTTGAGGGTAGTTCGGGGCCTGTTGGACGGTCGAAAGTTCAGTTAGATCAAACGGAAGTTTCGAGTCCTGTTTGGGCGCGCTGGTTGGCCGACGGCATCTTGAAATGGTGGCGCATCGATTCGAACTGTCGAGAAATATCCCTGATCCGGGAACCGGCGAGCCGAATCCGACGACCTGCCACTGTCGGGTCAATTTCGGATCCGAGCCCCGAATTGCTCGAAGGAGAACTAAATGCAGTGTTCCCGCTCGTCTCGCCTCGTCCGAGCCGTCCTGTTCGTTGAACCGGACTGGGTTTGATAGAGGCTTTGTTTCTCGGCAGTAAGGATGAGAACATGGCAAAAGAGAAATTAACCGTCAAGCGTTACCCGCAGGAGTTGAGAGATCGAGCCACCAAGATGGTGTTCGATCTGCGAGCGGCGGATCCAAAAGACCAGGGCGTGATCACGAGAGTTGGCCGTCAACTCGGTGTGGGTGACGACTCACTGCGCAGCTGGGTGAAGCAGGCCGAGGTGAAAGCTGGTCAACGTCCGGATCTGAGCACTGATGAGCGAGAAGAACTCAAGCGTCTTCGCAAGGAGGTCCGTGAGCTGCAACGCTCGAACGACATCTTGCAAGCTGCGGCAATTTTTTTCGGGGCGAAGCTCGACCGCCAACAGACCAAGTAGTCGCGTTCATTGACGCTCATCGGAACAATGAGTCCGGTGGGCGTCAATGGGGCGTCGAGCCAATATGCAGCACCCTCAATGTTTCGCCCGCCACCTACTTCGCGAGCAAGTCTCGTCCCGCGTCGGCGCGCTCTGTTCGTGACGCTGAATTGTGCGTGTTCCTCATGGCGATCTGGATAAAGAACTACTCCGTCTACGGACGGCGCAAACTGTTTCACGCGGCCAAGCGTGCGGAACTCGACGTTGGACGCGACCAGGTCGCTCGACTCATGAAACAACTCGACATTCGTGGTGCGTCAAGGGCCAAGAAGCGCTTCACCACCCACTCAGACGCGAGGCACCTGCGTGCACCGGACCTTGTCAATCGCAACTTCACCGCCACGCGACCCGACCAACTCTGGGTTGCCGACTTCACCTACTGCAGCACCTGGTCTGGCGTCATCTACGTTGCCTTCATCATGGACGTCTTTAGCCGGCGACTCGTTGGTTGGAAAGCGTCACGGGCCATGACGGCTGAGCTCGTGGTTGACGCTCTCAACATGGCGGCGTGGCAGCGACGACACACCAAACTCGACAACTTGATTTGTCATACCGACGCGGGATCTCAATATACGAGTGTGCTTTACACGGACCGAATCAATGAGATCGGCGCAGCACCCTCAATCGGGACCGTCGCTGACAGTTTCGATAATGCAATGGCCGAGTCCGTGATGGGGATCTTCAAGACTGAGCTGCATCGCAACCCCGCCGTGCTCGCTCAATACGGCGGTCATTGGAAGGGGCTTGACGACCTCGAAATTGCCACCTGTGCATGGGTACCGTGGTTCAACGGAGAGCGTCTCCACGGTGAACTTCATCACCGCACTCCAAGCGAAGTCGAAGAGGAGTATCGTGTCGAGACTCAGACCAGAGCGGCTTGAGAGAGCCGAGACATTTTGTCTCTACAAAACCCAGTCCGGTTCAGTGTGGTGCCGGGGTGCGGTGTCCTCTACAGCCTCGAGATCGATCACGTCATCTCGAGGGCAGAAGGCGGACTGACCGACCTCCCCAACTTGGCGCTGCTCTGTCACCACCATCACCATCTGAAGACCTACGACGGATGGGTACTCCAACGCAACGGACCGAGCGACCAAGACCCGAGGTGGTCCTTCAGACCCCAACCCGAGTTCGGACAAGAGCCAGGACTTGGGATCGACAAGCCGCCGGAGCCCGTTGCGAGGACGTGAGTCCGGCGTCTGGATCTGCAGGTGTGAACTAGTCGAACCGAACCAAGTGGTGGTCCTTCTTTCCACGGCGCAGCACCACATAGCGGTCGGCGACCAGATCTTCCGCGCTCAGGCGGCGGGTGACGTCGTCTTCACGTCGATTGTTCACGTAGGCGCCGCCCTGGGTGACCGTCGTGCGGGCCTGGCTCTTCGAGCCCACGAGCCCCGTTTCGGCCAACAGGTCAACTAGGAGCAGCCCCTCTTGGTCGAGCCGGCTGCGACCTAGGTCCGTGGATGGGGCATCGGCGAAGACGTCGAGCAGCGAGCGCTCGTCGAGTCCTCCGATCTCTTCCCCGAAGAGGGCGGCAGCAGCCTGCTCGGCCCGGATGGTCTCGTCTTCCCCGTGCACCAAGGTGCACACCTGCCGGGCCAGCTCCCGGTGACCCTCGCGGCGTTCGGGGTGCGCAGTCGTCGCCTCGTCGAGGGCCAGGATCTCTTCATGGGAGAGGAAGGTGAAGTAGCGCAGATAGGTCCCCACCATCGTGTCCTCGCAGCGGAAGAAGAACTGGTAGAGCTGGTAGGGCGACGTGCGCGCCGGGTCCAGCCACACGGCGCCTGACTCCGTCTTGCCGAACTTGGTTCCGTCAGCCTTGAGCACCAGCGGTGTGGTCAGCCCGAACGCCTCTCCCTGGCGGACCTTGCGGATGAGCTCGATGCCCATGGTGATGTTCCCCCACTGGTCGCTCCCGCCAATCTGGAGTGTGCAGCCGAAGTCATCGAACAGCCGCTGAAAGTCGTAGGCCTGCAGCAGCATGTAACTGAACTCGGTGTAGGAGATGCCCTGGTCGGCCCGGGCGAGCCGCGACTTCACCGAGTCCTTGGCCACCATCTGGTTGACAGTAAAATGCTTGCCCACATCGCGCAGAAAGCTGAACAGCGGCATCGGCTTGAGCCAGTCAGCGTTGTTGACCAGCAGCGCCCCTGTGTCACCCCCGCCCCGGCCGAACTCGACGAACCGGGACAGCTGGCCGTGGATCCCGGCCAGGTTGGCTTCGAGCTGCTCTTCGGTCAGGAGCGAGCGCTCTTCGGATTTACCGCCCGGGTCGCCCACGAACCCGGTCCCCCCACCAGCCAGCGCGATGGGTCGGTGGCCTGCCTCTTGGAGGCGGCGCAGCGTGCACACCTGCAACAGATGGCCGACATGGAGGCTGTCGGCCGTCGGGTCGAAGCCCGAATAGCCCGTGAGGCGGTCGCGGTTGAGCCGCGCGCCCAGTTCGGGATCGGTCATCTGGTGGATCAACCCCCGGAAACGGAGGTCCTCGACGAAGTCGGCCATGCACACAGACTGTCATGCGGCCGGGCCGGAGCCGGACACTACGATTGCCGTTGGCGCGATCGTCGTAGCCATGCGACCTAGATGCGCAACCGAGGACTGGGACTGAGGACAGCTACCGATGGTGAACCCGTATCTCGATGGAAACTTTGCGCCGGTCCTCGAAGAGCGGACCGACGACCAAGAACTCGATGTCACCGGCGTCATCCCTCCGGACCTGGAAGGTCGGCTGCTGCGTAACGGACCCAACCCGGTGTCGACCCCGGCCGACCCGGCCGACTACCACTGGTTCTCGGGCGACGGGATGATCCACGCCATCTCCTTGGCCGGAGGAAAGGCCACCGGCTACCGCAACCGCTGGGTCCGCACCCGCGCATTGGCCAACAAGGTGGCCACCGTGCCGCCCAAAGGACCGAGCGAGGCGATCGACGGGCCGGCCAACACCCACGTCATCCGCCACGCCGGCACCACTATGGCCTTGGTGGAGTCCGGCTTTCCCCACGCGCTCTCTCCCGACCTCGATCGAGCCCGCATCCACGACTTCGCCAGCACCTTGTCCTCGCCGATGACCGCCCACCCCAAGGTCGACCCGGCCACGGGTGAGCTGGTCTTTTTCGGCTACGACCCGTTCGGGCCGCCGTTCCTCCGCTACCACGTGGTTGACGCCGCCGGACAACTGACCCGTACCGAAGACATCGACATCCCCCGGGCCACCATGATCCACGACTTCGGAGTCACGGCCACCCGGGCTGTGTTTCTGGATCTGCCGGTCGTGTTCGACATGGACCTGGCCGTCCAAGGCCGCCCGCTGCCGTTCCGTTGGATCCCCGAAGCGGGGTCCCGAGTGGGCGTGATGCCCCGCAGTGGCGGCAACGATGACATCCGATGGATCTCGATGGATCCGAGCTACGTGTTCCACATTGTCAACGCCTATGACGACGAGGATCGCACCGTCCTCGACGTGGTCCGCTACGACGCCGCCTTCGAGACCGACCCGGGCGAGTCCATATCGCGGTGTGCCCCCTCACTCCACCGATGGACCGTCGACCCGGCGGCCAACCGGGTCCGCGAGGAGATGCTGGACGACACCCCGGTCGAGTTCCCACGGATCGACCCGGCCGTGGCCGGTACCCGGCACCGGTATGCCTATGTGGCCAGCGAGGGCGGCGATCCTGAGCATCCGACCTTCGAAGGCCTCATCAAGTACGACCTGGGGCGCGACGAGGCCACCCGCTTCGATCCCGGACCTGACCGGTCACCGGGCGAGCCAGTCTTCGTCCGTGCCGCTGACGGCACAGGTGAGGACGAAGGCTGGGTGCTGTCGGTGGTCTTCGATGCCAGCCGGGGGGCCAGCGACCTGGTCATCTTGGACGCCACCTCGTTCGCCGGGCCTCCTGTGGCCACGGTGCACCTGCCGGCCCGGGTACCGTTCGGTTTCCACGGCTCTTGGATACCTTCCGACCCGCCAGCGGCCAGCTCCTGAACGGCCAACTCGGGTCGATGACACCCGCTCCCTGCTTGACCGTGAGAAACTGACCGAACACGATCAGGTGGTCGAAGCCTCTCGGGCATCCCTTGAGGTCGACCACCCTCGAACCAACGGTTCGATCGCACAAACCTCAGCAACGTCTCCACCTCCCCCACCTTGCCGACCGACGACCCCACCTTGCCGACCGACGACCCCACACCACGACGCCCCACGGGGAGACCTGCGTCCCAGCCGACGGGACGGTCCCGCGGCACCACACCTGGGGCGAGCCGCCGTGGCTCCGAGTTCAACGGCCCCATCCTCGGAGGCGAAGTCGTCGTGCCGAGCCGGAGCGAGCTCCACCGGTCGAGACGCAAGCGCCGCAGTGCCGGCGAACGGATCCTGCGCTGGCTGATCGTGCTGGTGGTCCTGCTCCTTGTCGCCGTCGGTCTCGGGTTCGGCTACTTCAAGTACCAGTGGGGCCAGATCATTTCCGCACCGTGCGCCAACTGTGTGGCCGAGGCCACTGGTGCCCCCTACAACCTGCTCCTCATCGGCTCCGACAGCCGAGTGGGCGAGACGGCTGCCCAGGCCCAGAAGTACGGCACGGTGAACGCCACCGGGGGCCAGCGAGCCGACACCATCAAGATCCTCCACGTCGACCCCGGAGCCACCTCCGCATCCACCCTGTCGATCCCCCGAGATACCTACGTCACCATCACCGGGCTCCCGGCCAACTCGCCACTCTCCACTCAGAACAAGATCAATGCCGCCTTCTCTGGTGGCCCAGACGCCGTGGTCAAGACCGTGGAGAACACGTTCGGGATTCCCATCAGTCACTACATCGTCATCAACTTTTTCGGGCTGCAAGATGCGGTCAACGCCCTCGGGGGGATCTCCCTCAACTTCCCGTACCCTGCACGTGATCGCTACTGTTCGGGCGGCGTCTGCCACAACAACTCTGGACTCGATGTCCCCGTGGCTGGCTGTCAGGTGCTCAACGGCGACCAGGCCCTCAGCCTCTCTCGGTCGCGTTACTACCAGTACTACGCCAACGGCTACTGGCACTCGGACCCCACCTCGGACCTCGGGCGGATCCAGCGCCAGAACCTCGTGATTGCTGCTGCCCTCAACAAGGCTAAGTCGACCTACAACCCGCTGAAGCTCAATTCGTTGTTGTCCTCGGTGGTCCATGACTTCTCCAAGGACAACAGCCTGTCCATTCGTGATCTGCTGGCCCTAGCCGAGCGCTACCACGCCTTCTCGGGCTCGTCGCTGCAGTCGTACACGATGCCCACCGAAGGGGCAGTCACCTACCGCGCCGGCGACGTCCAAGTCGTCCAGCCTGAGGCGGCCGCCGTCGCCATCACCCAGTTCCTTGGTGGGCCGTTTGATGCCATCACCACCCCGCCCCTCGGGCAGTCGGGCAACCCGCTCGAGATCACGCCCCCTCCGACCACGACCACGACCTCGACCACCGCACCTCCGGCCACCACGCTCCCTCGCTCCTCGTCAGGACCTAAGGCGACGACTCCGGTGGCCGCCCCGGGCACAACGGCCCCCTCGTACGACCCGACGCCCTGCTGAGACGTCTGGGTCGATTCAGCTGGACGTATGGCGGTTGGTGGCGACCGACCAGCTTTGGTCCGGGCTGATCCGGATGTTCAGCTGCCCGGCCAACCCCGCCGAGCGGTGCCGCTCGATAGCCGCCCGCTCGGGAGAGCCCATCTGCTCGAGGAACGCGGCGTGGGAGGTGTACTCCGCCAAGGCAACGGCATCCCATAGCTCGTCGACCTCCCCCAAGAGAAGACCGGTCACGTCGCCGTGGAAGGTGATGCGACCCCCGCGGTCGCCAAGCATGACTTGCATCTCGGCGGCATAGCGCTCGTAGGCCTCACGACCAGAGATATCGATGGACGGGTCGTCGTCGTAGTGGGCCCGTTCCCTGAACTTCACCAAGTTGAGCATCACGAAGGGGCCGTCAACATCTACGTCGAAGAACGACTCGAGCTGTCCCGGCATGGGAAATACGGCATTGGTTACGTTCACGTCTTTTCCTTTCCTGAAGTTGAGGCTAGGAGTTCTGGATCACCTCGGGCCAAAGTTGACCCGGGGGTCCCTCTCCCCCGTTCAGCCCTCTACGACCTCGACGATGGCGGCGTTGATCCGGTTGTGCTCGGCCACGTTGGCCGCCCGGTCCGGCAGCCGCACCCGGATGACGGTCCCTCCACCACGGTCGGCACTGCGGCGGAGTGCACCGACCAGCGCATCAGAATCAGATTCCTCATCGATCTCCTCGACCGTCCACCCGAATCCGGCAGCCACGGCACCGACGTCGGCCGACTGCGGCGTGGCGAACAGCTGCTCGAAGGTTTCCCCGTCGAGCGTCGATGCCGGAGGCAAGAACGAGAAGATCCCTCCCCCTCCGTTGTCAGCCACCACCACGGTCAACGGCGGCATCTGCTCAGATGGGCCGACCAGAGCCGATACGTCGTGCAAGAAGGCAAGGTCCCCGACCAGGACCACGGTCGGACCACTGGCCATGGCGATGCCCAGCGCGGTCGAGACGACCCCGTCGATTCCGTTGGCCCCCCGGTTGGCGAAGACACGGCTCGTCAGCGATACCGGCGATGCGAAGGCCTCGATATCCCGGATGGGCATAGAGGAGGAAACCATCAGATGACTGCCAGCGGGCAGCGCGGCTGTCAATCGATGAGCCAGTGCCGGCTCGGTCCACGCCGCCTCGGTACCAAGTGCGCCGTCGATGACCTGTCGGGCTCGGGCTTCGGCCTGCGCCCACCACGCTGGCCAGGACTCGGAGTGTTCCGACTTCTCTCCGTTGGACATCTGTCCGTCCGACGTGCCTCCGTCCGACGTGCCTCCGTCCGACGTGCCTCTGTCCGACGTGCCTCTGTCCGACATGCCTCTGTCCGGCATTGCAGACAGTGCGCCGACCAGTGCCTCGCACAACAAGGTCGGGTCGCAGCGGACCATCCGTCCGGCACCATGCTCGGGATCGGTCCACCGCCCCGTCGGGCTGACCACCACCGAGGGAATGTCGGCCAGGTAGCTGTTCACCACCTTGGACGCCCATCGATCACCCAGACGCAACGCCATGTCGGCCCGGCGGCCGACAGCGAACCCAGGGGCCCGCAGGATGGAGTCTGCCGCCGTGATCACCACGCCAGCCCCCCCACGGAGACCCGAGCGAGGGTCAGCCAGCACCGGCCACGACAGCGCTTCGGCCAGGCCCAAGACTGCGTCAGGGTCACCGCATCCGGCCCCGGCGACGATTACCCCGCGGATTGCGGGTGCCAATCCTCTGGTCGCACGCAACCCACCCAGCAGGTCGGCGATCAGATCGGCGATCAGATCGGCCGACGGTGCCAACGGCCCAGCATCCACCCGGTGCCACGGCAAGCCATCAGGCCGACCTTCTGGGATGCCACCTCGGTCGGCGTCGCCCAGCAGAGGCTCACGGAACGGCAGGTTGAGATGGACCGGCCCCGGACCATTTGATCCCGATACCGCTTCGGCCACCGATCGGGACCCAAGGGAGCGCCACACCGATCGCGACCCGTCGTCAGGGACGCCCGGATCGGCGAACCACCGCACGGAACGCCCATACAGATGCACCTGATCGATGGTCTGAGGTGCTCCTACATCACGCAGCTCAGGCGGGCGGTCGGCTGTGCAGACGAGCATGGGCACACCGGCCAGGTCCGCTTCGACCACGCCAGCATGGAGTTCGGCGGCCGCCGTCCCGCTGGTCACCACCACCACGGCCGGCATACCGGTGGCCATGGCGATCCCGAGGGCAGTAAACCCGGCCGATCGCTCGTCTAGGCGCACGTGCAGATTCAGCCTCGGCTCGGCCGCGATGGCCAGGGCCAGCGGTGTCGACCGCGATCCGGGGCAGACCACGGCGTGGGACAGACCGGCCCGCACCCACTCGTCCACCAAGGTGGCGGCGAACGCGGCCTGGCGGTCGCCATCGCCAGGTGCCTGTGGTGCTGTCGCTACGCTCATTGCCATCTCCTATGCCCACATCTGACGCCAGCGGTCCTGGTCAGGAGCCCACGCTCCACGTCCACCAACAAGGTCACGGCCGGCGCCTCGTGCTCGCTCACGGATTCACGCAGACGGCAACGGTGTGGGGCGGCATAGACGACGCTCTGGCCACAGGCCGCACCGTCATTGCTGTCGACCTGCCCGGGCACGGCAGCTCGGCCGATGTGCGTGCCGACCTGCCCACTGGGGCCACACTCCTGGGTGCCGCCGGCGGGTGTGGCGACTATCTCGGCTACTCGATGGGTGCCCGGTTCTGTCTCCACTTGGCCTTGGCTCGTCCCGACCTGGTCAGCAGGCTGGTGCTGATTTCGGGCACGGCCGGCATCGAGGATGCGGGCGAGCGGGCCGTGCGTCGAACCGCCGACATAGCGTTGGCCGACCGCATCGACCCAGTCGACGGCGCTCCCGAAGACACGCTTCCTGAGTTCGTGACCCGCTGGGTGGCCAATCCGATGTTCGGCACGGTGCCCAGGGCAGCGCAAGGACTCGAGGAGCGGCTGAGCAACTCCCCCAGCGGCCTTGCCTCCAGCCTGCGGCTGGCCGGCACCGGCACCCAGGAACCGCTGTGGGCGCAGCTCGGCGGGCTCACTATGCCCGTGCTGGTGGTGAGCGGTGCTGGCGATGCCAAGTTCACCGAGCTGGGCCGTCGCCTGGTCCGATCCATCGGCACCAACGCCACTCACGTGGTCATCGACGACGCCGACCATGCGCCCCATCTTCAGCATCCTGGTGAGGTAACCGCCGCAGTGCGGGCATTCCTCGACGTACCTTTCCAAGTCTGAACCGGGCACGGCGCCCAGTTCGCGCCCAGTCGTCATCCGAGCAGCGCCGTCGCCGGCAGTGTCAGCCACAACGCCGCGGCCAACAGCACACCGAAGACCAACTGCAAGCGCCCGGTGGCCGCCAAGACCGGCAGAAGCGCCCGGCCCTCGGCATCACTGAGAGCCAGTCGAGTGGGCGCCAGGGCCAGCGGTGCGGCCAGCACGGGCAAGAACAGCCCCCACGGCCACGGGGTGTGCAACAGGCCAGCCACCGCCAGCACACCCCAGATCAACACGCCGACGAACGGAAGCTTCACGCAGGCTACGTAGCACCACCCGCCGGCACGACGGCCGACCCGCACGGCCAAGGTGCGCTTGCCGGTCTGGCTGTCCGTGCCGATGTCACGCAGGTTGTTGGCCAACAGCAGTGCGGTGGCCAACAGGCCGACCATGACCGCAGCCGCCCAGACCTGCCAGACGCCCAGCCGCAGTGTCTGGACGTAGAACGTCCCGACAGTGGCCACCAGGCCGAAGAAGACGAAGACGAATACTTCGCCCAGGCCCACATAGCCGTAGGGCCGGGGGCCGCCGGTGTAGAACCACCCCGCCAGCAGACAAGCCGCCCCGACCAGCAGGATCCACCACGAGGTGGCCCAAGCCAATCCGAGTCCCACCACCGCGGCAATTCCGAACGCCAAGAACGCCGCCCGCTTGACGGCGCCGGGCGTGGCCAGTCCGGTGGCCGTCAGCCGCACCGGACCCACCCGGGCATCGTCGGTCCCCCGGATACCGTCCGAGTAGTCGTTGGCGTAGTTGGTGCCGATCTGAATGGCCAGAGCCACGATCAGTGCGCCCAGCGCACACCACCAGGCGTTGATCGAGGGAGTGAACTTGTCGGCCACGTAGGCTGCTTCACCGAGCACACCATGGAGGAGATGTCGCCCGTGCGCGGCTGCCGTCCCCACCACCACCGGCACCACGGCCGCGGGCAACGTACGGGGCCGAGCCCCCAGCCACCACTTACGGACCGGTCCGGGGATGGGTGGCGGAGACACCGAGGGACCGGCTGCGCTCACGGCCGGCGAGGAAAGCGGCCGAAGTCGGGCGGGCGGTGCTCCTGGAAGGCGTTGCGGCCCTCTTGTCCCTCTTCGCTCATATAGAAGAGCATGGTGGCGTCGCCGGCAAACTGCTGGAGCCCAGCCAGGCCGTCATCGGCGGCGTGCAGTCCGCCCTTCAGCATCCGCAGCGCCAGCGGCGACAGCGACAGCATCTGGCGACACCAGGCCACCGTCTCAGCCTCCAGATCGGCCAGCGGCACCACTTCGTTCACCAGGCCCCACGACAGGGCGGTGGCGGCGTCGTACTGACGGCAGAGGAACCACACTTCTTTGGCCCTCTTGAGTCCGATGGAGCGGGCCAGCAAACTGGCCCCATAGCCGCCGTCGAAGCTGCCCACCATGGGTCCGGTCTGGCCGAACCGGGCGTTGTCGGCGGCGATGGTCAGGTCGCACACCAGATGGAGGATGTGTCCCCCACCGATGGCATACCCGGCCACCATGGCCACCACTGGCTTGGGCATGCGACGGATCTGGATCTGCAGGTCGAGCACGTTCAAGCGCCCGATGCCCTGTTGGGCCACGGCATCGTCCCCGATGTACCCGTCATCGCCCCGGATCTTCTGGTCGCCGCCCGAGCAGAAGGCGTCAGGGCCCTGGCCGGTGAGGACGATGACGCCGATGGACGGATCATCGCGGGCCACATTGAAGGCATCGCTCAACTCGAACAACGTCTGGGGCCGGAAGGCGTTGCGCACCTCGGGCCGACAGATGGTCAGTTTGGCGATGCCATCTCCCACGTCCATCCGGATGTCCCGGTAGTCGCCTCGGGACTCCCAGGCAGGCAGTGCCATGGTGCGGAACTTGTCCACCGGATCGATCGGAGGCCCGCTGATGACCGTCTCCACTTGGGATTCTCCTGCTCCGGTACTGGCGCTGACGTGCTCGGGTGCAACCATTCGACCATTCACTCCTAGAGTCGCTACTCGTACGGTCGCCTAGGCTACCCGCATGGGTGAGTTGCTAGCGCTCGATCTGCCCGCCGGCCCCGGATTTGTCGAGGCGCTCCGGCGCGCATGGGACGGCGGTGACGCCGTGCTGCCCATCGACACCAGGTTGCCCAAGGTGGCCACCGATCGCCTCCTCGACGTCCTGCGTCCGGCCCGCGTCGTCTCCCCTGACGGCGTGCACGCCTTGTCTGGCTCCGTGCCCACCGAGCCGGGCGATGCGCTGGTGGTGGCCACCAGTGGAACCACCGGTGTGCCCAAGGGCGTCGTGCACACCCACGCCTCGGTGGCAGCTTCCGCTGCGTCCACCTCGGCCGGCCTCGGCGTCGACCCGGCATGCGACCGGTGGGTGGCCTGCCTGCCCCTGGCCCACATCGGCGGACTCTCCGTCATCACCCGGTCCTTGGTCACCGGCACCCCGTGCACAGTCCTGGAGCGGTTCGACCCTCGAGCCGTGGAGGACGAGGCCCGCCGAGGCGCCACCCTGGTTTCGCTGGTGGCCACCGTGCTGGAGCGCACCGATGTATCCGGGTTCCGTGCCGTGCTGCTGGGTGGGGCCGCTCCCCCATCCGGCCTGCCCGACAACGTCGTCGCCACCTACGGCATGACCGAAACCGGCTCGGGGTGCGTCTATGACGGCCGGGCCCTCGATGGCGTGGAGCTCCGCATCGGCGACGGCACTCTGGGATCCGAGGGCGAGGTGCTGGTGCGTGGGCCGATGCTGCTGCGCGCCTACCGCTACGGCACCAACGGCGACGGCGACGGCATCGACGGCGCCGGCATCGACCCCCGGATCGAAGACGGCTGGTTCCCGACCGGCGACGGCGGCCACCTCGACGAGGACGGGATGCTCACCGTCTTCGGCCGTATGGCCGAGGTCATCGTCACCGGAGCGGAGAAGGTATGGCCCGTTCCGGTCGAAGACGTCTTGATCGGCCACCCGGCCATCGCCGAAGTGGCGGTGTGGAAGCGGGCGGATCCGGTATGGGGCGAGCGGGTTGTGGCCTACGTGGTACTGGTCCCCGGTGCGGCTATGCCGGAGCTCGGCGACTTGCGCGAGCTGGTGTCAGACCGGATCGCCCGTTGGGCTGCCCCACGCCAGTTGGTGGTGGTCGACGCACTCCCCAAGACCGCCAGCGGCAAGGTGCGCCGGACAGATCTGGTCTGACAGGAGTGGCGCTACCAGGGGCCCGGCACCCCAGACCTAGGACAGTGAGCCACTGGCGATGCAGAGTGAGCCGCCGTCGACCACCAAGGTCTCCCCCGTGATCCACGAGGCGGCATCCGAGCACAGGAACAGGGCGGCGTTGGCGATGTCTTCGGGCTCGCCCAGTCGGCGGGTAGGCAGCCGGCGGGAGATCTTCTCCTCGCCGGCCTCCCACAGTGCTTGGGCCAGCTGGGTCTTGACCAGCCCGGGGGCGATGGCGTTCACCCGGACCATGGGGCCGAGCTCACCGGCCAACTGACTGGTCAGGTGGATGACGGCCGCCTTGGTGACGTTGTACCAGCCGATGCCACCCTCCACGGTCAGCCCACCGATCGAGGCGATGTTCAACACCGCCCCTCCGCTTTCGGCCATGCCGCCGTGCCATGCCGCCTGAGTCCACTCCAGGTAGCCGGACTGGTTCACCCGCACGGTCTTGTCGGCCCGCCCCTGGTCGATGTCGATGATGGGTCCATAGTACGGATTGGTGGCCGCGTTGTTGACCAGGATGTCGATCTGGCCGAACCGTTCGACAGTGGCGGCCACGCAGGCTGCCGCCTGCTCGGGATCTCCGGCGTTGGCCACCGACCAGGCCACCTCGCCGGTCCGGTCGATCCGGGCCGACTCGATGGCGGCGGCCGACTCGGTCAGACCCTCGGCCCGACGGGACGAGAGCATCACCGAAGCCCCCGCGTCGACGAAGGCTTGGGCGATGGCCCGACCGATCCCTCGAGAGCCACCAGTAACCAGAGCCGTCTTGCCGTCGAGTCGTAGTTCCATGGGCGCAGACCCTACCGGCGGTCAATGATCCCTCGCCTCGAGTGGCTCGTGAGTACGCTTGCATCGATGACTAGCGTCGACGCGGGAAGCCAGTCAGACACTGGCAGCACGACCAGCACGACCAGCACGACCAGCACGACCAGCCCGACCAGCACGACCAGCGTCGCCGTCCCAGAACCGAGGGACACCGCCGAGTCCGGCTCCATGCGGTTGTCGCGGCTGATCCTGCTCGCAGTACTCGGGGTACTGGCCCTCGGTGGCCTCCTGCTGCGAGTGTGGATGCTGGGCCACAACTCCATGGATTCAGACCAGGCCACCGTTGGCCTCATGGCCCGCGAAATCCTGCACGGGCATACCTACGCCTTCTACTGGGGCCAAGGGTACGGAGGGGCGGAGCCTTACGTGGTCGCTGCCGTCTCGGCAGTATTCGGGCAGTCGCCGCTGACCGTGAACGCCACCCCGTCCCTGTTGGCCGTCATCATCTCGGTACTCATCTGGCGGATCGGGCTGCGCCTCTTCAGCGACATGGCCGCGTTGTGTGCTGCCGTGATGGCCTGGATCTGGTCCGAGTCCACCGTGTGGAACTCGACCAAGGAGTTGGGGCTCCACCAGATCTGCGCCGTGATGGGCTGCGTCGTGCTCCTCGAGGCGCTGCGCATCGTCCAGGCCGCCCGCACTGACGATGGAGACCGCCTCGGCGACTGGCTGGTCCTCGGGCTGGCGGCAGGTGTCGGATTCTGGGCCTCTCCAGAGGTCGTCTACCTGGCCCTGCCGGCGATCGCCGCCGTGCTGATCTCCCTCCGCCGGCACACACTGCGGGCGGCGCTGATCCGTACCGGTGGCGCGGCTGGGATGCTGCTGGTCGGTTGTCTCCCCTGGATCTGGGGGACCCTTGGGGGCAAAGAGGCTTCCTTCCCACCGTCACCGATCGGATACCCCTCTCGAGTCGTCTCCTTCTTCTCACACGTCCTGCCCCTGTTGCTCGGGCTGCGGGTCAAAGGGATCGGCGTGTGGGAAGGCGGACCAGCCATCGGCAAAGGGCTATTCCTAGTGGCCTGCTGCCTACTGCTGGCCGCCATGGCCATCGTGGTCGTCCGGACCCAGGACGGTTGGATCATCGTGCTCGCCCTGGCACTGTTCCCGTTCTTGTATGCGGCCTTTCCCACCTCTTGGTTCTGGAACGACGGTCGTTATGCCGTGCAACTGACCACCCTCTTGTCGCTGGTCGTCTTCGGAGCACTCTTCTCGGTGCTCCGACCGCCGCTGGTGCGCTGGGCCGCCTGCGTCGTCCTGGCGGCCGCCTTCATGACCACCTTGGTCGCCTTCGACTCGGTGTACGGGGCTATCACCAATCCCTCGGAACTCACCACATGGACGGCGAACCCCAACCCGGCGATCCTCGCCCTTGCCCACAAACTGCACGGAATCGGCATCAGCCATGCCTATGGCGGCTACTGGGTGGCCAACGACCTGACCTTCGTCTCGGGTGGGACCGTAACGGTCGACAACATCGGTTACATCCGGAACCCCCCCGAGGCCGGGGCAGTGCTGACCGCTGACCAGGCCGCTTGGATCTTCGTGGACCCTGCACAGGCCACCCGGGCATCATTCGAGATCGGGGCCACCACCAACATCAACCCGGGGACCTTCAACGGGTCCGCGCCGTTCATCGACTGGCTCGACGCCCACGGAATCACGTACCACCAGTACTTCGTCGATATCTTCGACATCGTGGTTCCGGTGCACAACGTCACGCCCGCTGAACTGCGCCGATCACCTTGATCAGGTCCGCAGCACACCGAGGACTCTTCGCGTCGTCTGGTCGGTGAGCGCCGCAGGCAGCCCTAAGATTCAGTGCCGGGCGTATCGATACCGTTGCGACCGAAGCGAAGGACCGACCCGTGCCCCTCATCCGTGACACCACTCCCGGCGAACTGTCGCCCTACTTGCGCCAGCACATCGACAATCCAGTCGACTGGTACACCTGGAGTGACGACGCCTTCGCTCGGGCCACCGAACTCGATCGGCCGATCTTTCTCTCGGTCGGGTACTCGGCATGCCACTGGTGCCATGTCATGGCCCACGAGTCGTTCGAAGATCCAGTGGTGGCCGCCCGACTCAACGTCGCTTTCGTCAGCATCAAGGTCGACCGCGAAGAGCGGCCCGATGTAGACGCCGTCTACATGGAGGCCGTGCAGTCGATCACCGGGTCGGGCGGATGGCCCATGAGCGTGTTCCTCACCCCGGACGGCCGTCCCTTCTACGGCGGCACCTACTTCCCACCCAGCGATCTCCAGGGCCGGCCATCGTTCACCACCGTCCTCGGCGCCCTCGTCGACATCTGGGACAACCGACGAGGCGAAGTGGAGGAGCAGGCCGACGAGTTGGCCGCAGCCATCGCCTCGCGCTCGCTGATCGAAACTGGACCGGACGCCACGTCGCCACTGGCCGGCATCGGAGGCACCGTCCCTGATCTACTCTCGCCCACCGTGGCGGAGTTGTCCCGGCGCTTCGATGCCTCGTGGGGCGGCTTCGGCGCAGCGCCCAAGTTCCCCCAGCCCACCCTGGTCGACGTGGCCCTGCGTCAGGCGCTGCGACTCGGGGACACGGCCACCGGCGCTGACGCATTGGCGATGGCCACCCGCACCCTCGACGCCATGGCCGCCGGTGGCATACATGACCACCTCGGGGGCGGCTTCGCCCGGTACGCCACCGACCACGAGTGGCTGGTCCCCCACTTCGAAAAGATGCTC
>Ga0194041_10000303_pt1 | contig 19293 bp, 15 predicted proteins | sample JunL449m_MetaG_FD_160082 | JGI IMG/M metagenome (GOLD analysis project Ga0194041, IMG submission 160082) | Anoxic zone freshwater microbial communities from boreal shield lake in IISD Experimental Lakes Area, Ontario, Canada - Jun2016-L442-9m | ecosystem: Environmental > Aquatic > Freshwater >...
CATCAATACCTTGCAATGCACGCAACGGCGCAATTGACACAAGCGGATTGGACGGTGCAATGACCACTGTTTGTGCTGAGTTAAGTATGTCGAGTCCAAGTGCAGATGCTGTTGAAGCGCCGTCAAATCGCACACTGCTCACGGCCACCGAGTGTTGGTGTTTGACAAAGTATTCCTGAAATGTAATTTCGGTACCTTGTTGTCCGGCCGCGCAATCGTTGGCAAGAGTGACGAATGTAGAAACCCGATCGTTGGACATGGGCACAAGATGCACATCGACTCCAAAACTTTGGCTGATCTCGGATGTGACCTGCGCAAGTGTTGCACCTTCGCGTAGGCGAGCAGTGCGATAGAAGTGAGTCGCTAAATCGTTATCGCCCAAATTAAACCATGTCGGTGCTGATGTCGAACCGTGCGGACGAACATCGACAAAGCGGGCGAGTGCAGACATTGCAGTCCACGATTCATTTTCGAGTCCCCAACCGCGCACGGGATCGATTGCATTTGCCAGTGTGTAGGTGACGGTGTCGAGATCTGGCGATATTGAGAGGCCATGCAAAACGGTGTCGTCGCCTGTGTTGACAATGGCGGTGATGTCATGAGCAGGCACAACTTGCACGAGGCCACGAAGAAAACGAGCAGCCCCAACGCCGCCTGCAAGTACACAGATCACGCCGTTGAGCGTAACTATCTTGCATGGACTATTTATGACCAAAGGCAACTGCTAGATTTGAATGCATTATGCGCAAAGCCTTTATCACTGGCATCACTGGTCAAGACGGTCGTCACCTCGCAGAGTTCTTGCAGACCAAGGGATACAAGGTCTACGGCATGATGAAGGGTCAGCACAACCCACGCGCAGAGCTGTTGCGCGACGAGTTTCCGGAAGTTGAAGTGGTGCCAGGGGACTTGACCGACCTCACGAGCCTCGTGACTGCACTTGAATATGTGCAGCCAGACGAGTTTTACAATCTTGGAGCAATTTCGTTTGTGGCGATGTCGTTCAACCAAGCCGAATTGACTGCCAACGTGACAGGTCTTGGAGTGTTGCGCGCTCTCGAGGCTGTGCGCATGGTAGGTGGCGCTCAAAATAATCCAATTCGTTTTTATCAGGCATCGTCTTCAGAGATGTTTGGCAAAGTGCGCGAGACACCGCAAACAGAACTCACACCGTTTCACCCTCGATCTCCATATGGCGTTGCCAAGGTATTTGGCCACGACATCACGGTCAACTATCGCGAGAGTTACGGAATGTATGCGTGCTCTGGCATTTTGTTTAATCACGAAGGGCCGCGACGTGGTCTCGAGTTTGTGACTCGCAAGATCACCAACACTGCTGCCCGTATCAAATTGGGTATTGATAAAGAGCTTGTGCTCGGCAATACCGATGCAAAGCGCGACTGGGGATATGCCGGTGACTACGTGAAGGCCATGTGGATGATGTTGCAGCAAGATGCACCTGATGATTACGTGATAGCAACTGGCGAGACGCACAGTGTCGACGATTTCTTAACACTTGCATTTGAGAAAGCTGGTCTTGGCGACTTCCATCAGTATGTGAAACACGATCCAAAATTTTTTCGACCTGCAGAAGTTGATTTGCTGATTGGCGATCCATCAAAGGCAGAAAAGAAGTTGGGTTGGAAACGCGAAGTTGGATTTGATCAGCTAGTTGACATGATGGTTCAACACGACATTGCCTACGAAACGAACCGCCTCAAGAAAATTTGAGCATACGGCTGCGTAGCGCAATCACAAAACTGATCAACGCAACAGCGGAACTGCCAACGAGTGCAATCTCGACTCGCAGATAGAGATCATTGCTTGACCATGCTGCAAGAGCAACAAAACTTGCAAACCCAACAGCCCAGCCAATGCCGACAAGCGCGTGGCCGCGAAGGGCAATAGTTGCCTGAGCAAATGCAACAGCCGCCATGTAGAGCGCACTTGAAAGAGCGAGCAACGTAAGAGTGCGGCGGTCAATGCCGCCTTCGTAAACGAGTTTGAGAACTGCTGGCCCAATCGCGAAGGCACCAATTGTGCCGACGATACCGACGCCAACAACGAGCACGAGAAGTTTGCGCAGTGCACTGCGAAATTCATCAAGGTGACCCTGCGCTGCCAAGCGTGCCAAGCGCGGCAACAGAGCCGCTTGCACGGCTTGAAACAAAAAAAGTGGAATGCGTGCAAAAATAACTGCGTTGCCAAACTGCGTAATGAGTTCGGGTTTGGCGTCGGTACCCAAGATGTCAACGGTGATTGGGCCCGCATTGACAAGTGCCGCAGCAAACAAAGAGCCAAGGAGTAGCCAGCCAAGATTTGGTGTTACTTCAGACCACGGTGCTGGTGGACCAACATCGGTGTGCAGTTTGCCAATGAGGCCAACGCCAATAACGCCAACAAGTGGGGACAGAGCGATCATGAGTGCAAAGGCTCCGACGCTGTCGACTCCGAGCGCCCAGAGCACGGCAACACCGATGACACGGGCGGCACCGTCTGCACCAATGATGATGCCGTAAGCACCAAATCGTTGCGACCCCGAGCAGATGCCGCGCGCAAGATGCATCGGTGCGTACGACACAAGCGTGAGCACAAGGCACACCACGACAACGCCGTAACCATCAAACAGATGCTTCGTGAGATATGGAGCGGCGACGGCGATAATCACGGCAAGAACTACGAGCATGGTTGCCGCAAGTGGAATCATGCGACGAATAATCGGTCGGCCACCTTGGTTGAGAGCTCGCCGATGAGAAAGAGCTCTGCCTACCTCTTGTTCAATCGGCAGGAAGAAGCCAGGTGCAAGCGAAAATGCAATGAACCACATGGCAACAATTGGTTTGAAGCCGTCTTGCCCCAGTGCTTGTTGGCCAATTTTAAAAAAGACAAAGGCTGAAATGCCAGCGATAAATAAGCCAAGACCAACTGTCAGGGTGCCTTCGGGAAGGGGAATGCGACTGGTGTTCTTCGGCTGTGAAGCCGAAATGGATGATGTTGGTTCAGTGAATGACAAGCAAACCGATATTACTTGCTGGCTTGAGTATCTCTGTGCGAGTTGATCAGCGAAGTCATCATCATGGCGATGTTGCTGACTGTCGTTTCTACCTGCTTTGCAACGAACGCTTTGGCATGAGGGAATTCTTTTTCAATTTCTTCGGACATTTCGCGCCGCCGCACCTGCGCTTTTTGGAAGGCGAGAATACCGATGCCAACAGAGGTGTAGGCCAAGTCTTTGGCTTTCATTTTTAAACAATCAAGGTCAATATTTTCTTCTGTCACAAAGATCCTTTGTAGTCCACAACCTCAAACCGAGGGTATCTAGGGGTGCTTGCAAAAGCAAGTATGAGCAATGCTTTACGCACGCTCGTTTTGGGCCACAGGGCAGCAAGGTTGAGCACAACTAAACTCTGTACATCGTGACGAATGCAACCGATTTCAATAACTTGGGCGATCGCGTCTCCCCAGTGCAGGCCCCGCCCGTTGTCATAGCGATGGTGGTGCACCAACCGTGTCCTTGGCTTGATGAAGTATTGACTTCGCTTGCAGCGCAGGACTACCCAAACCTGCAAACTCTGTTTTTTGTCACCGGAACTGCGTCTTCGCCAGCAGTCGACATAGCGCCAGCAGTAAACATAGTGCCCGCAGGCAATGCAAGTGACATTATTCGCCACGCATTACCTGCAGCAGTCATTCGTCAGGTTGAGGGCAACCCTGGGTATGGACCGCTGATGAATGAAGTTGGTCGCTTGGTTGAAGGCGAAAGCGGCTTCTTTTGCTTTATGCACGATGACGTTGCAATAGAGAGCAATGCAATCTCGACCATGATCGAAGAAATGTTTAGGTCGAATGCGGGAGTCGTTGGGCCAAAATTTGTGATGTGGGATGACATTACGGTGTTGCAAAGTGTGGGGCTAGGCGCCGATCGAATTGGCGATATCGATTCGATTGTTGCGCAAGGCGAGAAAGACCAAGAACAACACGACGCAGTGCGCGATGTGTTTTTGCTTCCCTCTGCATGCATGTTGGTGCGTGCAGACTTGTTTCGTGAGATTGGTGGCTTTTCTCCCGACATTCCGTTATTTGGTGAAGATTTAGATTTTTGTTGGCGAACTCACCTGAGTGGCGCGCGTGTGTTGGTGGTGCCGGCCGCACGTGCCAGACATCGCAAAGAGATGAGTGTCTCAAGATCTGTCTCGACGATGAGTGCACTCGAGGCACGTCATCGAGTGCGCACTGTGGCCACGTTGTCGAGCCGAATTCAGCTGCCCATTGTTTTGGTGCAATTGATTGTGATGGCGATTGCACGTGTTGTGATTGGCGTATTCAACGGAACATTCAGGCAAGCACAAATATCTTTGCGTGCATCGATTGCCGTCATTTTTGATGTTCGGTACATTGTTCGGCGCAGAGCAGAGGTGCGACCATATCGACGGGTTTCAGCCGCCGAAATTCATGGTCTACAGAGTCGTGGAAGTGCTCGCCTGTGGGCTTTCATTCGTAAACGACAAACCAGAGTGCAAGAGATTTCTGGTTTGAGTGCCAAGAGTCTGAGTTCTCCAAAGTCGAGATTTGTGGGGGTTACTGCTCTCCTCGTGATGGCACTGATTGTGATTGGTAGTCGGGGATTGATCGGCGGCGGCATTGCATCAGTTGGCGATTTCTTGCCGCTTCGGAGCGCAACCGAGTCGCCAACAGCATTGATCTCGTCTGCAGTGAGCGGTTGGTGGCAGGCGGGTTTTGGTCAGGCGAGCGCAAACCCAACAGGAGTTGTTTTGCTCGCGATTGCCGGTGTTGGAGTGCTGGGCAGACTCGGGGCATTGCAAATGCTTTCGGTGGTTGGTGCTTTAGTGGTTGGTTGTGTAGGTATGTGGCAAGTAGCGAGTGGTTTTTTTAGTTCGCGAGCGCGCATTGTTGGGTTCTTGGTATACGCAGCAGTGCCGGCACCGTACGTAGCAATCGCTCATGGGCGTTTTGGAGTGTTGACTTGTTATGCAGCATTGCCGTGGCTGCTGCGATTGTTTGTGCGCGTTGGTCAGCGTCCTGTCGGCGTTCAAAAAACCCAAGTGTGGGCATTGGCTGTTTTGTTTGGTGCTGTGGTCGCTGCATTCGCGCCGATTTTTGTGATTGTCGCGCTGTTTGCGAGCGCAGCGTGGATGACAGCAGATCTTGTGTCGCGTGTGCGATGGCAGGCAATTGTTGTAGTCATGCAGTTGATGTTTGTGCTGGTTGTTGGAATCATTGTTCTCAACTTCCCATGGTCTGGCGGATTCATTTCATCTGATTGGTGGCAGCAGTTGGTCGGAGTGCAAACAATGCGAAGAGGTCATATTGGCCTTGCAACTCTTGCGCGCATGGATAGTGGCGCGATTGCAATCTCAATTTTGGCTCTTGGTTTGTATGTTCCTGTCATCATTGGTCTGTTGATCGTGCGCGGCGACAAATTGGTGTGGGCTGCGCGTTCTGCATCGCTCGTACTCTTTTCACTCATCGCTGTGGCATTGTCGGATGCCGGTTATATGAATGTAGAAATTCCCGAATACGGAATTTTGTTCGTCGTGGTTGCATGCGGTCTGTCATTGGCGGCAGCAACAATGGCGAGTTTTATCTTTGATGATCAAGCCATCAATAGTTATCGCTGGTGGAAGCCACTTGCGAGTGTCGCGCTTGCGTGCATCGTGGTAGGTGTTCTGCCCGCGCTCGTACTTTGTTCAAACGGGCGGTGGGGTCAGCCAAAAGTTGCCCTCGCCCAGTTGGTGGCGCAGCTGCCTACCGACCCAGCATCGGGCGACTACAACGTGGTTTATGTAGGACGAAGCGAAGTTCTGCCGTTACCTGCAATGCGTCTCAATGACCAAACCGCGTTTGCTGTTGCAGATGATGGAGAGTTGACATTGCGCGATCACTGGTTGGCTCCGACCAATGCGCTCACTGATTCGGTGGCTCAAGCTCTGGACGCCGCGATCTCTCAGCAAACAGTTCGTTGTGGGCGATTGCTGGCAAGTCTTGGTGTTCGTTATCTGGTCGTGCCAATCATTGATGGTGCTGCCTCAACTGTTGACCAACCACTTACAGCACCGATTGGTCTGCTCGAAGGTTTGTCACTACAACTAGATTTTCGGCGTGTATACACGGCGAATGATTTAGTGATCTTTGAAAACATGGCTTACGCGCCTTCGTTGACAAAACTGGATGAGGCATCTGCGGTGCTGAGCCAGCAGGCGGGTTCCGATGCTTTGCTGTCATCGCAGTTGCAAGTTGCGCAGGTGCTTCCGCGTAGTGGCGACATTGCAAGTCGTCCAACACCAGTTGAGGTGGGCACCATTCATTTGGTTGCACCCTTTAACGATCACTTGGTATTGCGTGTCGACAACTCTGACGTAATTCCGCGAGTTGCCTTTGGTGGCACAACGGCGTTTGATTCACCCGTGGCAGGAACTGCGACTCTTGACTTCAGGACACCGTGGAATCATGTGGTACTGCTTTTGGTGCAATTGATTTTGTGGGTCTTGGTGATTTCTGCAACGTTTAATCTGAAGCGAATAAAGTCCCGGATAGGTGTGCGTCGTGAGAAGCCGATAGTGCTTGATGAGTCGGGCGATTCGGTGCTTACGTTTAATAAACAAGACGGTGCTGGCTCGCAATGAAACTCGGCACAAATTTTTTTAGATCCCAAACTCCATCGCATATGACGGTGCGTCAATTGGTGATGGTTGCCATAGTGGTGATTACTGGTGCGGCTCTGCTTGTTGTGGATAACAACACGAATACTGACAACGCTAATACTGACAACTCGATGAATTTTGTTGAGGCAGCGACACTGTCTGCCATGCCATTTATCTCGGCTAACGATTCGATGACGACTAATTGGTTTTGTCCAGGTGTGCCCGCCAACGACGAAACCATCTCGAGCAGTTTGGTCATCTCAAACGCTTCGGAAGCAGATATTTCGGCAACGGTGACATTGCTGAGCTTTGATCAGACGCCGGTAGTCAACGCTGTATCTATTCCCGCAAGGTCGCACATCACGCTCGACGCACGTGGCGGCATTGCTTCGCCGTTCGTGAGTGCGGTTGTAGAGATTGTGGGGTCGCAGGGATCGGTTGAGCAAATTGTGAGACACCCGGCAGGCGATGCGGTTGTCTTGTGTGCCACGCAGCCAGGAACTGATTGGTATTTTGCAGACGGTTTTACCGGAGCCGATTCAATTGAGCAGATAGTGATGACTAATCCTTATGTAGATGCGACCGTTGTTGACATCACTTTTGTTACTGCCGATGCAGAGCGCAGCCCCGAGCAGTTGCAAGGCTTCGTGTTGCCTGCCAACTCGGTTGTTGCATTGTCAATGGACCAACAGGGTGCACGCAATGAACCGATTTTGGCGGTGTCAATCCATGCGTCGTCTGGGCGCTTGGTGGCTGGTCGTGTGCAACATTATTTGGGCCAGGGTCGCCTTGGTTTTTCAATGAGCCTTGGTGCTTCGGCAATGAGCACCCAATGGTGGTTTAGTAACGGCGAAAAAATTGGCGGCAACACAGAAAATCTTGTGATTTACAACCCGAGCAGTCGTGATCGTTCGCTCAGTGTGGTGTTTGTGAACGGAAGTGATTCGGCGAATAGCATCGAACCGCTCCTCATCACGGCGCCCGCTCATCGTGTGATCACAATTGATACGGGCATAATTCCGAGTCTTCCCGTTGGCAGATATGGAATCATCGTGTCGACCAACGATCAAGACATGGGCGATTCACTCGGCATCGTTGTTGAGCAAGTCATCAACCGTCGTGACGGTAACACGGTAGGAACTTCGATCGTTTTGGGTGCACCACAAAATTCTGGATCGACCACATGGAGTGCTCCAAGTGGTGTCACGCCTGGCGAAGATTCGTTGCAGGTGATGAATACAACGTCGCAAGAGGCGACGGTGAGTGTGTTGCAAATAGGGCCTGCTGGCGCAGTGGTGTTGGGTGGGCTCGAGTCGCTCGTCTTGCCAGCGGGTGGAGTGTTGTCCATTGGCGTTCCTCCAGGGCTTCCCGATGCGCAAATCATTGTGCAAGCAAGTGTGGCCGTGGTGGTGCAGCGGTTGTTGTTGCGAGGTCATGATCTCTTCGGTCGAAGTGCCGTTCTTGCACTGCCTCACTTGCCTTCACCTAACAACTTTTTGAGTGAGTCGAAACCGTGATTCGGTTCGTGATCGTTGGGGTTGTAGTTGTTGTTGCGTTGTTAGCCAACTTGTGGCAACGTAAACGACAAGTTGATGCACCAACTCAAGGTGCGGGTGAAGTTCCGTCCCAGATTGACCGGTCAGACTTTGTGCGACCAGACGCACCGTGGATCGTTTTGGCTTTTACTTCTGCAACGTGTCAGACATGCTCTGATATCGAGCGCAAAGTACGAGTGCTCGAAACGAATAGCGTTGCAATACAGATTCTGGAGTACACGGCAGAGCGCGAATTGCATCAGCGCTACAAGATTGACGCTGTTCCTGCCGTGTTGATGGCAGATGCAAACGGAGTGGTGCAGGCAAACTTTTTAGGACCAGCATCGGCTACTGATCTGTGGGCTGCGTTGGCGAGGGTGCGCGACTCAGTCGTGTAGTTGGGTTGGCGAATCGTTCGGCGATTCGTTTTCGGTGCGGCGCGTTGGCTGACCGAGACCTTGTTGAACCAACCGCGAAACCATCGCACCGTCAATCGTTTCGTTGTCAAGTAGTGATTGAGCAACTAGATCGAGGCCCTTACGATGCTTTTCAAGCATTACGCGTGCGCGCTTTTCTTGCTCGAGCAGAATACGACCGATCTCTTCGTCGATTTTGCGCGCTGTCTCATCTGAATACTCACGACCGCTTGTCATCAAGTCTTCGCCAAGGAAAACTTGTTGCTGACCTGACCAGGCCATTGGACCAACTGCATCGCTCATGCCCCATTCGCGCACCATTCGCCGTGCAATGCCTGTGGCCTGCTCGAGATCATTTGCAGCGCCACTGTTGAGTGAACCAAAAACCATCATCTCGGCAACTCGGCCACCCATTGCTTTGCAGATCACGTCTTCAAAAAACTCACGTGAATAGGTGTGTCGTTCTGCTGGCAGTGTCCAAGTGACGCCGAGCGCCATACCGCGGGGGAGGATGGTCACTTTGTGCAGTGGGTCGCTATGTGGCAAGACGGTTGCAAGAACTGCGTGCCCGCCCTCGTGGTATGCAGTAGCGCGTTTTTCTTCTGCGTTTAACACAAGACTTTCACGGCTCGCACCTAACACCACTCGATCACGAGCATTTTCGAAGTCGATGCGTTCGATGTGTGTCGAACCTCGACGCACAGCAAAGAGCGCTGCTTCATTGACCAAGTTGGCCAAGTCGGCACCACTCATGCCAGGAGTTGCTTTGGCCATCGTGTCGAGATCGACATCTTGACCCATGCGCTTGCCGATTGAGTGCACTTTAAGAATGGCCAATCGCTCATCTGATTCTGGTAGCGGCACGATGATCTGGCGATCAAATCGACCTGGTCGCAACAGCGCAGCGTCCAAGATGTCTGGGCGGTTGGTGGCCGCCAACACGACAATGCCTTCAGTTGCCTCGAAGCCGTCCATTTCGGCGAGCATTTGGTTGAGTGTTTGCTCGCGCTCGTCGTGTCCACCGCCAAGACCTGCGCCGCGCTTGCGACCGATCGAATCGATTTCGTCGACAAAAATAATTGCTCGTCCCATTTTTGCTGCTTGTTGGAAGAGGTCGCGCACGCGGCTTGCGCCGACGCCAACAAACATCTCCATGAAGTCAGAGCCGGTGACAGACAAGAACCCAACTCCTGCTTCGCCCGCAACCGCACGAGCAAACAGCGTCTTGCCGGTGCCCGGAGGGCCAACGAGCAAGATGCCCTTAGGAACGCGTGCGCCAATTTCTTTAAAGCGCTCTGGTGTGCGCAAGAAGTCAACAACTTCTTTGATCTCTTGCTTGACGCCTTCATAACCAGCAACATCGGCAAACGTGGTAACGGGTTTGTCGGCGTTGAAATTTTTGGCACGGCTGCGACCAATCGACATGATGCTGCCGGCTTGGCCCATCGCGCGGCGCTGCATCCAGATAAAAAAGCCCATGATCAACAAGAAGGGCAGCAAGATTGGAATCAGACTCGTGAAAAAGTTGCCTTGCGGTGTTGAGTAGTCGTAATCAACATTCTTTGACTTGAGCAATTGCTCGTCGGCATCAGAGAGAGTGACCGCACCAGTTGTCGTGAACGTCTCACCACTCGCTAGCTTTCCGCTGATGGTGTTGGAGAGGTTGTTGATTTTGACGGTTTTGACTTGGCCGTTAGAAACAGCCTCGAGGAATTCGGTGTAAGTAAATTTTGTGGCGGTAGTTGTAGGAATAAAACGCGGTCCGATAACGAGTGCTGCTGCAACTGCGATGAGTGCCCACACAGCCCACCTTGGCATTGATGGTCGCTCCTTGCCAGTTGGTGATGCTCCGTTTTTTTGTGACTTGCCTGGCATGCCTTTTCGCATCTGACGCTGTTGACGCGGCTTAGATGAGCCAGGTTGATTGGATGGTGGAGGAGGGGGTGGCAATTTGCTCATGAGGCAATGATACGGGCACTTGTAGCAGTGTTAAACAGTCCACCAAACTGCGCAGTTGCACGATTATTGTGGGCACATGGCTCGTCACTGTTCTCGTTCTACATGTTCGCAATCTGCTGTAGTGACGCTGACATATCAGTACGGACGCGCACTCGTGTGGCTCGACGACTTGGCAACAGATCGCGATCCACATGCCTATGACCTGTGTCTCCGTCACTCGCAACGGTTTGTGGTGCCAACTGGTTGGCGTCTCGAAGATCGCCGTGACCGTTTCACGATGGTGATTCCAAATCGTCTAGCGGGATGACTCAGGCACCTTGGCCGCCGCCAAGCGTTGAAAACAAACCTAAACGCTCGCTACTTTCAATATTGTTGCTGTGGGTTGGCTGCTATTTAACAGCTGTACTGCTCAGCGTTGCAGTCGGGTCGATGAGTGGTACTAGCGGCAAAGCCGCGAGCGATTCTCCGACCACGTGGGTCTTAGCACTCTCGGCCTTTGGGCTCTGGCTGCCGTTTGTTTTTATGTTGCGATGGGTGGCTCGTCGCGCAGGCATCGACTTTCGTCAATATTTTGGAATGAGTTTTGCAACAACTGACTGGTTGGGAATTCCTCTCGGAATTTTTTGTCAAGTTGTACTGATGAATGTCGTCAATTGGCCGCTCAACAAGTGGTTTCCTGACACGTTCAATTCGCAGCGCATCGAAACTCGTGCGCGTGACATGGTTGACGCCGCACATGGTGCATGGTTCATTGTGCTGTTTGTTGTAGTTGTGGTTGGAGCGCCGCTAGTTGAAGAGTTGGTGTATCGCGGATTTATCCAGGGCGGATTACAGTCTCAAATCGGTTCGACCTGGGCACTGATCATTACCGCAGCATGGTTTACCGTTGTGCATCTTGAACCAATCGAGTTTCCCGGACTGTTTGCTTTCGCCATCGTGCTTGGTTTGTGTTACCGACGAACCCAACGAGTGGGTCTCTCGATGGTTACCCACTTGGCGTTCAATGCAACAGGATTGTTGCTCGTAGCCCTCTCCTAAGATGTTGCAAGTATGAACCACGATGACATGAGTGAACGCTCAACCATGTTGCGCCGTTGGTCAAATCAATTCGAATTGAACGCCGATTACTGGAAACGCCTGTCGGCAATCATCGTGGTGGGTGGCGCCACAATATTTCTGTTGCTCACTTTGCATCCAGACCTGATTTTTCGTAACAACACTCCGACGGGCGGCGACATGGGCGCGCACGTGTGGGGCCCCGCATTTTTGCGCGATCACTTACTGAATCATTTTCGCTTAGCAGGGTGGAGCATGGACTGGTACGCGGGGTTGCCTGTGTATCGCTACTACATGGTGGTTCCGGCATTGTTCATCGTTGCACTCAATCTTGTTTTGCCGTACGGCATCGCAATCAAAATTGCGGCCGTCATCGGAATTCTGACGTTGCCATATTGTGCGTGGCTCTTTGGAAAATTTGCAAAATTCGCATACCCAATCCCCGAAATGTTGGCGATTGCGGCAACGATTTTTCTCTATGACGAAAGCTTCACTATCTATGGCGGAAACATCGCGTCAACAATGGCCGGTGAGTTTTCATTTTCGATCGCTCTTTCACTGAGCATTCTGGGTTTTGCATTGGTGGCTCGCGGCCTCGAGACTGGCAAATATCTGGCGGCTGGATCAATTGTTGTTGCGTTGTCTGCCCTGAGTCACGGCATTGTGTTGCTGTTTGTGTTTGGTGGAGTTGCATTGATGTTGCTGTTTTGGATTCCGCAAAAAATTGATGGTCGCAGAGACAACACATCACTTGTCTTTGGCCTTAAGGTCATCGTTTTTGCGGTGCTTCTGTCGGCATTTTGGGTGATTCCATTTGTTACGAGTCATGCCTACATGACCGACATGAAATACGAGCCACGTCCAAGTGGTTCGAGCGATTCGTTTTGGAGCATGTACTTTCCGTTGAGCACGCTGTGGGACGTCATCATTATGTCGCTTGCGCTGCTCGGTTTAGCCAGTCAAGTTGTGCGCCGACACAAGATTGGTATGTGGATGGGTGCATACGGCGTGGTGCTTGCCGCTGGCGTGTACTTTGCGCGAGGTGGGTTGCCAGTCATTGGCTTGTTGTGGAATCCGCGAATACTTCCGTTCTTTTACCTCCTGCGCTATTTTCTTTTTGCCATTGGCATCTATGAGGTTGTGGCGTTTGTGGCGCGAGTGTTGTCGCTCGAGCGAGTGGCGCGACAGGCGCTGTCTCGGCATGAGTCGGATGACGAGGCACAGTTCGCTCAAATTTCATCGGCTCGCACCAAGGTGTTGTTTAACTTGGGCGTCCTAGTTGCATTCGTTGTTGCCACATTTGTTGTCGTCGGATTTCGCTTTCAAGAATTGCCATTTGGAAGTGTGAAGACAAATGCTGCTGGCAAATCGGAATATGTTTGGGGTCCAATTCACGGTGCGTCATCCAATGACGGATTCGTTGATGGTTGGGCTCGATGGAATTTCACTGGATACGAGGGCAAGTCGGCATATGGCGAATACCACGATGTGGTTACGACGATGAAGTCGTTGGGTGCAGACCCGTCTCAGGGATGTGGCAGGGCCGTATGGGAAAACAATGGCGAACTCAATAAATACGGAACGACTATGGGACTCATGCTCCTGCCGTTTTGGACGGACGGTTGTATCAGTTCGATGGAAGGTTTGTTTTTCGAGGCCGCAGGCACGACTCCGTACCACTTCATCACTGCGGCAGCGATGTCAAAGCAGAGCAGTAACCCAGTACGCGAATTGCGTTACGACAATAACGACGCAGCCAAGGGTGTTGCCTATATGCGTGCGCTTGGTGTCAAATACTTCATGGGTTTTACGCCAGAGGCAGTTACCGCGGCATCGGCGCAACCTGGACTTATAAAAGTTGCGCAATCTGGTCCGTGGGTGATTTTCCGTGTCACCGAAAGCGATTTGGTTGTGCCTCTCAAAGTACAACCTGTTGTCATTTCGATGGCAAGTGGCGACCCGCGCGAGCGTTGGCTTGAAATTGGAACCAGTTGGTTTCAACATGCCGACGAATGGGCTGCGCTGCCAGCCGATGCCGGTCCACGAGAGTGGCAGCACATTGACGCAAAAATTGATCTGACTCGTCGTGAAGGTGAGCCAGGTGCACCGGGTAGACGAGTTGACATCGTGACTCCAGCTCAAGCCATAGAACCTGTTGCATTACCTCCAATTGTGGTGAGCAATGTTGTGCTGGGTGAGAGTGACGTGTCGTTTAGCGTTGACAAAATCGGAGTACCTGTACTAGTTCGCGTGAGTTATTTTCCAAACTGGAAAGTAGATGGTGCGACCGGTCCATTTCGTGTTGCTCCAAATATGATGGTGGTGATTCCCACCAGCAATAACGTCAAGTTGCATTACGGCTCGACATCTCGCGACTACATGGCGTATCTATTGACATTTATTGGTATTGGGGTGCTCGTACGCAGGCGGCGTCGAATGAGAAGAGAATTTCAGTAGCCTTTCAACTCGTGCCAGATCTCAACGCAATTGTTAAGGCTTACGACATTCGTGGAATTGTGCCCGAGCAGTTGGATGCATCAGCGGCTTACGCGTTTGGTGTGGCCTTTGCCAAATTTACTGGTGCCAGTGCCATCGTCGTCGCACACGACATGCGACCAAGCGGTCCAGAACTCGTGGATGCATTTCAGCGTGGCGCACTTGCGCACGGGGTAGACGTCACCAATGTTGGCCTGGCCTCAAGCGACTTGTTGTATTACGCATCGGGCAAATTCAACATGCCGGGCGCAATGTTTACCGCCTCGCACAACCCTGCTCAGTACAACGGCATCAAGTGTTGTTTGGCTGGCGCCCGTTCAATCGGCATCGATAACGGCTTGCGCGACATGCTTGTGACAGCAACCGCAGTGCTCGATGGCAAAGAGCCAGCACCTGCTGCGAAGGCTGGAACATTGAACCACGTCAACTTGCTTTCTGAGTTTGTAGACCATGTCGTCAAATTTATTAGTGCTGACACTTTGCGTCCGCTCAAGATTGTTGCTGATACCGCAAATGGCATGGGCGGTTTAGTCGTGCCAGCAGTTTTTGAGCGACTCGGTGCATTTGAACTCGAAGTGATGTATGGCGAACTAGACGGCACGTTCCCCAATCACCCAGCCGATCCGTTGCAACCTGCAAACCAACGAGACTTGCAGGCTCGAGTGCTGGCAGGTGGGTTTGATGTTGGTCTGGCGTTTGATGGCGATGCCGACAGAGTGTTTGTGGTGGATGAAAAAGGTCGAGGCATGTCGGGAAGCACTACGACAGCGCTTTTGGCGTCACGTTTTCTGCGTACGAACCCTGGCGCAACCATTTTGTACAACCTCATCTGCTCGCGCGCCGTACCAGAAGTGATCGCTGAGCTCGGTGGAAAGGGCATTCGAACAAAAAATGGTCATAGTTTCATGAAGCAGATCATGGCCGAAACTGGCGCAGTGTTTGCGGGCGAACACTCTGGTCACTATTACTTCGCCGACAACTATCGCGCCGACAGTGGATTGATTGCGACGATGGGCGTGTTGGGCGAGATGTGCCACACGGGCAAGTCTCTTTCGCAAATGCGCGAGCCGCTCGAGCGCTACGCATCAAGTGGAGAGATAAACACAACCGTCAAAGATATTCACGCCGTCATTGAGCGAATTGCGCTCGATTATTCGTCGTACTCACAAGATCGAGTAGATGGACTGACCGTTGACTGTGGTTCGTGGTGGTTCAATGTGCGGGCGTCAAACACCGAGCCTCTACTGCGTCTCAATCTTGAGGCGTCGACGCGTGATGAATGCGATACTCATGTCGTCGAGTTGCTCGCCAGCATTACGGCCTAAGGGCGGGGCAGTACAATGAGCGTTATGTCACTCGATGCAAAACTGCTTCAGATCTTGGCCTGCCCGCAAGACAAAGGATCGCTGTATTACTTTTCGGCTGACGCCTTTTTGTATAACCCACGGTTGCAACGTAAGTACAACATTGTGGAGGGAATCCCTGTGATGTTGATTGACGAGGCAACCAGTGTTGACGCATCGGAGCACGATGGTCTGATGCAGCGAATTGCCCAAGAGCACATCGCTCCAACATTTGCCTAACGCGAAGCGTTTGACTAAACCAGATCGATGTTTTCGTCTAGGATGACTCTTCTAGATGGGCCAAACTAATCCCGTGCCAGCTGGCCAGGGCTCATCAACTTTCACTCATGTACTTGTACACGTACTTAAAACAAAGGAAACCGTATGACTTCATTTGCCCAACGTCGTGATTTTCGCGTCGCCGATCTTTCCCTCGCACCATTTGGTCGCAAAGAGATTCACTTAGCCGAACACGAAATGCCAGGTCTTCGCGCGTTGCGCAAAGAGTATGGCAAAACGAAACCGCTGAAGGGCGCGCGCATTTCTGGCTCGCTACACATGACGATTCAGACTGCAGTATTGATCGAAACACTCACCGAACTTGGTGCAGAAGTGCGCTGGGCCAGTTGCAATATTTTTTCAACGCAAGATCATGCGGCTGCAGCAGTGGCGGTTGGACCAAACGGTTCGGTCGAAGATCCGGATGGCGTTCCGGTGTTTGCATGGAAGGGCGAGACACTCGAGGAGTACTGGTGGGCAACCGACCAGATGATGACATGGCCAGACGGCGACGGACCAAACATGATTTTGGACGACGGCGGCGATGCAACGATGTTGATGCACAAGGGTGTTGAGTATGAAGCAGCAGGCGCTGTTCCAGATCCGACGACTGCATCCAACCCAGAGTTGGCAATCGTGCTTGGACTCTTGCAGCGCTCGCTCAAGTCCGAGCCAAAAAAGTGGACCACGATGGCAAAAGGCATCAAGGGTGTCACTGAAGAAACAACAACCGGTGTAAAGCGCCTGTACAAGATGGCCGAAAAGGGCGAGTTGCTCTTTCCTGCAATCAACGTCAATGACAGCGTGACCAAATCAAAGTTTGACAACCTGTACGGATGTCGTCACTCGTTAATTGACGCAATCAACCGTGCAACTGACGTGATGCTGGCAGGCAAGTTGGCAGTGGTCTGTGGTTATGGCGACGTAGGTAAAGGCTGTGCGCAAAGTTTGCGCGGTCAAGGTGCGCGCGTTGTGGTGACCGAGATTGACCCAATCAATGCCTTGCAAGCAGCGATGGAGGGTTACGAAGTCAACACACTTGAGGCGCTTGTTTCAACTGCAGATGTGTTTGTAACTGCAACGGGCAACGAAGCAATCGTGACTGTTGATCACATGGCAAGGATGAAGCACAACGCAATTGTGTGCAATATCGGCCACTTCGACAACGAAATTGATATGGCTGGTCTTGCTCGAAGCGGGGCAACTCGCGACGAACTCAAGGCAGGTACCGACTTGTGGACCTTTCAAGACGGCCACGCTGTGATTGTGTTGGCTGAAGGACGACTTGTCAACTTGGGTTGCGCAACAGGACACCCGAGTTTTGTGATGAGTTGCTCATTCACAAACCAAGTCATCGCTCAGATGGAGCTGTTTAATCACACCGAAAAGTATCCACTGGGTGTTTATGTGTTGCCAAAAGCACTCGATGAAAAAGTTGCGACGCTGCACTTGGGCGCTCTTGGCGCAGTGTTGACAAAACTTTCAGATGAGCAATCCGACTACCTGGGCATTCCACACAACGGCCCGTTTAAGTCGGAGAACTACCGTTACTAGTTAACAGCTGTACAACAGCAGTTTATTTAGCAGATCGGATCTGTAGCAGCGGAAGTGTTTTCGCGACTATTGGTCCGATCAAAACAGCAAACGCAATCGTGCCGATTCCGATTGAGCCGCCCAATGCAACTCCGGCAAGCAACACTGCAATCTCTACACCCGTGCGCGCTTTGCCGATATTGATGCCGCGTTTGGCCAGGCCAACCATCAAGCCGTCACGTGGACCAGGGCCAAGACCTGCGCCGATATAAAAACCAGATCCAATTCCTGTCACCACGATGCCGCCGAGCATCAAAAATATTCGCAGCCACATTGCTGTGTCATCGGTGGCTTCGGGAACGATCGAAAGAAAGATGCCGGCTGCAACGCCAACCTCAATTGCGTTCAAAATGGTTGCGAGTCCTGGTGCTTGTCGCAGTGGAATCCAGAGCAACATAACGAACGCGCTGGTGAGCACGATAGTCGTGCCAAAAGGTAAGCCGATGATCTTGCTCACGCCATCATGAAATACGTCCCACGGTGGCAAACCCAGATTGCCGGCTTTTTGCATGCCAATTCCGCTTCCGAAAAGCGACAGCCCAAACACACATCTGGTCAGTCGCTCGATTGGGCGATCTTTGAGCGGTGCAAGAAAATAATTTGCCACGCGCAAAGACTAATGCTGCGGAGGTGTCAATGTTGTTCAGACAGCGGTGCGAAGCGTGTGGCGGCATCGCTCGCGTACTGTGCGTCAAATGCCAGACACAACTGTTTGCAATGGCGCAACCCGAGTGCGGTGCAGTAATAGTGGCTGTTGCGTATGAAGGCATCGCTCGCCGATTGATATTGAATCTTAAGTACCGCAATCGCAAGCAGGTAGTTGTGGTGCTTGCAGAATTGCTGGCGCAACGAATTGTGCAAAGTGCGCCAAACATCGCGACGGTGTGCGATGTGGTGACTTGGGCACCCACCAGTACAGCGCGAGTTCGCCGACGTGGCCACGATCAGGCGGAACTGCTTGCGCGACGATTGGCCAGAGTGCTCGGTGTGCCGTGCAGACGACTTCTGATCAAGACCTCGACGAATGTGCAAACGGGGGCATCACGTAATCAGCGATTGCGGGGTTCTGTGTACTCGGCGCGAAAACTGCGGGTGAACAGTCATGTAATGGTTGTTGATGACGTGGTCACAACTGGCACAACTCTGCGCTGTGCTGCAGACGCATTGCGCAAGGCGGGTGCCCGGCAAGTGACCTGTGTGGCGGTTGCAAGCGCTCTCAGGCACGACCTCCGAAGGTAGGATTCAGGGTCTTATGGCCCTTCTTGATCGCATTCTTCGCGCCGGTGAGGGCAAAAAGGTCAAGGCTTTGGCCGACATCATTCCCGATATCAATGCTCAAGAGCCAGAGATTCATGCGTTGTCGGATCAGGCGCTCAAAGGCAAGACCGCCGAGTTTCGCTCGCGTATTGAGCGCGGTGAAGACACCGATGACTTATTGGTCGAAGCGTTTGCTGTAGTTCGTGAAGCTTCGCTGCGAGTTATCGGTCAGCGTCACTACGACGTGCAGATGATGGGCGGAGCAGCACTGCATGCTGGTTGGATTTCTGAAATGCGCACAGGTGAAGGAAAGACACTCGTTTCAACCTTGCCTGCATATCTCAACGCGTTGCCTCAAAAAGGTGTGCACTTGGTGACCACCAACGATTATCTGGCGCAACGCGACTCGGAGTGGATGGGTCGTATTCACCGCTGGCTCGGTCTTGAAGTTGGTCTCGTCATTCCAGGCGTGCGCACGTCGGCGGCAGAGAAGCGCATTGACTACATGGCCGACATTACGTACGGCACCAACAACGAATTTGGTTTTGATTATTTGCGCGACAACATGGCAGGCACCAAAGAAGAAAAAGTTCAGCGCGGTCATTACTTCGCGATCGTCGACGAAGTTGACTCAATCTTGATTGACGAGGCTCGCACTCCATTGATCATTTCTGGTCGCATTGCCGACGCAGCCAAG
>Ga0194041_10000306_pt1 | contig 19271 bp, 19 predicted proteins | sample JunL449m_MetaG_FD_160082 | JGI IMG/M metagenome (GOLD analysis project Ga0194041, IMG submission 160082) | Anoxic zone freshwater microbial communities from boreal shield lake in IISD Experimental Lakes Area, Ontario, Canada - Jun2016-L442-9m | ecosystem: Environmental > Aquatic > Freshwater >...
GCGCCTCTCTTCACTACAACGAGTGGTTTGTTTTGAAGAGCACGCGAGAAGGAAGCTTCAAGTGCTTTGCCGTCGTTGACACTCTCGATGTATGCCAGAGACACACGTGTTTCAGCATCTTGTGAGAACCACTCCAGATAATCGCCTACCGAAGTTTGGGCAGCGTTACCCGCTGAGATTGCTCGCGCAATACCCACTCCTGTTTGTCGGGCATAGTTGAGAAAGCTAGAAACAAAATTTCCACTTTGGCTCGCAACCGAAATTGCTCCTCGTGGTGGGTATGGTCCAACGATCTGAGCACACATTGAAACCGGTGTGCTCACCACACCCTGACCGTTTGGCCCTGCTATCACCATGCCGAGTTCTGTTGCAAGCAGCACCAAGTCACGTTCGGCCTGTTCGCCACTTGGGCCAGCCTCTCGATAACCGGCAGAAGCTATAAACGCTGCACGAATTCCGCGCGCAGCGCATTGCCGAAGCAGACCCGGGTTGGCGCTTGCGGGAGTGCAGAAAAAAGCAAGATCAATTTCGTTCAGTGGCAGATCGTCGATTGATGCAACCGTTTGAACGCCAAGAATGACTTCGCCCGCAAGATTGGTTGCATAGACCTTGCCAGCGAACTTGTTCGACAAAATATTGTGTAACGAAACGAATCCAAATTTGCCAGGGTGCGACGACGCCCCAACAACAACAATTGCGCGGGGCGAAAATAGTGAGTCGTACTGTGCAAATCCAGAACCGTGGTGCGTGTTCGATGAAGATCTCATCGTGGCGGGTAATTTTTCAGCCCTTGACACCTCGACCAAGGCATCAACGGCAACAAGTGATCCATCGTGTTGCACAATGAGAGGATTGATATCAATCGAGACGATCTCTTTGTGGGCGTCACATGCAGCACTCATCGCCGTAAGTGCATGAGCCAACGCATCTACGTTCACCGCGCTCTCACCCCGAAATTCTTGCAATACCGATTTGTATTTCAACGCATCAATCATCTCGAGCGCGCGACTCTTGTCAATTGGCAAAGGCGCAAAAACGACGTCCTGAATCACTTCGGCGAAAATTCCACCGATGCCGAGCATTGCGGTATTGCCGAATACCGGGTCATTCACCATGCCGACAATCAGCTCACGACTTCCGTTGATCATTCTGGCCACGAGCAACTGCACTTTTCCGTCACTAACGGTTGCTAACGCGAGCAATTGCACAGCCGCATGCTCGACCGCGACACGGTCTGCAAGTTGCAGGCGCACGAGGCCCCGCTCGGTTTTGTGAGCGATAGCGGAACCATTGAGTTTGACCACCACTGGATAGCCCATCGCATCAGCAGCGTCACCTGCTTCAACTGGAGTGTCGACTATTTCCTCGATCGCAAACGGAAAACCAAACGGTGCAAGCAATTGCTTTGACATTGCTTCGGACAATGTTTGTTGATCTGACACAACACACCACATTACTCAGGTGGGCACTAATTTGGATCTTTATGAATCAACTCTCGGCGTCACGGGCATTTGTGAACGGCGTACTTGTCGGCCCCACGCGTGTGACATGGGACGAGGATGGAATCATTACAGATGTCTCGGAGATCCGTGCTCAAGACGCTGCAACCGATGCGCTCCTTGTTCCCGGTTTCATTGATCTGCAAGTCAACGGCATTGCTGATGTAAATGTGGCGTCAGCAGATCATTTGCAGTGGCAGCGCCTCAATCGACTTTTGCTCAAATCGGGTGTGACGAGTTGGTGTCCAACACTGATTAGTGCATCAAAGGATTCACTCGCAATGTCGCTTGCCGCGATTCAGTCACACATGCAACAACAAAGCACTGAGCACAAAAATATCGCGTCTTCAATATTAGGCGCACACATGGAAGGCCCTTTTCTTGGGGCAGCACTAGGAGCACATGACCGTCGAAGCGTTGTTGATGTTGACCTGCATTGGATTGCGCAATTACCAGCATGCGTAGCGCTGATGACGGTTGGGCCTGAGCAAGCGAATGGCGTTGCTGCAGTGCGGCTACTTCGCCAACAAGGCATTGCAGTCTCACTCGGTCATACCCGCGCTACAGAGCAACAATTCCTCGAGGCCAAAGAGGCTGGGGCGAAGATGGTCACACACCTATTCAATGCAATGTCCGGAGTTCATCACCGCGAGGATGGCGTTGCGCTTACAGCGCTCACCGACGACGAAATATTTGCATCAATCATCGTCGATCTCGAACATGTTTCACGTCGCGCAGTGCAGCTGGCATTTCGAGCTAAACCTCATCGCATGGTCTTGATAACTGATTCTGTCCGAGCAAACACGATCTCGGCACCAAGGCTGAACGACGGCACACTTGCAGGCAGCGTGCTCTCTATGGATCAAGCGCTTCGTAATACTGTTCTCAATTGCTCCGTGCCGCTGTCGGTTGCGCTCATCAGTGCGACTCGCAACCCTGCAGAGGTAATGGGTCTGCGTGACCGGGGTGACATCAGTGTTGGCAAGCGAGCCGATCTAGTGTTGCTCACACACGAATTGTCGGTGCTACAAACCGTAAGTTGCGGACTTTTCTACGACCGCAACAACGACTAAAGTCATTGCGTGCACATTGTCTCTGCGTTGTTCGTCGACACATTCGAGATGAAGCCGGCACCAGGCCCAGCCACCCACATCGACATGATGGGCGTGTTCTTTTCACTTGCAGCACCAAACCCAGTTCCGGTAACCATCGAACCGCACCTCATGGCTTTGATCTACTGCCAGGCCGATGAGACAGGTTCTGGAGTCTTCGAAGTGATTTTCAAAGATGGCTTTGATGAGAATGCCGAGCAACTGGCTCGCAATGTCAGTCCATTTACGGTTGAGCCGGGCAAATTTACCTATCGCCTCGTGCGTGGTGCGCTTGAGCTCAATAAATATGGACTCATCTTCGCTCACTGCCGTGTTGACAAAGAGCCTTGGCACAAAGTTCCGCTTACTTTGCTCCCACCGGTGTCCTAGAAGCAACTACAGTCGCCGCCGTGAATACTTTGCCTCGCCTTTCTCCTGACCTTGATCGCGAACTCGTAGCAATTGCCCGAGGCATTGCAATGGACGCTCCACTCAAGGCCAAAAGTGGTCACCAGGGAACAGCCATGGCTCTCGCTCCCCTTGCACATGTGTTGTATTCACGAATCATGCAGCATTCTCCGCAAGATCCGCATTGGCGCAATCGAGATCGCTTCGTGCTTTCCGCTGGACACGCATCCATTTTGCAGTATTCGATGTTGTTCTTAAATGGATACGGACTCGAGATGAGCGACCTGCAATCATTTCGCCAATTTGATTCGTTGACACCAGGTCATCCCGAGGCTGGTCACACCGCCGGTGTCGAAGTAACAACCGGTCCCCTCGGACAAGGTTTTGCCAACGCTGTCGGAATTGCGCTCGCCGAACGAAATCTGCGCGCACGCTTTGGCTCCGAACTCATGAATCACCACACGTATGTCATCGCAGGTGACGGGTGTTTGATGGAGGGCATCAGCCACGAGGCAGCGTCACTCGCGGGTCATCTCGGACTCGATCGATTGATTTGCATCTATGACGACAACAAAATCACCATCGATGGCAGCACATCGCTCACATGTTCAGATGATGTCGTACAGCGCTTCACCTCGTATGGATGGAATGTTATGCAACTCGGCGAAATTGGCGAGGATCTAGATGCGCTCGAGGCTGCTCTGATCAATGCAAAGCAACATTCTGGCTCACCAACTTTGTGTGTGCTCCAAACGCATATCGGATTTCCTTCACCGGACTTCACCGACAGTCACGAAGCACACGGAAATCCATTTCTCGCCGAGCATGTCGAACGTACCAAGGCTGTACTCAACATTCCCAACGAACCGTTTTGGGCGCCGGTAGCGACAGTTGCGGCCGCTCGCGATTTTGCTGCAAAACGAGCAACACAATGCCTGGCCTACTACTCATCTGAAGCGTCCAAGGCTCCCGATAGCGCTACCAGCGAATTCGATGCGTGCTGGAACCCACCACCAAGTGCACAATGGAAAACTGCCGCACCAACATTTGCACCAGACTCTTCACTCGCAACTCGTCAGGCAATGCCAATTTCAATCACTGCCAGTTTGAGTGATCTTCCAGGTTTGATGCTTGGCTCTGCAGATCTCACGGGTAACACGGGTGTCAAGATCGGCACGATGAGTGCGCAATCTGCTTCCAATCCTCAGGGCCAACAAATTTATTTTGGCATTCGCGAACATGCAATGGCAGCAGCAATGGTTGGTATGGCACTTCACGGCGGCGTTTTACCTGTTGGCGGAACATTTTTTGTCTTCGCTGACTACATGCGACCCGCAATCCGATTGGCCGCACTGTCCAAGGCAAAAGTCATTTTCGTTTTTTCGCATGACTCTGTTGGAGTTGGCGAAGATGGTCCAACCCACCAACCCGTCGAGCATCTTGCGTCACTCCGAATTATTCCTGGCCTACACGTGATTCGACCCGCCGACTCTCATGAAACAGCGCAAGCATGGCGAGATGCGTGTGATTTCGATGGTCCAACAGCACTCATTTTGAGCCGTCAATCACTTCCGATTTCGTCGGATGGATCAGCCGTCTCTACAGGCGCAGGAGTTGTGCGCGCGAGCAGTAGCACGCCCAACGTTGTTCTTGTGGGCACTGGCAGTGAAGTTGCATTGTGCATTCAGGCAGCTCTCCAACTCGAGCAGTCTGGCAAACAAGTACAAGTCATCAGCATGCCTTCGTGGGATCGCTTCGAAACAATGTCCCGTGAATTTAGATCAACAGTGTTTCCTCGGGGTGTGCCCGTACTTTCGGTGGAAGCCGGAAGCACGTTTGGTTGGTCGAGTTATGCAGATCAATCAATTGGCATAGATCGCTTCGGCGCCAGCGCCCCAGGCAATGTAGTAATGCACAATCTCGGTTTAAATGTTCAACATGTGGTTGAGTGTGCTCTCGATTTGATTGCATCTGGTAAACAAGACTGATGACTTCATCTCGCCTTGTGCGATTATTCGATGAATGCGGTCAAAGCCCGTGGCTCGACAATTTGAAGAGAGAGTTCATCACGTCAGGACAACTGCACAGCATTCTCGATTCGGGAATTAGAGGCTTAACATCCAACCCGACAATTTTTCAGAAAGCGATCCAAGGTTCGTCCGACTACGACGAACAATTTAGACAACTCAGCGATCAACATATGTCGCCCATTGACAGTTACTGGCAACTCGTCATCAAAGACATTCAAGATGCGCTCGACATCTTTCAACCGCTCTATCAATCGTCTAATCGGTCAGATGGGTTCGTCAGCGTTGAAGTCGACCCCAATTTGGCACATGACACGGCCGCAACAGAGACTGCGGCCAGGTTGCTCGACGAACGAGTCGCACGAGACAATGTCATGATCAAAATACCTGCCACGCAAGAAGGCATCCCCGTTATTCGCACAATGATCAGCGAAGGTCGCAACGTCAACGTCACGCTTATTTTCAGCCTTGACCGTTATCAACAGGTAATGGATGCATACATCGATGGCCTCGAGCAACTCAGCAACACGTCGTCCGAATCTCTTGCCGGTGTTTCAAGCGTTGCGAGCTTTTTCATCTCACGCGTCGATACCGAGATTGATCGCCGACTAGTCGCGATCGGCACAGATGAAGCATCGTCGCTCTGTGGAACCGCAGCAATCTCGCAAGCCAAGATTGCTTACCAACTGTTTACGCAGACATTTTCTGGACCGAGATGGTCTGCACTTGTACGTCGTGGCGCACGAGTTCAAAGGCCGCTGTGGGCTTCAACCTCGACAAAAAATCCCGCATATCCCGACACGCTCTATGTCGACCAATTGATTGGACCAAGCACTGTCAACACGTTGCCTGATAACACCATGTTGGCCTTTAGCGATCACGGAACACCCGCAGTAACAATCGACACCAACGTCGATCTTGCTCACACTCGCTGGAATCAGCTTGACCGTCTAGGTATCGACGTGTCTGATGTAGCGCTACAACTTGAACGCGAAGGTGTCCTATCTTTTCAAAAGAGCTTTACCGAGCTCATTGACGCGCTTGAAACCAAAGATTCAGTCTTTCGCCGATGAACAAGGCTGACGATTTACTCTCAGCCATTTCGGACCTCGTTGCCGAGTACGGGTCAATTCACAACACTGATTATGTAATGCAACTGATAGCAACGAGCATTGAGCTCGGATCCGACAAAACATCGACATTGGATCTCAAAATTGCATCCTCGGCTCTAAAAGAAATGCGCGAAGCGTTCGCCATGTTTCAGCCATACACACAACGGTCCAAGGTGACGATATTTGGATCGGCTCGTACCAAGAAGGATGATCCCCTCTATCTCCACACTCAACTGGTGGCCAAAAGACTCGCCGACCAAGGATGGATGGTGGTGACAGGTGCCGGGCCAGGAATTATGGAAGCTGGCATGGAGGGAGCGGGCAGAGAGCGCTCGATTGGCGTCTCCATTCGTCTGCCATTTGAGTCATCAGCAAATTCAATTATTGCTGGTGACGAAAAATATGTTTCGATGCGTTATTTCTTCACTCGTAAATTGATGCTTGTCAAAGAGTCTCAGGCATTCTTGTGTTTGCCAGGCGGGTTCGGCACTCTGGATGAAACTTTTGAATTGCTCACTCTCACACAAACCGGCAAGGGAGTACCAGTCCCAATTGTTCTTCTCGATTTGCCCGGCGACAGTTTCTGGCATTCGGTTGATCAACTGATTCAAACCGAATTGCTCACACGTGGACTTGTCTCGCCCGAAGATCTCGCGCTGTATCGGGTTTGTGACACCATCGACGACGCAACTGAGGAGATACAAAACTTCTACCTCAACTATCACTCGGTTCGATTCGTTGGCAAGCACTTAATCATGCGACTGAACAAGATGCCCACTCCCCAATTACTGACCGAACTGCAAGAGAAATTTGGTTATTTGTGTCGCTCAGGCCAATTTGAGATAGTTCAACCACATGCGACCGAGAAGACTGACAACGATCATCTAGACAAATACCGTTTGAGATTTGACCCACAGCGAAGTGACGCTGGCGGTCTACGAGCACTTATCAACTTCCTCAATCAAGTCGCGTAAGTACACCGATTGCTTTTTCAATGGCCCTGCGGGCCGAAGTCAGCTGTCGTTCAGTCTCTGGGCGCTTGACTGCTCCCTCACGATGTGCCGATTTGAGGGCATCAAGAGCCTTGTCAGCAATCTCTTCCGAGATTGATTCGAGTCGAGCAACAATGTCGAGTATTGATTCGTCTTGCGATGCAGGCATCTGTCAAGTATGACAGCCACAGAGCAAGCCACGTAATCATCGAAGTGATTTCTCGTTTTTTGTTGGTGAAAGACGTGTGATGTCCTGTTCTATCGTCTAGCGTCAGCATCTATGTCAAGACCCGAAGAACTTCATGAATGGATCAGTTTCACCGACCCGGACGCCGAGCAAACGTGGATGATCGATTCAACTTTCATGCTCTCAAACTGGTCGTGCATTTATGGCTCAGGCTGCAAGGGAGTACTTGACGACGACGCCACCAAATTGCAGCAGGGTTGTTGCAGTTATGGTGCTCACTTCATTGACAAAAAAGATCTTGCTTCTGTCAAGAAGTCTGTCAAGCGTCTTAAGCCAGAACATTGGCAAAAGCATGAGAAAGGCGCCAACAATCGTTGGTTGATTAAAAATCGCGATGGTTCCGATGCAACACGACGTGTGAACGATGCATGCATCTTTCATAATGACCCTGGCTTTGAGGGTGGAATGGGATGTGCGTTCCATATTGCTGCTCTTGAGGTTGGTGAACGACCAATGGACTGGAAGCCAGATGTGTGTTGGCAGGTTCCACTGCGTTTAGATGAGCACACCGAAGACGACGGTCACGTTATTTCGCACTTGCGCGAATGGAAACGACGCGACTGGGGCGAGGGTGGCATCGAGTTTCATTGGTGGTGCACTGACGATCCTGCCGCATTCGTAGGCAAAGACCCCGTGTACCAGTATCTCAAAGACGAGATTACCGAACTCATTGGCTCAAAAACTTACAAGACGCTTGTCAAGTTGCTTGAAGAGAAGCGCTCGACTCCACGACCGCACCCACAGGTAGTGCTCAAAAACCCAACACGCAAAACAGCGAAAAAATAACCAGCAAAAACTGGTTGTAGTTAGTTTGAGCTGCGTTTGGTGAACTTGCGGCGATCTTCGATCGTCAAGTACTTCTTGCGAATGCGAACGTTGAGCGGGGTCACTTCCACTAATTCGTCATCTGCAATCCATTCAATCGCAGTTTCAAGAGTGTGAGTAACTGGAGTTGCGAGCTTGATTCCCTCGTCGTGGCTGTGTGTGCGAATGTTGTTCTTCTCTTTCGCACGTACCGCGTTAACAACCATTTCCTCTTCGCGGGCGTTCTCTCCAACCACCATGCCTTCGTAGAGTTCATCACCTGGTGAGATGCAGAGTGTTCCGCGTTGCTCAAGGTTGTCGAGCGCGTAAGCAGTTGCAGGACCCATACGGTCTGAAACCATTGCTCCTCCAAGACGATGTGGCAACTCTCCTGCCCACGGCATCCATCCGGCAAGACTCTGGTGCAACAGGGCCGTACCACGGGTAACAGTCAGCAACAATGATCTAAAACCAATCAGACCACGAGAAGGTGCCTCAAAGTACACGATCGTGCGGTTGGCATCTCCTGGACGAAGATCGGTGATGCGACCCTTGCGAGGTGCGAGTGCCTGTGTGACAGCGCCAACGTACTCATCAGGTACGTCACAAGTTCCAGACTCGAGCGGCTCATGTTTCTTGCCATTGATCTCGCGAGTGATTACCTCAGGACGACTCACTTGCAATTCGTAACCTTCACGACGCATGTTTTCGATCAATACGGCCAATTGCAACTCTCCACGACCAGCAACTTCCATCACGTCGGTTGATTCGGTGTTGGCGATTTTGATTGACACGTTGCCAAGAATCTCTTTTTGCAAGCGATCACGTAAGTGACGGCTAGTGAGATACTTACCGTCTTTGCCTGCAAATGGTGAGGTGTTCACGCCGAAACTCATCCGCAACACTGGCTCGTCAACCTCAAGACGCAGCAGTGGCACAGGATTGTCGAGTGCGGCAATGGTGTCGCCCACTTCAACTTCGTCGATACCGCTCATAATAAACAAGTCACCTGCAATAACTTCTGCAACCTCCACGCGATCAATGCCCTGGAACGCCATCAAACCACTGAGCTTGCGCTTAAGTACTGGAGCAGGATCGTCGTCGGTTGGTTTTTGGCAAAGCGATACTTGATCACCCTTGCGCATCACACCGGAAATCACTCGTCCAATGGCTAGTCGACCCAAATAGTCAGAAGCGTCCAAGTTGGTGACCATCGCTTGCAACGGTGCGCTCATGTCATTTTGTGGCGCTGGAATATGGTCGACAATCGCGTCGATCAGTGGCGACAAGTCTCCGTCAGACGCTGGCATACCAATGCCTGCCATGGCGAGGCTGTCGCGTGCAACAGCAGAAAACACTGGAAACGACAAGTGGTGATCTGCATGAGCCAAATCCAAAAACAGTTGCTCAACTTCATGCAACACCTCTTCTGGCCGAGCATCTTGACGATCCACCTTGTTGATTACCAAAATCACTGGCAAGTCGAGTGCCAAGGCCTTAGACAACACATAACGGGTTTGCGGCAACGGACCTTCTGCGGCGTCTACGAGAAGCAAAATTCCATCAACCATTGCCAACGCACGTTCTACTTCCCCACCAAAGTCGGCGTGGCCCGGAGTGTCAACCAAGTTGATCTTGGTGCCCTTCCATTCGATCTGCGCTGCTTTTGCCAAAATGGTGATGCCTCGTTCACGTTCTTGATCGTCGTTATCCATAACGCGATCGATGATTGCCGAGTGTGCAGCAAAGGTTCCAGCCGAACGCAAAAGAGCGTCTAAAAGCGTGGTCTTGCCATGGTCAACGTGTGCAACAAGCGCAATATTGCGCAACTTCTCAGGTGTTTGTGTCATGATCTTTCTTGAATTATTTTTGGGGGGACTTGCGATGTGCTGGGGGCCAGCACTAACTAGCTTTCTTCAGTATCTTCGCTTTCTGCTATCTCTTCATCTTCATCATCAAACCGCACACCGTATTTCTCGGCAATTGCTGCGTATTGATCATCTTCTGTTTGAGCCTCTTTACTGCGCCCACCCAGCCCGAGATCACTCGCACTAGGACCAGATTGCTTTAACTTACGTGCTTCTTCGAAGCGACGATGACGACCCTTCTTCACGGTAGGGCTCCGAACCTTGATCGGGTGGCTACCGGTGAGGCAGCCACTTAGTGGATAAACATCGCTATAAATCTTAGCCTGCTGGGGTTGACGAATTACGTCTTTTGGTTCAGATTGTCGGATTATTGGTGGGTAACAGCCTGAGTCTTCCATGTCCGTTAAAACTCAGACCCGCTTCACCAGACAAGATGCGCTCAATATCTTTGCCCACCATCTCTGCTCGCCAGCCGACACTTAACCGACCTTGTGGAGATTTGCGCAAGAGAGCCAAAATATCGTTGCGAGTTCCTAGCAATGTTGCGTCTATGTGATGGGTCCGAGCAAGTTCACTCATCCAAGCAGTAATCAGTCCAACTGCCGGTCGCAACTCTCTATCTACGTCATCGTTTTCAATCTGTGGCAGTGAAACCACAAGAGCCTTGCCGCGATCAACTGCCGCGAGCAGCTCTCGTCCCACCTCGCCACCAATCTGGCGGTGTTCTACTCCACGCGCCTTGAGCAAATCTTCTGTCGATGTGGGAACTATCTGGGCGATGCCCAATATCGCAATATCGGACAGAACACGGCGTGGTGGAATATCTGCTGCCATTGCCTTTCGCTCACGCCATTCACAGACAGCCTTCGCAACTCCGCGAGCCGCACCCTTGAGTGCTCTTGCTTCCTTTACTCGCAACCAAGCGTCGGACGGGTCGACTGGTCCGGCCGGACGAACGCGTAATTCCTCGCAAGCCTCATGTACCCAGTCCAGACGTTCAAGTTCGATCAATCGGGATTCAAGATTGTCCTGAATGCTAAAGAGATGTTCGACATCTGTAGCCGCATATGTTTTCTGATCGGCTGTCAGTGGTCGGCGCAACCAATCAGTGAGGCGGTCACCCTTGGAGATGCTTATTTTCAGTTCGCTCAAAACCAACGACGACAACGAAGGTGTAGACATTCCCACAAAACCCGCCGCGACTTGTGTGTCAAAGATACGCGCAGGTGCAGAACCACATGCATGATTCAGCACCTCGAGATCCTGTTGAGCTGCATGCAAAACGCATAATGAGTCAGATGCAAACAAGTCAGTGAACAAATGCAGATTGACAGCTGTCGGATCTATCAGAAAAATTTTATTGTTATGTTTGATCTGGATCAATGCCAGTTGTGGGAAATATGTGCGCTCTCTATGAAACTCTGTGTCCATTGCATAGCGAGAACAGCCCACCATCTCGTTCAACAGAACACTCAAATCACTATCTGAATCAATCCACGAGATGTTCATAAGTTCGGTCGGCTCAGCGGGGTTTATGGCTGAGTGCCAGTTGACAACGGATTGCCCAATGCAATCCAGCCAGACGTGCCACCGATGACATTGACCACATTGGTGATTCCCTGTTCGTGCAAAAACTCACAAGCACGCATGCTTCGGCCACCAGAATGACACACAAGATAAACATTGGCTTTAGAACGAAAGAGATCAATATTTTCTGGCACGGTGCCGAGAGAAACAAGCACTGCTGACGGAATGTGACCGGCCTCAAACTCATCAGCCTCACGAACATCAATCAATTGCGAGCCCGAACTCAAGGCAACCTTCAATTCGTCGATGGTGATCTCTTTTATTGACACATGTAAGCCTTTCCAATGATTGCTAGATCGTACCTTCATCAACTAAGTCTTCTGGACTATTGACATTGCGTACCAATGCCGATTCGTAGGCGACGATGCCTATCTGCAAACCAATCACCGCTTCGTGAACTGATCTCGTTCCAATTTGATACTGCTCTCGTAGAAGTGGCAAGCACGGGGCCTTTCGCCATACGGATAATAACCAATGCACATTCGTCTCATCCTCGACGTCGACAGCCACAGCAACATCGTTATTCGAAGCATCAAGGCAATCAAACAGACGAGTGAAACACTGTGCAGAAAAGAACGGCGTATCGTTCGGTGCAATTACGACAAACACGCTGTCGGACAATTCGAGCGCATCAACAATTGCCCCCAATGGTCCATTGCCTTCTCGTGAACCAAAAACACTTGGCAGTACTAAGGCACTACTCGTCTGCTCATCGGCACCGATGAGGCTCACGCTCGAACCAGAGGCGTTTCGCAAATTACTTGCAACGACAGCAGCCATATGACGCGACCCAACAGACGCAAGCGACTTGTTGGTGCCAAAGCGAGTGCTCTTACCCCCGGCTAATACAAAGCAATCGAGAGATTCGCGCACACAACTGATATTAGAACTTGTGCGACGGATCGAGTTGCAATAAAAATTGCTCACATCGATCAGCCTCTGCACCGTCGCCGATCAGTCTTGACGTTTTTGCGAGACCGTCTAGACACTTCAAGAATCCTCGATTTGGCACATGTGCCCAACGAACGTAACCCGAACCCTTCCAACCATTGCCACGTAACGCGTCCAGGCCACGGTGATATCCAACTCTGTATGCCATGTACGAATCCATCGTGTCGCGCCCCAAAGCACCAAGCCATGCCCAACCATCAAGATATGTTGGGTACGATGCGACAACCTGCACAACTGCAGCACGACGATCGCGATCATTTTGGTTCAATGCAGCATCGAGTGCCGCGGACAACTTCGCGTCAACTAACGGCAAACACGTATCGGCAGGCCCAACTCCCGACAAATTGACACTCGCGCTCATATGTCAAGCCTACGGTCATGTTCGTGACAGAATACGAACATGAATTTATTTAACTTAAGCGCTGATTTTGCTAAGAATCTTTCAGTCGGTGCAATAGTCGTCTCCGTTGTCACCTTGCTCATCGTTCTCAAATTCGCTTCGTCACTCATCACCAAACTGCTCTTAATCGGTGTTTGTTGTGCAGTTGGCTATATCGGTTTTACGCAACGTGACAATCTCAATGCCTGTATCGAAGTCGTCACTGCTCAGGCGGCTAGCGGGAAGCCAATTGAAATGACTTGCAAGTTGCTTGGTCAAGATGTGCGAGTGCAACTGCCCTCGCTACCATCACAGGGATGAGCGACTCGGCAGCCATCGCTTCCTTGCTGGCACAGTTAGATGCCTCGCCGACCGCGCATCATGTAGTCGATTGGTGGAGTAAGCGATTGCTTGAAGCCGGATTCTCCGATTGCTCAATGGTCGGGGCGTTGTCTGCAAGTACAGGTTTTACCACTAGGGGCGGTGCAATCATCGCTTGGAAAATCCCTCAGAAATCTTTGCATCAAGGTTTTCGAATCGTCGGAGCACACAGCGACTCTCCCGGCCTGCACATCAAACCGCAACCAAATAAACAACATGCCAACATGTCATTGCTCGGTGTAGAAGTTTATGGCGGTCCGTTGCTGAACTCGTGGCTCGACCGAGATCTTGGAATTGCAGGTCACGTTGTTTTGCAAGATGGTTCATTACATCTATTTACGAGCGATACTCCAGTAGCTCGCATCTCTCAACTCGCCATTCATCTCGACCGAGACGTTAATGACAAGGGTCTGATACTCGATCGACATCAGCATCTGAATGCAATGTGGCTTACGTCGGATAACGGTCTCAATTTTGATCAATGGTTGGCCAAAACATGCGGCATAAACCAATCCGATATTCAAGCAAGTTCTGCGCAATTATTCGATACTCAAAAAGCATCTCTCATTGGCGCTGATAATTCGCTGATCGCATCGGCACGAATTGATAACCAAGCTTCGTGCTGGGCCGCCATGACGGCTTTGATCCAGCAAACGAACCCTGTCGCGCCAAGCGTTGTCGCGTTATTCGATCATGAAGAGGTCGGATCATCGTCTGCAACCGGTGCAGCCGGCCCACTGCTTGAACATGTTCTTGAGAGACTGTGCATCGCTGCAGGCCTATCTCGACAGGACTTCATAAACACTTTGGCAATATCACACTGCATCTCTGCCGACAATGCTCATGCGGTTCACCACAACTATCCAGAGCGACATGACACGAACCATTCGCCGCTTATTAATCAAGGTGTAGTCATCAAATCCAATGTCGGTCAGCGCTACGCCACAAGTTCAACCTCTATTTCACCATTCGTCTTTGCCTGCAATAAGGCCAAGGTGCCAATCCAGTCCTTTGCATCGCGCAACAACATCGCATGCGGCTCAACGATTGGTCCAATAACTGCAACGCGATTAGGAATCGACACCATCGATGTCGGCATTCCACAGTTGTCGATGCATTCTGCTCGCGAAGTTTGCGGAACCAAAGATCCAATTTTTATGCGAGATGCACTTGAGTATTATTTTGCTCGCTAGTCGAGTATTTTGAATGCTTGATCAAACACTGTCTGCAAAGCAGATTGCAACTCAAGAGTAAATTCGCTCATCACTTCGCGCGTAGCACGAGCGCCATTTAAATCTTTTGGATAAATTGCGTCGCCAACAACGGCTACGCATTTACGAGGACGTGGCAACTTCGTTCCCGGTGGCCAAATTTCTTCTGATCCAGCAATTCCGACTGGAATAATCGGAACACCTGTCTTGTAGGCAATAAACGCAGCGCCATCAAATAACGGCTCGATAATTCGACCGTGATGGCGCGTGCCCTCAGGAAACAACACGAGCGGATCTCCCCGTTCGAGCACAGCAATACAGCGCTTCAAAGCCTCCAGGTCAGCTGACCCGCGCGTTACCGGGAAACTTCCTAGTGCTGTCAGAAACACACCGATGGGCTTAATCTTCCACATCGAGTCTTTACCCATGTACATCATTCGACGTCGAGTGGTTGCTGCGGCAACTGGAATGTCTAATGTCGAACGATGGCTCGGAGCCAAGATAAATGTTCCTGATTTTGGAATTTTATGTGCGTCAACAATTCGCAAACGAAGATAAACGCGACAAATCACGATCACAATCAAACGGATTGTCAAGTAAAAGAGTTTATTTCCTCGAGATTGACCTGCGAGTTTTGTTGTTACTTCAGCCATGAAACACTCCAACGATTTGGCTCACTACATCTTCGATAGTTCTATTGCTTGTGTCAACTACTATCGCATTTTCGGATTCCCGTAATGGACTATCGGTGCGGGTTGAGTCCTTGTGATCACGTTCAGCAATGTCCCGAGCGATCTGCTCGACATCACCACCGATTTGGGCAACGCGTCGTTGAGCACGTACCAGTGGGCTTGCAGTCAGAAATACTTTCAACCGAGCATCAGGAAATACAACGGTGGCAATGTCTCGTCCTTCGACTACGCCCCCTCCTCGCTCGGCAACCCATTGCCGTTGTCGCTCGCGTAATTCGGAACGCACCCCAGAATTTGCAGCTACAGCGCTCACTGCACGAGTAACAGCCTCGCCACGAATGTCTTGTGTTGCATCCACACCATCGACTACGAGCGCATCATCAGAAATGTCGAGCACAGTTGACAACGCAAGTTGCGCCACCGCGTTCACGTCATGCACATCGACTCCTTTACGCAACACTGCACAAGTTATGCCGCGATACATCGCACCAGTATCCAAATACGGAAGGCTTAACTTGTGTGCCAGCTCTCGCGCAATAGTCGACTTCCCTGCGCCTGCTGGTCCGTCAATCGCGACCACATTGATACTTGGCGCTGTTACCAACTCGTGTCCCGTGGACGACCTTCTTCGTAACCAGATGCGCTTTGAATGCCAACGACGGCTCGGTCGGCAAACTCGGGTATCGATCGCGCTCCCGCATAGGTACACGACGAACGCACACCCGCAACAATTTGATCGATAATGTCTTCGACGCTCGGACGCTGTGGATCTAGATACATGCGCGAGGTACTAATGCCTTCTTCGAACAGTTCTTTGCGGGCACGATCTAATGCAGTCTCGCTGCGGGTTCGGTTGCGCACAGCGCGATTTGACGCCATGCCAAAACTTTCCTTAAACAATCGCCCATCCGAATCACGAAGTGTGTCGGCTGCACTTTCGTAAGTTCCAGCTAGCAATGATCCAAACATCACATTGGAAGCCCCAGCAGCCAGCCCCAACGCAACATCGCGCGGGTATCGCACTCCACCGTCAGCCCAAATATTTTTCCCTAGTCGAGCAGATTCTGCTGAACATTCCAGCACAGCCGAGAATTGTGGACGACCGACGCCTGTCATCATTCGGGTCGTACACATGGCACCTGGTCCAACACCAACCTTGACGATGTCTGCTCCTGCCTCAATAAGTTGTCGTGTTCCTGATGCAGTCACAACATTGCCTGCAACAACTGGCAACATACCTACCGCCGCGCGCACTTGTTCAACTGCCTGCAGCATGCGCTCTTGATGACCGTGAGCGGTGTCCACCACAAGCACATCAACACCCATTGCGGCAAGTGCTTTTGCGCGAACATCTGGCTCGCTGTTAATACCGACTGCGACACCAATCATCAATCGACCCTGTTTGTCGAGTGCTGGTTGATAGATCGTGGATCGCAATGTGCCCTTACGAGTCACACACCCAACGAGTCTTCCCGCAGCGTCAATCACTGGAGCGAAAGTGATGCGCAATTCGGTCATTTCGTTAAACATCTCTTCAGCAGTCAGCGCAGAACTGAGCGAAATCAAGTCACGACTCATTGACGTGTGCAACTGACTAAATCGATCGAAACCGGCAGCGTCGTGCTCGGTAAAAATACCGGCTGGCCGACCGTCATCATCCATCACGATCACAGCGCCATGGGCACGTTTGTGAATCAGGCTCAGGGCTTCACCAACTGTTCCATCACCGGGCATGGTGATTGGCGTTTCAAATACTGTGTGGCGTGTTTTTACAAAATCAACAACTGTTCGCACCACGTCGAGCGGGATATCTTGCGGCAACACGACCAAGCCACCACGTCGGGCCACAGTTTCCGCCATGCGTCTACCGGCAATTGCGGTCATATTTGACACGACAATTGGAATTGTCGTTCCAAGACCATCGGGCGTTGCAAGATCGACACTCTGTCGCGACTGAACGCTAGACATGCTCGGCACCATAAAGACATCGTTATATGTCAGATCAAACGTTGGTGCCTCGTTGAGAAATCGCATGTCAGCTTGTCTCCAAATCTGGCCTGTAAAGCCAAGTAATACTACTGCATATTGCACTTGTATTCTTCAAAATTTTGTACAGTTCAAGGGTTATGAGTACACAATCACGCTCTGCGCCATCGTGCAACATAGCCCATGCATCTGATGCTTCGACAATGAACCTCGCCGTGCGAACTCTTGCCATTGGCGGTCTTGTTGCCATCCCAACAGAAACTGTTTATGGTCTCAGCGCTGCTATCAACAACGAAGCGGCCATCGCCAAGATATTTGCGGTCAAGGGCAGACCACAAAATCATCCACTCATCGTGCATCTCGCGCATATTGAACAACTGCACTTGGTCGCTCACAATATTCATCCCGATGCGATCAAGCTTGCCCATGCATGCTGGCCCGGCCCACTCACACTCTTACTCCAACGGAGTGAAAACGTATCTATGAGTATCACCGGAGGTCGTGACACTGTCGCTGTGCGCATACCAGACAATGCGTTTACGCGACAACTGATCATCAATCTAGGTTCTCCAATTGCTGCGCCATCAGCAAACCGTTTTGGCAAAGTCAGCCCAACAACTGCACAACATGTCTGTGACGATCTGCAGAACGATGTCGATCTTATTGTTGACGACGGAGCTTCTTCGATTGGCGTCGAGTCAACAATTATCGACTTCTCGGTGTCACCACCACAACTCTTGCGACCCGGTGGCATTCCCATTGAGGACATTGAACAAATATTGGAATATGCCATTCGCGACGCAGACGGCATCAGTCGTGCTTCGGGAATGTTGCAAAACCATTACCAGCCATCATGCACCGTATTATTGGTTCACACTGATCTAGAGGCGCAGCAACTTCAGAACACGTTGGTGGGTCAATATGAACGCGTTCGTATTCTGGATCGCTGCGACAACTTGCCGCTATGTGCCGCGCTGTTGTACAGCGATCTCCGTCAGGCCGATGCGGACCAAATTCAAGTTCTGATAGCTGTTTTGCCCGAAAATAGGGGCCTAGGGGCCGCGATCCGCGACAGACTGACCAAAGCGGCAGGCTGAGAACCGCCATTGCCAGCATCTTGGTATCCCCGTAGGCTTGGAGTTCCTAACCCAGGTGGGCATCCCGCCAACCGGCTTTTAGGGGGAGAAAAACACATGAAGAAATCAAACATGAAGCGCTTCGGTGCTCTTGTTGTGGGTCTCAGCTTCGTAGCTGTTTCCTGTGGCAGCAGCAACAACGCAGCTTCAGACACAACAGCAGCAGCAGCCACAACATCTGGTGGCGATTTGGAAGGCATGAAGGGCACAATGCCACTCGTTAACCTTTCGGCTGAATTCAAAGATGGCGTTAACGCTTTCTGGACCGCAGCAGGAAACGAAGCACTCGTTGACTACTCATATACCGCAGAAGCATTTGACGCTGTGACGTTGATCGCTCTTGCAGCAGAAGCAGCAAAGACCGATGGCAGCGCACTTGCTGACCAGATCATTGCTGTTTCACGTGACGGCGAGAAGTGCACAACTTTCGCAGACTGTGTCGCTCTTGTTAAAGCAGGAACAGACATTGACTACGACGGTGCTTCTGGTCCAAACACAATGAACGGCAACGGCGAGCCAATTGAGGCTTCGTACGGTGTTTTGACATTTGATGCAACGAACCGTTTCGACTATGCAAAGGCGACATTCATTCCTGCCGCTGCTCCAGAGTCAGATTACGTTCCAGTACAAAAGACGACCGTTACCCGTAAGGGCGATGGTCAGTTGAAAATCGGAACAATGCTTCCAGAAACTGGCAACCTTGCATTCCTTGGTGCACCAGAATTCGCAGGCGTTGAATATGCATTGAGCTTGATCAATGCCGCTGGTGGCGTACTTGGTAAAGATGTTCTTTACAGCCAAGGCGACTCTGGTGACAACTCGACTGACACAGCATCAACCACGGTTGATCGTCTCTTGAGCGAGAATGTTGACGCCATCATTGGTGCAGCATCGTCCGGC
>Ga0194041_10000311_pt1 | contig 19154 bp, 20 predicted proteins | sample JunL449m_MetaG_FD_160082 | JGI IMG/M metagenome (GOLD analysis project Ga0194041, IMG submission 160082) | Anoxic zone freshwater microbial communities from boreal shield lake in IISD Experimental Lakes Area, Ontario, Canada - Jun2016-L442-9m | ecosystem: Environmental > Aquatic > Freshwater >...
TGACAACAACGCAACTCGCGCGCGAGGAAATGCGCGCACGGTTCGAGCATTCACGCTGGCAAGCACTCCCACTCCGGCAGCGTTCAACACTGTGCCGGGAACAAACACTGTTTCACCTGCGCGCACGTCGCTTCCTGCATCGCGCACACCATCGTGAACTTTTGCACTTCGGGAAATGAGTACGTGTGTTTCGCCAACTCGCTGCGTGTCCTCCACCATTACCACTGCGTCTGCACCAGCTGGCATTGGTGCACCCGTCATAATGCGAATTGCTTCGCCAGCATTCACAGCAATTTTCGGTTCTGCTCCTGCAGCCAGCGTGTCGACAACGCGAAGCTCGACGGGAACTCGTGCAGCGTCTGCCGCGAGCACCGCATAACCATCGACTGCGGTGTTGGAAAACGGCGGCACATCTTCTGTTGCAACTACGTCTTGAGCCAAAACCCTGCCGGTCATTTCCGTGTAGGCAACCTGCAACGGCGTCAATGGCTTGCAGCCTGCTAACACCATTTCTTGAGCCTCATGCAGTGGAATCATCTGTCTGAACGGTATCGCCGCGTGACAGGCTGTAGCCATGGTGAACTATCCAGCACTCGGACCATCTGGCCATAGCGCCACCTGGAAATCCGTCGATGGAGCGCACGAAAGCACCGTGACCTTGCAGTGGGAAAACGAAGGATGGACAGCGAATGGAACGCTTGGCGCCGATAACGCTCAATTTGTTATTCGCATGTCGGCCACGTGGATGGTGCAACAGTTCTTGCTGTTTCGCGACCTAGAAGAACCCGACCTGTGGCTGGCAACCGATGGCCATGGTCGCTGGGGAGAAATGAACGGCGCTCATCGCACCGAACTGGATGGTTGTGTCGATATCGACTTACGTGGAACACCGTTTACCAACGTGATTCCTATTCGACGCTTGCCACTTCTTGTTGGTCATAGCGCGCAGCAAAATGTGATCACTATTGATATTGAAACTCTTGCCGTTGTGGTGAAGCCACAGATGTACACACGCGTAGATGAACACACGTGGCGCTACTTCAGTTTTGCTTCAGATTGCGATGTTGAGGTAACTGTTGATGAACACGGATTCGTGACTGACGAACCGAATTCATTTATTCGCGTTACTCAGTAATTGCCCCGTACACAAGCGTGCGTAAATAAGGCCGAATCTCGTAACTCGTTGACGGCATGAGCTGTGTAAAAAACATGACCGAAATTTCTTCCACAGGGTCAATCCAAAATGCAGTACTGGCCATTCCACCCCAACTAAACGTTCCTGTTGAGCATGGTGTTTTGGCTTTTGCCTGATCGGTGACTACCGCAAAACCAAGTCCAAAACCAAGTCCCGAATACCACTGGTCCCATCCAAGCGTCATTCCAAACGATGTGATGTCTTGATTGTTCGGCAAGTGATTCAGCGTCATTTGATCTATTGAATTTGGCGACAGCAGTCTGACTCCATTGAGCACACCACCGTTTTCCAGCATTTGCATGAACTGCCAATAGTCATAGGCAGTAGATACGAGTCCACCACCGCCAGACAACATTGACGGACGGCTCAGCCAACGCTTTTCCATTTCTTCAAGCCTGGTCTTCTTTGCTTCTGTATCGCTAAACGAATAGAGAGCCGCTAGTCGTGAATGCTTTTCTGCTGGAGCAAAAAATCCGGTGTCGTGCATACCGAGAGGTTCAAAAATTTTGGTCTGAAAAAACTCTTCAAGATTCATTCCAGATGCAACTTCAACGATTCGACCAAGAACATCGGTCGACACGCTGTAGTTCCACGACGTACCTGGCTCAAACTCCAGCGGAAGGCTTGCGTATCGGTCGCAAACTTCCTCAAGAGTTGGGTTCGGGTTCTCAATCAAAAACTTTGCTTCGGCAATGCGATAAGACGCATCTACTTCGTCCCAAAAATTCCATCCGTAGGTCAGTCCCGAGGTGTGGCTCATCAAATGACACACCTGCATTGGCGCTTTCATTGGCACAGTGACTGGGTTCTCTGCAGTACCTGAAACAAAAACCTTGGTATCTGCAAATGACGGAATGAACTTGCTGACTGCGTCAGTGAGTTGCAATTTTCCATCTTCAATCAACATCATGATCGCAATGGATGTGATCGGCTTTGTCATCGAGAAAATGCGATAGATCGTGTCTTGCTCAATTGGCGATTTTGCTTCGGCGTCTCGCATGCCGTACGTGCTGTTGTACACAATTTGCCCATAGCGAGCGACTGCAACGTGATATCCAGACAAACGACCGTCATCTACATAATCCTTGAAATATGAATCGATCAGCGCAAGTCGCTCAGCGCTCATGCCTACTTCTTGTGGATCAATCGTTACTTTAAGTTCGCTCATGACACTATGCCTTTCAACCAGTTGCGTAATTCAGTACCTACATCCGAACGCTTTAGCGTTAGTTCGACAACAGTCTGCAGCCAACCCATTGGCGTACCCGTGTCGTGCCGTTCAATATCGCTCACCACTCCGTCTACTGTTCCCGCATGTGCGCCAATAAGCAGCGCGTCTGTCAACTGAATCTCACCACCTGGTGACGGCGCAAGCTTTTCAAGAATGTCAAACATGTCGGGTGCAAGTACGTAGCGACCAATGATGATGATGTCGCTTGGCGCGTCTTCTACCTTTGGCTTTTCGACAACACCAGTAATGGTGACTTCGCCATGTGCACCTGTCGTTCCCGTAGTGGTAATCACGCCGTACGCACTGACTTCATCTTTTGGCACTCGCTTCAATCCAACAACGGTCTTGCCGGTTGTGTTGTGCATCTGCGCCATCTGTAATAGCAACGATGAGTCACCCATAATTTCATCTGGCAACAACAGCGCGAATGCTTCATCGCCAACTGCCTTGCGCGCACACGACACCGCATGACCAAGGCCACGAGGTTTGTCTTGGTATGCAATGCTCACGCGAACATCGGATCCGATGCGAGCCAATCTGTCTGCCAACTCGGTGCGTCCACTCTTGCGAACACGATCAACTGTGTCTGGCGAAGGCTTCAGATATTCCTCAATGCCAGGCTTAACCACGTTTGACACCACCACAATGTGTTCAACGCCTGCGCCAATTGCCTCATCCATCACCAACTGCAAAGCCGGCGTATCAAAAATGGGCATGAGCTCCTTGGGCACCGCTTTGGTGGCAGGAAAGAATCTGGTGCCTAGTCCAGCGGCGGGAATCACAGCGGTGCGCATAGCCATACCTGCATCCTAGAATTACTGGTCTTATGCCAACGTATGTCTATAAATTCATTGACTCTGGCGAGACCATTGAAGTGCAGCAGGCATTCTCCGATGACCCACTCACCGAAATCGCTCACCCTGTAGATGGTGTGCTCAAACCAGTGAAAAAGGTGTTTACGCCTGTTGGTGTGTCGTTCAAGGGTGGCGGCTTTTATAAGACCGACTCCGGGTCCTCATCAAAGTCGTCCAGCAGTTCTGCAACACCGAGTGCCACGCCAGCTGCCCCCGCAGCACCTGCTGCTCCATCAGCGCCTTCAGCCGACTAACTCTTCCGAACAATGTGTGCATCGCACACATTGGTTCATGAGAGATTTTCTGAATCGACTACAGCCCGCCATAAATTTTTCCCAGCGAATGTTTCGCGATTTGTGCCGCAGTCGGCAGCGCCAAATTGCGTTAATTTCGGGGCTCGCCATAGTCGCTGCACTTGTGTATGCCACCTCCGTTGCGCAGCTACACCAACAGCGCAGTGCTTTCGGAAACTCTGTACTCGTGCACTTAGCCTCCACACCAATTTCTGCTGGTCAACCCATCACCTCTCAAAACACCAAAACCTTCACCATGCCAACGCAGTTTGTCCTGCCAACAACCCTTACCGAGCTTCCACCAGTACTTTCTGCAACAACCGATATTGGCGAAGGTGATGTCATTAGTACGCAAAACTCATCGGCAAGGGGTGAAGGCGCATCGGTTCCAGCAGGAATGCGAGCAGTTTCCATCGTTCCGCGAGTTGCAATGCCACCACTTCCACCTGGCACTTTCGTCGACATCATTGCGAATGGGCAAATTATTGCAGCGCACGGAATTGTGTTGTCATCGCTAAACGACAATGTTGGCGTAGTTGTTGCGGTACCCGAATTGTCGGCACCAGCAGTTGCTAGTGCAGCATCAGTTGGTGAAGCGGCACTCGTAATTTCAAACTAACGAAATGACGATGCAAGCAGTGCAAGCACGCTGATACCCGCGACAAAGCGGTACATCACAAACGGCGTGAAGCTTCGCGAACGGAGCAAGCGAATCATGCCCCACATGGCAATCCAGCCAGAAATACCTGCAGCAATAATTCCAACGATCATTGGGGTCATGAGTCCATCAGGAATTCCGTCTTTTGCCAGCTTTGCAAGTTTCAGTAACACCGCTCCGCCAATTACGGGCACGCTCATCAAGAAACTCACACGTGCCGCCGCATCGCGTGAATAACCGAACTTACGCGCAGCAGTAATGGTCACTCCGGAACGCGAAGTTCCTGGATTCAGCGCGATTATCTGCGCAGCGCCAATGAGTAATGCATCGCGCGTTGAGAAACTATCCAGATCACGTGTTCCTGTTTGTCTGTCGGCCCACAGCAAGACCAGGCCAAACACCATCAGCGAAATAGCAACAAGTGCCGGTGTGCCGAGTTTTTCGGTTATCCAGTCTTCGCCAATTGCACCTGCAATTCCGGCAGGCACAGCAGACAACACAAACAGCCACGCGCGTCGCCCAACTGCCTTATTCGCCGTTTTTGGCGCAACGACAACTTTCAACCCTTCGCGCACGTAAGGAACCAAATCAGCCCGTAGGTAAAACAGCACCGCTACCAAGGTTCCTAAGTGAAGCGCAGTGTCGAATGCTTTCTCTATTGCAATGTTATTGAAGTCATTCCACCCGAACAGCCACGGCGCAAGGATGAGATGACCACTTGACGAGATTGGCAAGAACTCGGTTAGTCCTTGCACCAGCCCGAGCACTATTGCATGGAAAATTGACATACCCCATGCTTACACCATTGCCAAAGCCAAGCGGGGTTATCGTTGTATATTCGCAACAGCAGATTTCACAATGGGAGCCACTGGCGATGGAACTAGAAATCGAACTCACCGAAGAACTCACTCCCCCGTCACTCGTCACCCAATCAAATGGCAGCTTGAGGCTCACCTTCCACTGGGGAGACGAAATTCGAAGCGTCCTCGAGCTCGTCACCCACCCACTTCGCGGCGACGTAGAAGACGGGTTTTTACAACTGTGGTCGTGCGATGAATCGTCTCGTAGTTTCGAACAGGTAAATGAAACAACCGTGTTAATTCGGTCTAAGCAACGCAGTTAGTCAAACTGAATACCAAGCGCAGTGAGCACTTCTAACGGCGAAGCATTGAGACCGTTGCACAGTTTTGGCAGCAGGTCGATTGATGGTCGCGTTTCAAAAGAGAAATATCGATACAGATTTCCGCGATTCAATTCGCATGCTTCGGCAACTGCCTGAAGGCTGGAATATTCGTGTTCATCCATTTTTCGGTACAGCCAGTCGAGGCCGACAACTTTGGTACTTTTTGGCACCTCAATAATTTAGCAAATGGGTAGAGCGGGGTTATGTACCACTCATAGTCACGTCTCGAATTACCAGCGACATTCCGTGTGCACGGGATGGCAGCCAATCGACGTCTCCACCAATGGACACAATGTCGAGCAACATGCGTTGCAGTGTGCTGGCAATCGTAAACTCTCGTACTGGTGCACCAATGGTCCCATTGCTAATGAGCATTCCGGAGGCGCCCGTTGAAAAGTCCCCAGAAACCGGGTTAACTCCGCTATGTAAACCTGACACCATCTGAATGAGCACACCATCATCAACGCTGGCAATCAGCTCTTCCTGAGTATGAGTTCCTGGCACCAATTGCATTGCCAGGCATCCGACACCAGGTGAACCAGCAAACCCGCCACGCGTGGCATTACCCGTGCTGACGGTGTTCATACGCCGAGCACTGTATGAAGAATGCACAAACTTCTTTAGTACACCATTTTCAATTAATACATTGCGACGTGCAGCGAGACCTTCGCCATCGATATCCGTAGCGGTATAAGCAAGTGGGTTTGTTGGGTCGTCAACCAACGTGAAGCGTGGGTCTGCAACTTGATCACCCATTCGCTCAGCAAAAAAGCTTCGGCCCTTCGCCACGTTTTCGCCGTTCAATGTGCTGGACAAAATGCTGATGAACTGCGAAGTGACATACGGGTCAAGAATCACTGTGGTGCGTTTGCTTGGAGGCTTGATTGCGCCGAGCAAACGTGTGGCGCGCTCTGCTGCTTCGCGAGCCGCCTTGTGCAAATTAAATTCCTTTGGCGAGTCGCCTACTGAAAACCCAAAACCTGTTTGCGTTTCTTCTTCGTCGTCAGCAAGTGTGCTGACCGACACGTAACACGAGTTACCGCGACCACTTTCACGAATTCCTGTTGTGGTAGCAACTGCAACTTCGCCCCATCCATCGTCGTAGTTGGCTTCGTCCACGCGTACACGCTCGTCCATGCCAAGCGTGAGTTTTTCAAGCTCCTTGGTAAGCGCAATTTTTTGGTCAGTTGGATAACCGGCAAGTTCTTCGTCCCAAAACTTTTGTGGAATTTGTGCAACACCATCGGGAATTGCGAGACCAGCAAATTCATCTGGAGTTCCGAAACTGACGTTGTCACGAGCATCGGCAAGCACCTCGGCAATTGCAGCTGGGTCGAGCGTGCCTGCATAGGCAAAACCTGTTCGGCCATCTTTGATAACACGAATTCCAACGCCTTCGCTCTGCGCGGAAGCGAAGTGTTCGAGTTCGCCTTCATATATCCGAATGGCGGTCTCGCCACCGCGGCTGACATAGGCCTCAATTTGTTCGCCGGCACCAGCCTGTGCAACTACTCGATCTGCAATTGCTTGCAGATCATCAACTGTTGTGCTCATGCTGCGGTTCCACCAATGGTCATGGACTTCACGCGCAAAGTTGGACAACCATCGCCAACTGGCACGCCTTGTCCGTCTTTGCCACACGTTCCTGGCCCACCCATTGCAAAGTCATTACCCATGAGGTCGATATCTTTCAACACCTGCGGTCCGTTACCAATGAGGTTCCCCTCGCGCAATGGCTCAGTGATCTCGCCATTTTCAATGAGGTATGCCTCAACCATTCCGAAAACGAAGTCTCCACTTGCAGTATCAACTTGACCGCCACCAAGTTTTGCAACATACACACCATGATCGGTTGCACGAATGATGTCGTCTGGATTTTCAGAACCGTTTGTCACGAACGTATTGGTCATACGCACCATTGGTAAGTCGGCATAACTCTGGCGACGACCGTTGCCACTTTGCTTGCGACCTTCCTTGCGAGCACGAATGTAGTCCCACATGTAGTCGGTCAGAATTCCATTTTCAATGAGCGTATTCTTCTGCGACGCATGGCCTTCGTCGTCAACTCCAATTGCGCCCCACTCGCCAGCCATGGTTCCGTCGTCAATCACCGTGACAAGCGGCGAAGCGACAAGTTCGCCCATCTTTCCGCGATACACGCTCGATCCCTTACCGACCAGATCTGCTTCAAGACCGTGTCCACATGCTTCGTGAAACAACACACCGCCCGAACCCTGCTTGATTACTACTTGCATTGCACCCGATGGCGCCGGGCGTGCTTGCAATTTGGTGATGGCTTGTTGCGCCGCACGAATAGCAAGTTCTTCAACATCGTTTTCGTCGAAGATTTCAAAACCAATGGTGTGGCCAAGTGAGTTGTAGCCCGTTTGCATTCCGGCATCACCATTTGCGATCACGCTCACACGCATGAGCGTGCGCACTTGCTCGTCTGCACTAAAGATGCCGTCCGAGTTGGCAATAAGAATTTGTTTAATTGAGTCGCCATAACCGGCAGATACTTGAACAATTGCGCCGTGTACTCCTCGCGCTGCGACATCGGCGCGTTGAAGCAACTCGACTTTGCGTGCCTTTGCCACGGTGTCAGGAAACTGCACGATGGTGTTCACTGGGTGACGAAACACGGGCTGCAATGCAATGGTGTGCACTCCGCCATCACCTTGCTTGGCTGCAGCTGCAGCTGCCTCGGCCGCAGCTAACAAACCGCGCTCCGAAAGATCGGATGTGTGAGCAAAGCCAGTGGTATCACCAGCGATAACACGAATGCCTGCTCCGCGATCTCGACCACTGGTTACCTGCTCGACCTTTCCATCGTCCAAGCCGGCCGAAGTCGAACGCTTGTCCTCTACGTAGATTTCCGAGAATTCGGCGCCAGTGCTTCTGCCTTTGGCGAGCACTCTGGCAATGACATCTGGCTCTATTAGTGGCGAATCGGTGCGTGGAGACATGGGGCAATCCTACCGAAGGCGGTCTTGCTACGGCTTGGCGTGCTGGAACAAGGCGTACGATTTATGGTGTGAACGGCATCGCAGAATCATCAACGAGTATTGCGCTGCCACGCCACCACCGCACGCTGTGGTGGAAAGAAGTGCTGATCGTCACCAGTTTCTACACGGTGTACACACTGATTCGTAATCGATTCGGATCTGCCTTCGTCAACGGCGAAGACCAACCAGTTCATGCGTTTACCAACGCGATGCGGGTTATTCGCCTAGAACGTTTTATCGGCTTGTACCACGAAGAATCGATTCAAGATTTTTTCTTAAGGCACACAACATTCATCAAAGTGATGAACACCTATTACGGAACAGCGCATTTCTATGTCACGCTCACCGTGTTTATTTTGTTGTTCAAGTTTCGCCCCGATGTGTTTGCGCAATGGCGCAACACGCTTGCAGCGATGACCGGCCTTGCCATTATCGGCTTCGTTCTTTTTCCGCTCATGCCACCACGTCTCCTCGATGCACCGTGCCCCTCAAATGGCAAAGGTTTTGGTGGGGTGTGCATTGAAAGTTCATTGCGTAACTACAACGGAGCAACCACATTTGGCTTCGTTGACACTGTTGAAAAATTTGGTGGCCCACTGTCGTTCAATCACGGAGCCGTTGCAAAGCTTTCAAATCAATACGCCGCAATGCCGTCGTTACACATTGGCTGGGCTACGTGGTGTGTGTTCGCTCTGTGGCCATTGGCCAAGAGACGTTGGACACGCTTTGTGCTGTTTCTTTACCCAGCCACCACACTCTTATGCATTGTGGTCACTGCTAACCATTACTGGCTTGACGGAATTGGCGGACTGGTGGTGTTTGTTGTTGGATACATTCTCGGAACGTCACTCCATCGGTGGAATCATCGCCGATTAGATGCCCGTATGGCTTCTCACCCTGCGCTCTAGCGGGGGTAGCGTTTAGCGCCATGGCTCTCGCAGATATTCGCCAACCCAGTGACCTGCGGCCACTCACCCTCCCTCAGCTCGAAGATCTTGCTACTGAAATTCGCGAATTTGTTGTCGATGCGGTATCGGAAACTGGCGGACACTTAGGTTCAAACCTGGGAGCAGTCGAACTCACGCTTGCGCTGCATCGAGTATTCGATTCACCTCGTGATGCAATTCTGTGGGACACCGGGCATCAGGCGTACATTCACAAAATTGTTACGGGTAGGCGCGCAGGGTTTAACAAGTTGCGCCAGGCTGGCGGTATTTCCGGATACCCCAGCCGCGAAGAGAGTATCCACGACTTCATCGAAAACAGTCATGCAAGCACGGTGCTCAGCTATGCCTACGGACTTGCTGTTGCTCGTGATGCTGGTCTAACTCCCGATCGCCGACACATCGTTGCCGTCATTGGTGATGGCTCCATGACCGGCGGCATGGCATACGAGGCATTGAACAATCTTGGACACAGCGGAAAACGCGTGATCATCGTGTTGAACGACAATGGCCGCAGTTATGCACCAACAGTGTCGAATCTGAGTCAAGGCGCGCTCTCCAACATCCTCACCGACATTCGTTTGAACCCTATATACGTTCGCCGCCAACGCAAGATTGAAAAATTCTTGAGAAGTCTGCCACTTGTCGGTTCACAAGCCGAACGAGGAATGGAAGCATTCAAAGCTGGTATTCGCGAATTCTTGCAGCCTCCCGCATTTTTTGAAGCCCTTGGAGTCCGTTATGTCGGCCCTATCGACGGACACGATTTAGAAGCACTTGAACACGCCTTCATCGCTGCGCAACAACGAGTCGAAGAAGGCCCAGTTGCTATTCACGTGATTACCCAAAAAGGTCGCGGATATTCACCTGCAGAAGACGATGATGAGAAGCACTTGCACGATGCACCCGTGTTCAATCCTGCAACAGGTCCGTCAAAGTCGGTACCAACCGGATACACCGAAGCATTTGCCGACACCATTGTGCAACTTGCAAAGAATGATCCACGCATCGTTGCTATCACTGCTGCAATGCCAGGGCCAACTGGCCTTATTCAATTTCAGCAACAGTTCCCCGATCGCTTCTTCGACGTAGGCATCGCCGAACAGCACGCAGTAACCGCTGCAGCGGGAATGGCAATGGGTGGATTGCGGCCCATTGTTGCGTTGTATTCAACATTTTTAAATCGCGCGTGGGACCAAGTGGTGTACGACGTTGCGCTGCACCGACTACCCGTTATTTTTTGTCTTGATCGCGCTGGAATTACCGGTGACGATGGCCCAAGTCATCACGGCATTTACGACATGGCCTTGCTCTCAAAAGTTCCTGGCATGCGCGTGCTCGCACCTTCAAGTACACAAGAAGTTGAACAGATGCTGAAGGATGCTGTTGAACTTGCCAATGAAGGACCTGTTGCAATTCGCTATCCGAAGGGGGTTGCGCGCAGTGTTGATGCTGCAGATGTTGGGTCCGGTCTTGCCGCCCGCAAGTTACTCACCGATGAATCAAACGCGGTGTGTATTTTGGCAATTGGAAAAATGGTTGGCACATCGCTCGATGCTGCTGCACTGCTTGCAGCAAAGGGCATCATGGCAACCGTGTGGGATGTGCGCTCATCGGCGCCACTCGATCGATCCATGATTGAGAACGCTGCTGCGCATCACGTAGTAGTCACCGCTGAAGACGGAATCCGTGAAGGCGGAATTGGCATGACTATTGAAGACCTGGTGTCGCACGCATCGGGAACGAATCGCCCGATCATTGAAGTGCTTGGCATCCCAAAGCAATTCATTCCGCAAGCAAAACCCGATGCAATTTTGTCGCGCCTAGGGTTAAACGCCGAAGGCATCGCCGCAACGGTGCAGCAACTTGTCAACAAGTAAGCACTTTCTCGATACGGCAATTCGGGCAGCCGATGCCGCAGACGCAGTAAGCCTTGCCGGGTTCACAAACCGCGAGTTCACCGTTTCGCGTAAGGCTGATAACAGCGAAGTCACCGAAATAGATCGCAATACCGAAACTGCGATTTCATCAGTCTTGCGAGGCGCGTTTCCAGAGTTCGGCATGTACGGCGAAGAACACGGAACCAGCGGACCAATCGATGCAGAGCACGTGTGGGTCATTGACCCAATCGACGGTACAACCAATTTCGTGCGCGGTGTTCCCGTGTGGGGTTCACTCATTGCGCTCGTTCACAACAACACCCCCGTGCTCGGAGTGGTGTCTGCGCCAGCGCTTGGCATGCGTTGGTGGGCGACTTCTGGCGACGGTGCGTATTACAACGGATCGCGGATACACGTTTCAACAGTGAATGAACTCTCTGAAGCGCACGTGAGCACAACGCCAAGTAAGGGCTGGGAACACGTGGGCGGCCTGCCCGCTTTACAACAGTTACAAGTTGATGCATTACGCGCTCGTGGGTTTGGCGATTTTTGGCAACATATGTTGGTTGCACAAGGTGCAATTGATGTCGCCATCGATGCCATTGGACTTGCGCCCTACGACAACGCGGCTATTTACCCCATTGTTCAGGAAGCAGGCGGAATCATTACCGATCGAATTGGCAATTCTGATTGGCGGGCAAACTCCATGGTGAGTAGCAATGGGCTGTTACATCGCAGTGTGATAGATCGGTTACCTTCATAACGTGACCGTTGCACATAATGAATTCACCGCACTGTGGCAACTAGACAAATCCATCGCATATCTCAATCACGGCTCGTATGGCGCAGTGCCAGTTTCCGTGCAAGACGTGCAGAACGCATTTATTGACCGCGCAAATAGCAACCCAAACCATTGGTTCCGCTACGAACTCCCACAGTTGATGATTGAAGCGCGCCACATTGTCGCCTATTGGTTTGGAGTAGCCCCAGAGCATTTCGCTTTCGTACCAAATGCTTCTCAAGGTGTTGTTACAGCGATACAAGCGCTAGTCGATGATGCGACTTCACGAAATCAACGAACACATCTCGTTGCTACATCGCTCGGCTACGGAGGCGTGTTATACGGAATGCAACACATAGCCGCTCGCAGTAATGCAACCTACGCAGTCGCCGACCTGGGCTACCCACACGATGTAACAGCAGAAATCATAAGCACACGAATTCGGACCCTACTTCCAACAAATGGTGAGCCAATCGTTGTAGTGCTCGATCACATCACGTCGGAAACGGGTGTGCTCTTCCCTGTCGACGACATTATTTCTGCAATTCGTTCCACGCACCCACATGCCAAGTTCGTCATTGATGCAGCGCACTCGGCCGGAATGCTGGAACACCCGTTACCCAACACTTATGACGTGTGGGTAGGCAACTTGCACAAATGGTTATGTGCCCCACGGCCTGCTGCTGCGCTCATCTGCGGTTCGCCAGAAATCCGGGCAATCATGAAGCCACTTGCACCATCGTGGGGATTCGAAGATGGATTCCCCACATCGTTTGAATGGCAGGGCACCAGCGACTACTCGGCATACCTGTCGGTTCCGGCAGCAATTGCGTTCCAGGAGCAGTGGTCATACACACAACGTGATGTACATAATCGCTCGGTCGCAGATGGTGCTGCATCCCTATTACGTAACGCTTGGGGAACTTCAGAACATCTAGGAAACACCGTTGAAGCACCATGGTTGCGCATGGTGCAGCTGCCATTTGCAGAACCATTAACGAAACCGCAAATTGATTCGATGGTTGAACGTGCTGGGCTTGAACTTCATGTTGAATGCATGTGCATGACCGTGCGCGGCAAATCGTACGTAAGGCTTTCAGCTCACATGTACAACGAAATTGATCAGTATGAAAACTTGATCGGAATTACTCGCCTACCGTAATTTGATGTTTACTGCGCAACTGCAGCAACATTCGTCCTGCGATAGTGATGAGTAGAACTGCAAACAAGAAGTTTGAAAGCCCTGCGGACATTTGTGCCGCAACCCAACCACCTGCGATGGCGGTAAAAATTCCGGTCACGCTGACCATGAGCGCAGCTAACAAATCACTGTTTTTATTTGCAAGATTTTGAATAGTTCCACTCAAAGCCGTTGGAATAACTACCGCCAACGCAGTTCCCTTTGCAACCGCAGGCGGCACATGGAAAATCACAACCATGATCGGAACCGTGATCAATCCGCCACCGATACCAAGCATTCCGGCGAGTGCACCAACAAAAAAACCAATAATGATAAGCGCCAGCGCTGTTCCCGCGGTAACAACTGTCGTTCCAGTTGCGTCAATCTCGAAGAACATGCGAATTCCCGCAATTGCCAACACACCGACAAAAATAATTGTCAATGTTCGCTTCGGCAGAACCGCAAGTAACCGTGCTCCAACAAGCGCGCCAGCGACCGACCCAATCGTCAGCCACAACGCAACGTGCCAATTGATGTGATCGTGTACCCAATAGGTGATGATGCTCGCCATCGAAATTGGCAATACTCCTGCAAGCGAAGTTCCATGTGCACGGCGTTGATCCATGCCGAGCGCAAACATCAGTCCAGGCACAATGATGATTCCGCCGCCAAGGCCAAACATGCCTGACAACAAACCCGCCGCGGCACCAAATGCCATCAAAATGAGTGCGCGTTGCTTCGAAATTTTCACTTGCCTAGTTTGCTAGATGGAGCATCCCGCAACATCATTGAAATGTCGAGCACGGCGCTGGCATGCACCTTGGCTTCATCCACGCTCAGCGTTTTGCCAAGTTCGACAACAAAGGCCATGGAGTTTTGCAATCCATGCTTTTGCCATGTTGCAGCCACACCCGTATACGTTCCACCAGTAATGCGTTTCATCGGCAGGCCGGTTATGGCTCCATATCGAGCACGAATTTCACCCTCAAAACCCACACCCGGAGAAATGATGTTTAAGTCCTGGTGATACCACAAACCAAGAGCGGGCTTTATTTCACGAAAGAATGCGACGATTGCTTTCGTCTCTGGTTCGGACGCTCGACTCGTTCCTGAATATTGCCAGTAACCAGGTTGACCAATGCGCGCCCAGCCGTAGGGAAAGTTTCTATTCAGGTCAACACGATTCGCATTCCCGCGCCGATCCAACGCAGTTCCATCGGGATTAATCGTAGGAATAACCCACAGATTGACACCTTTTGGAATCTGCATGTTCACTAATTCATCGGTAATCAGCAGTCCCGCTTCTTCATTGCCGTGAATAACGCCAATGACTGCAACGGTGACACCCTTTGGATCGCCCATATGAATTGCCTCGATCGGACGACCCTGAATTGATATGCCAATTTCTCTGCGCTCAAGAATATTTCCTTGTGCCGTTGCAACAGAAGTTGTACTCACGCTTGCTAGTGCGACAATTGCAACAACTAGCGCAATACTTTTTTGAACAACTCGCATTTAATTTGCTGTGGCGATGCCGCCACCAAGAACATGCGTATTGGTCATGTTGTAGAGCACAACCGATTGACCAGGGGCAATTCGTCGCTGCGCTTCACTCCACGCAATGCGCACTGAATTGTTCGAGAGTATTTCTACGGTTGCAGGAATCGCCGCTCCGTGCGCGCTGGACTGCACGAGAACATCGTTAGTTGTTCGCAACCGCTGAACATCTTGCACGTCAGACCAAATGATGTCATTCACCACAAGTGACTTGCGATACAAACTCGCCTCTTCACCAATGACTACGCGCGCATTTGGCGTGTCAACGTCGACCACATATTGCTTTGGCCCACCGCCAGGAATACCGAGGCCCTTGCGTTGACCGATAGTCACCAATTCAAGTGCTTCAACTTTTCCAGCCGTTGATCCATCTTCGTTTACAACAACTGCTTTACGGAACGGAATGCGATTACCGAGGAACGTTTCGCGTCCACCTGTTTTGCTAATGAAGCACACATCTTGGCTGTCTGGCTTTGTTGCAGTGCGAAGCCCAAGTTCAACTGCACGTTCGCGAACTTGAGCCTTAGTCAGGTGCCCAACAGGAAACATAGTGTAGGCAAGCTCGGCTTGGTCCAACATGTGCACGACATAGCTCTGATCTTTTGCATCGTCTGCACCACGTGTTAGACGAAGCGTTCCTTCGTCGTCACGCTCAACGCGTGCATGATGCCCCGTAGCAACTGCATCGAAACCGAGCAAGCGGGCGCGCTCGCTGAGTCGATCAAACTTCAGGTGACGGTTGCACTCAATGCATGGGTTCGGTGTGATTCCGTCCACATGTGCCTGCACATAGGGCGCAACCACATGCTTGTCGAAGTCATCCGAAAAGTTAAAGACCAAGTGGTCAATATCCAACTGCTGAGCAACGCGTCGAGCGTCGTCAACATCGGAAACCGAGCAACATCCCGTGTCGCTTTCGCCGCCCCACAAGCGCATAGTGACACCAACGACTTCGTGCCCTGCTGCTTTTAGCTCGGCTGCGGCGACAGACGAGTCCACGCCACCCGACATCGCAACAAGCACTTTCATGACCTAAAGGCTAACGACGTAATTGATTTACGGCTGACACAATGGCCGAAACTGCAAGGTCTATTTCGGCATCGGTCGTGGTGTGGCCAAGGCTTAAGCGCAACGCCCCATTGCTCCACGAACGTTCAACTCCCATTGCCTCAAGCACATGCGAAGGCTCCATGGCCCCACTGGCGCAAGCCGAAGCAGCAGATGCATACACATCTGCTTGATCCAGCAGAAACAGCAATGCTTCATTTTCGAGACCCGAGAAACACAGGTGCGCAACGCCAGGAACACGATGTTCGCGAGGGACCGTTTCCAAAACGCCATCTACCTGTGCGCGAATCTCGTCGACCAATCGATCGCGCAGTTTCGTCACGCGAAAAGATTCTTCAGCACGTGTCTTATCGGTAACTTCCAGCGCCTTCGCTGTAGCAATAATTCCTGAAACGTTGTGCGTACCACTCCGGCGATCACGCTCTTGCCCACCACCAAAAATAAGTGGCTCAAGATTCTTTCCGGTTTTAATCACCATCACACCAACACCCTTTGGACCACCAAACTTGTGCGCCGAAAGCGAAAGCGCATCTACCAGTGGCGTGATTTCACGCAAGTCCACCCAGCACGCAGCTTGCACCGCATCGGTGTGCAGAATTGCGTTCGGTGCGTACTTGCGAACAATGCGCGCAACATCTCGCATTGGCGTAATTGATCCGACCTCGTTGTTTACCGCCATCACTGAAACGACCGTGATGGGAAGTTCATCTGTTGCAGCTTCAAGTACGCGCTGTAAATCGTCGAGGTCAACCGTTCCAACGTTGTTCACGCGAACAACAACACCGTTCACATGTTCAACGCAGTGCAGCACTGCGTGATGCTCAGCTGCTGGACACACGGCAATTCCGCCCAGGCGGCGAACGGCGCCAAGAATTGCGTGGTTGTCGCCTTCGGTTCCGCCACTGGTAAACACCACTTCGCCTGGCTTGCAGCCAAGAGTTGCAGCAACAAGATCGCGCGCTTCGTCAAGTGCTTTCCGCGCCTCGCGGGCAAATCGATGCGAACCAGATGGGTTGGCATACATGTGGTCGAGATACGGGGTCATTGCCTCAATCGCTTCGGCGCGCATTGGCGTGCTCGCTGCGTGATCGAGATACGTACCCATCCCTTCAGACTAATGGCTGACTGATTGCTGGTCTTCTCGGCGAGAATGGTGATGTGGAATATTCCGATAACCCATATGGCGACAACTTCGCCGACATTTATGACGAGTGGTATCGGGATTTAGACAACATCGATGCGGTTGTCTCGCTCGTGTTGTCGCTTGCCGAAAATGGCAACGTCTACGAGCTCGGAATTGGGACAGGCAGGCTCGCACTCCCCATTGCGCTTGCTGGTGAAAGCAACGGAGTTTCGGTCAGCGGTATTGACTCATCACAAGCAATGCTTGACCAACTATTTGCCAAACCAGACTCCGAATTAATTGATGCACGTCTCGGCCACATGGTTCGTGACATGGCGCCCGGACCATTCAGCGTTGTTCTTCTGGCCTACAACACGCTGTTTAACTTGCTTAGCGCGCAAGAACAGCAACAGTGCCTCATCCGCTGCGCAGAATCTCTCGCCCCGGGTGGTCACATCATCGTCGATTGTTTCGTGCCTAGCCAAGACATGCCGGAGCACAGTGGACCAACTCCCCATCGCAGTTCATCCCGCGGCTACATTACGAGCGAAGTGCATGTCGACAAGTCGCAGCAATTAATTGACGGTGTATTTATAGAAGTTGTCGACGAACAGGCAGTACGGCGCGAATGGAAAGTTCGTTACGCATCGACCCACGAAATTGATTCAATGACTTCCGCAGCTGGATTACAACTCGAACAGCGCTGGGAAACCTATTCCAAAGACTCGTTTACCGAACATTCGCGTCGACATATTTCGGTTTACGGCAAAGCACCCTTGATTAACTCGTAGTACGGTTCGGATATGGCACATATTGCAGTAAGCATCCAACTGAACGCAACACCAGAGCACGTATGGAACATTGTTGAACCAGTGGAGAACCACGTGGATTGGATGGCAGATGCTGTTGCCATTCGCTTTCTCAATGAGCAACATCGCGGAGTTGGAACCGAGTTCTTTTGTGACACCAAAGTTGGGCCAATCAAACTTGTTGACAAAATGGAAATCACCGAATGGATTCCGCAACAGGTCATGGGAGTTCGCCACGTAGGCGTGGTAACCGGAACCGGAAAATTTACGCTCACCCCAAATCTTGGCGGAACCACATTTACGTGGGCAGAAGAGCTGAAGTTTCCATGGTGGCTTGGTGGAACCCTCGGCGAACTTGTTGGCGCAAAATTGGTGATGGGAATTATTTGGAAGCGCAACTTGCGCGAACTGAAAAAGATTGTTGAAGCGACCGCGTAATTAGATTGCGCGCAATAGTGCTGTTGTCGCAGCAGCAAGCACCACCACAACAATCAACGGCAGTTTTCGCCATGCAGCAATAATTGCAACGAGCAAACCAATAGCGCGTTCGTCAACGGCAATTGATTGAGCCTCGGTGAACGTACCGTTGAATACCATGGCCCCAAGTAGCGCTGCCGGAATAAGCATGAGGCACTGCGATAAAACATTGGGAAGCTTGCGCGAACCCACGACAACGAAACCAAGCATCTTGAACGCGTAAGCACCAATGGATAACCAAATGACGAGTGTCCATGACATGTTCATGCGGAAGCCTTCGCTCCCTGTGGACGGACACCAACAAAAATGGCCAAGCCCGAAGCAAGAATTGGCAATCCCACTGGCAGAAATGGTGCCAATACAACACTGAGTGTTGCGCCAACTGCAGCAGCAATACGGCCATTTGACGTTCGTAAATGTGGAACCAGCATCGTTATATACGCAGCAGTAAATCCGACATCAAGACCATAGGTATGCGGGTCAATGGAGCCACCAAGGACTGCGCCAATAAGTGTTCCTAAGTTCCACAACGAGAACAACGCAATTGCCGTTGTCCAAAACGCAATCTTTTGTAATCGCGGATTCGTCTGCGCGGTCATCATGGCAGTTGTTTCGTCAATCACAAAGTGCGCTGCAAGCAGCCGTTTACCTAACGACTCACCAAAATACGGTGACAATGCAAGGCCATACACCCCGTTTCGAGCAGCTAACAGCAAGCCACTGCCCAACGCTGCAGAAACAGTTCCACCTGTTGAAACGATGGACATCGCCGACATCTGCGAAGCGCCGGTAAATGCAAAGAAGCTCAACGCACACGTTTGCCACACGCTTGCACCTGCACCAACCGCAAGCACGCCAAAGGCAAGTGCAAATACACCGACCGCACCGCTTAACGCGAGTGCAGAAGTGACTACAG
>Ga0194041_10000313_pt1 | contig 19120 bp, 20 predicted proteins | sample JunL449m_MetaG_FD_160082 | JGI IMG/M metagenome (GOLD analysis project Ga0194041, IMG submission 160082) | Anoxic zone freshwater microbial communities from boreal shield lake in IISD Experimental Lakes Area, Ontario, Canada - Jun2016-L442-9m | ecosystem: Environmental > Aquatic > Freshwater >...
TAAAATAACTAAAATATCTTTAGATGCCGAATATTTTGATGTTATATAAAAATACAATGATAATAAAATCATATCAAAATCATATCAAAAACAAATCAAAAACAAACTCCAGAATATTATATTTTATCCGTTTCTTTTTTCCATTCTGGGAATAATTCTTTTAAATCGGTATCTGTAATTAGTCTATGTCTTCTAATTTCATATAATTTTTCCATATTTTCATTATCCGGTTCTTCTGGCCTTTTTACAAATTTAGCTTTCATACGATGAGATTTAGGCGATTTATTGTAGCTAGTTAATGGCGAGACATAATAATAAGCAAGACTTTTACGAAATACATTTTCAGGACATTTAATGATATCTGGTAATCCATGCCAAGAAATATCGTTTGTTTTAAATATAATTGCACGATTAAACTGAATGTCTGTTTTTTTAACACACTTCGTAACACGTTCATCCCATAATTCATTTGCTCCATTCCACGATTCTTGCCAATTTTTAGAGAGAAATAAAATCACATTGATTCTTCGTTCTTTCCCCGAATGTGGATGTTTTTCATAGTCTAAATGAATATTTAATCTACCATGTCTTGGATGAGCATGTAATCCAGCACCATGTAAATATTCATCATACTCTAGATCAGGTATATTTGTCATTTCTGAAAAAACAGATATTATTTTACTAGATGATAAATAGTAAAAATAATTTTTTAGTTCATCAGGTAATAAATGAATATTGTCAAACGCATATTTTACTTCTATTGGATTTTCGTACTTGTACCAGTTTTCAAAATGAGATGGAAATAAGTTATATATTTTTTCTGCATAGGAAGGGTTTAAAAAGTTATCAATTACTACATTTTCATATGGACACCCATTTAAAAAGTTTTTTTTTAATTCAGGAATATTATGTATCCAATTCCCGAAATAATTATTTATATTTTTATCTATATTTATATCTTGTAAATAATCTTTATTTATTTTGATTTTGTTTAACTCCATTTATATAATATAATTTATTAAAACATATATTTCATTAAATTAAATATTCAATATACAATCCACAATTTTTTCTCCTCCTGTTTTGGAAGGTTCTATTTCATAAATAAAATCATCTGGTTCTGTTACACTATTGCTAATATGCAATAAACGGATATTCTTATTAGAATTATTATTTACAAAATTGTATACTTTGTTATTCCATTCTTTAATAATAGGCAAATACGAAAGGTATTTATCACTATTTGGATAATAAATATCTAATAGTATGATCTTGGATTTATTCATCTTGGATTTAATAGAATATACTAAATTGATATATTGTGAAAATATATCATCTTCGGGGATATAATTGTTTAATATATCATTCCCACCAACCGAGAGAAAAATCAGGGTAGAATCATTATTCCAATCTATAGAAACCCTATTTAATTGTTCATAAACATCTGCAATCATTTCATTGTTTTTGGCGAAGCAATATACTTGGCAGTCTGTTTTATTACGTAATATGGTTTCTACTGAAAATTCATCCGTTACATAATCATTATTTTTTAAAATACTATCTCCGAGTAATATAATATTTTGGGTTGAAGATGAATAGAATGATTCTATGAATTTGATATGTTGCCTTGATAAAATATAGTAAATTATTATACCTAATAAAATAATACTTAATAAATATATATTCATATTATTGTGTATATATATATTTATTGTACATATTTATTGTACATATTTATTGTACATATTTATTGTACATATTTATTGTACATATTTATTGATTTCTCATTTATGGGATCATATAATAGTATAATTAACTGAATTAGAATACAATGGATTTTGAGAGTTATTTACTACGGTAACACTGTATATCCCTGAAGGTGCATTGGTAGGCACTTGAAAAGAAATTGTTTGCGAACTGTAAAAAATAACGGATATATTTTGATAAGTGCCAAACGTAACGGTAGAATATCCGTGTGTTCCTTCTAAACTAAAATTGTTTCCACTAATATAGACTGTTGTATAAATACCTTGTTGAGACTTATATATAGATAAGCCATCTATTACGGGAGAAGTATTTGGGAATGGTAAATTTTTAAATATGCGACAATTACGAACATTATATTGAAATAATAATTTGGTCATTATTTATTTATATTGTTATGTATTGGTTAGATTATATAGGCGCGTTATCTTCTTTTTTATGATTTAATTTTCCCTTTATTTTATAAGTGGCTAAATAAAATGCACTATGCCCCAGTATAATTCCCATTATACTTCCCACAATTACTTGTCCAAGTGTATGATAATTGAAAGAAACACGTTGATAAATGGTTATTGAAGATATGAGTAAATAAAGAGCTAATAAATTATTTTGTTTAAGTGTCAAAAAAATAAACACAGTAGAATATATTACACTCTGTGCATGTCCAGAAGGCATTCCTAACATGGGAAAATGAATTAGTTTTTTATAAATACTATTATTTTTGCTTTGGTTTAATATGAGGTCAAATTTATTTTGATCCACTGATGGTCTAGGTTCCTTTATGAGTAATTTTAATAATATATTTATTATTGTATTTGCCAAATATCCGTACAAATAATAATGTAATAATTTTGATTTTTCCCATAACAAATGTACAGACAACAATAACAATATAACAGGTCCAATTTTTCCTATTTCATCTATCCATTCATAAAGTATACCTTTCATTAAAATAATAACATATTTTATATTATTTCTATTATTGGTCACTATAATATTGCGTACAGTTGGATGTATTGGATTATTTGATATTTTGAAATAAGGATTAATATTGATACAAACATTCACAAATAAGTGTTACACACCAGTCTCCTCCATTTAAATTGAGCACATTCCCTTTATCATCTAATAATTTTACATGCATCCGGTCTATATCCACCGGACCAAAATAGTTTCTCGTATAATCTTGGAGAGAACCACTAAAATCAACTAATAATGACCCAGTAGTTGCACCACTTACTTTTAAAGGAATAATAGATAAAATATCTGCAGAAGTAGGGGCTTTGCTTCTATAACTAGTTAGATTTTGATTTTTATTTATTTCATTGTATGAATACAGTTGGGATTGCGTCATTGTTCTAGGTGCGCTTGGTAAAAGAACTTGTATTCCAGATAAATTTACATTCAAATTATCGGATATAATTAAACTATTATTTGTATCATCTTGTGTACTTGAATTTGTATTTGCAGAAATACATGTATACGGTAAATCTTGCGATGCAAATGGAATTTTTATATTACCAATATATTCGGTAATAGACACTAAACCACTATTTAAATGATTTTGATTATAATCATCTATTACTAAAATTAAATATTTAGTTCCATTTAAATCAATTACTGCAGAAGCCACATTCCCTGAAGAATCCACATTTAAATACGCCGCTTTAAACCCCATTAACCAACCCAATGTTTGATTTAAATAAACTGTTTTTAGACAACTAGAAGTACATTGCAATTTACCCGAAAAATCATAAAATGTAATTATCGTACTTTCAGTAATAGTAAATGTATCCGTCTCTCCTGTATTAAACACTCCTCCGTATAAATTAAGAGTTATTTTTGCAGTGTTTGTCCCTACACTAACTGGGCTTGTAGCAAAAGTGAATCCGGCATCTGTAAAGCTAGTATTTAATGCATCTACAAATTGAGTAATCGTATAATTTCCAGGTGAAATGCTAATTCTAATATTTGTATTATTTTCTGTTATCCATAAACATGTATTTCCATAAGCCACATCAATAACATACCAAGAAAAAGGAATTTGATAAGAAAATAATTTAATACTTAATACATTTTTTAATGTATCTGATAAATCAAGCGTATAATCTGTAGAACTACTCTCCGTTCCAGTCGTATATTGTCTAAATTGACTGTCTAAATTTACAAACCGTGTAATGACATTTTTTAAATTGGGATTTAATACATCTTGAGCAACTGGTAAATTATATGTATTATTCACACCCAATTGTTCTCTATTCATTGGAACATGTTGATTTCCATATACTTGCATTTTTTGTTTTCGCTCAGTATTTTTATTTGTTTGGTTGGTATCATTTTGTTGTGGATATTCATTATCATTCCAATCATCCGTTTGCTGTTGTCCTGCAGGGTATTCAGAATCTGAATTATCCCCCATATTAGAAAAACCTTCTTCAACTGGAGCATAACGCGATTTTGTATTACCCAAACCACTTGCATATTGCAATAACTGGCTTTGTATTTCACGAAAAAAAGTAGCTAATTTGGGATTACTATTTTTATATTTATTTATATACTTGTTTGTATTTCTTACAATGGTGTGAGGGTCTGGCTCATTTACGTCTACTATGGCCATTAATTCGGGTAATGTATAACTTTGAACATCTACATTAAATAAATTTGTTGTATTCATATTGGAACTCATATTATATTATTCTTTTTTATTTTTATACTTTTATTCTGATATTAATATTATGACACATATAGTTTTATACTTCTTCTGGGATTTTTATTGATTTTGAAAAATGTTGAATAAATAACTCTTTAATCTCTTTTTTAATATTTAGTCCTTGACAATTACGATGTTTCAATAACTTTTCTGGGACAGTTGTCATTCCTGCTCCCCGCTTTAAATGGGTTTTTTCCTTAAATAATATATAATCTAATGATTGAATTATGCATGGGTTGTATCTCATAATTGTTTCTCGGCTTACGCGATACTCTCCTATAAAAATATAGCGATTGAAATTTAATGTTTCATAAATGCCTGCTTTATTTGTAATTGGATTATTTTTAACCAAACCAATTCCTTCTATTTCATTATTGGAATTATTCATTTCAATAATGAAAACCAGCGAGTTTAATCCTATTTTAGTACTCATATTTTGAGGGGAACAATATATGCACCCTTTTAACTTATTTTTTTCGCGAAATGTTACATTTTCTTTCCAAGTATCATTATTGAACCGTGTAGATGATAAGGTAAACATTTTAATTTAACTATGAACTAATTTATATGTCTTTCATTCTATATTCTTATTATTATTTCAATTTTTATTCTTATTCTCATTCATTTAAGGAAACAAAAAAATCTTGGATTCGTTTTTCTAGTACATCATATCTTTTATTTTCCAAACTTTTTAAAAAGAAATTCCAAGGAATATATTGTTTTAAAGATTTTAATTCATCGTGATAAAATACGTCCAATAATTTTGGATTGTACCCAGATGTCATGGCTGCATTAGAAAATAAGGATAAACAAGGAAATCCATTGCTAGATTTTAAATTCCATAATAATATACGAGGCATATATTTCGCTTTTTCAAAAATCTGTTTAATGTTTTCATATACAGTATTATTGTTTTCTTTATTCCATCGCTCAACACTCCAATTAGATAAAATAACTATAGTCATGTTTTTGATATTTTCTTCTGATAACTCTGCTTCTACAATAGTATCTACCATTTTTTCTAATGCAGAATATAAATCTGGATTTAGTCCTGATTCTATGTCTTGAATTTTTTGTACCATATCTGTAAAATTACTACTGTCTTCAAAAGAAATCCAATTTGGAAATCCGCCAAATACCATCATTCGTTTCCCAATAACCGATTTTTCCACGATTTTTAATCCCAGACCAATTGCCGCATAATAAGAGTCTTCATCTTTATTATAACTAGACACGTCTACTATTGGAATCATTTTACAAAAAGGGCTATCTGTTTCTTCTTTCCATAGCATATTTAATAGATCTTTTTTGATTTGTATATTTTGTATATTTTGTATATTTTGTATATTTTGTGTATTTTGTGTTTCTTTTAAAAAAAGGTGGTTTATCTGCATGGCTTGTTTTACCAAATCTACCACGCTTACACGTTCTCTTTTTATATTTACTTTTGATTCTAATCTTTTTTGAATGTATGTTTCAAAATGCTGTTTACATATTTTTCTCTCTTTCACCTCTGTTTTTTCATTTCCACAATGGGATATATTAGAAAACGCATTGCTTTGTTTTACTAAAGAAATGGAAGTTACATGTGAGAAATCTATTTCCGCCCAACCATTATTACATTGTTTTATTTGTAATGTATCTAATAGTACATTCAGTGTAGTCATTATTTTACGATATTGAATCATACTTTTTAATATGGCCTTATGTCTTGTAGAATCTTTTGCAGTTTTCATATAAGAAAAATATTGACATGCCAATTCTTTATACAACCATCCAAATTTGTTAGATTTCTCTCGTGGAATCCATTTTGATACTAAAGAAAGTGAGAGCTTTTTTGTTTCAGCCGTAGATAAAACCTGTATACAATCTTTTTGTAACTGGGAATTCATAAGCATGATTGCATAACGAATTAATATATGGTCTATAGGCAAATTTTTTTTAATGTGTAAATAATGACAAAAATATTTAATATCTTTCCATGAACCATATGGACGCATCTTATCGCCTGTATTTACAAAACATTTCAATGCAAAAAGAGCCAAATCTGGATAAAATTTATACCAAACATAAATTAACATGTATGATAAATTATATTCTCCTTTTCCATCTTCAATGTCTCTAGTATGTCCTATTATTTTATAAAAAAGAGTTAAATAATAAGAGGAAAATTCTTTGTCATATTCAGTAATAGTAGACAACTGATAATGGGAATGATAATAATATATAGTTAATTCGGTCATTATTTCCATTGCGCATTTTTCCAAATATAGTATACCTGCCTCATCTGTTCTTGTTAATTGTACTTGAAATTGGAAAATTTTCTCTCTTATATCATTTGACCAAGAATACTCTACGTGTCCGGTTGTGCCAAGTTGTGTATGTTTATAATTTTCTAGAGAAATAGAATGCATTATGTGTAAAACGTTAGTATATTATACATAAATCATTTTATACCCTTTTATGAGGACTAATATTTTTTAATCGTTTTTTTATGATTCGTCTGTTTATGTAAATAAATTTTTTTTGTAAAATTTTTAGAATTTATTGGATTATATATCTGTTTTTCATGAAAAACAAAAAACAAGTCGGTTAAATCCTGAAACATACTAATAGATGGGTTAAATGAAATTGCGTCAATATGTTTAATAGAGGTTAAAAAATTGTATTTTGCATCATTATTTGTATTTTTCAAAAATTCAATTACTTCGGTAGGTTCCAGCGTAATAACATATTTCAATATAGACAAAATGGAAAATTTTTTATTATTATGCATAGAATTTCTTTTAAGTATTCCAAGTATTTCATCTCTAGAAATATAATTTGGAGTTTTCATATAAAATACTTCTTCTCTTATTTTTTCTATATTATCTGATTGATTAATATAAATAAAGTGCACATTTGTATAATATAAATCTTCTTTATAAAAATTCTGGTATAATTTATCTGTTTTTTCAAATTGAGTTATCCAGTCTTTATCTAGCGATTTTTTTTCGTTTTTACTTTCTTCGTAATCATTTTCATATTCAGAATCACCCTCGCATTCACTTATATATTCACTCATTAATGTATTATAAAATACTTACATAATACATTAAATGTTTAAACTTATTTATTTTACTCATGCTCGTCTTCTTGTACATATTCCATTTCTTCCATTAGATTTTCATCCAGTTTATCATAATAATCGTAATCATAATTTGGAAAGTTGTATAATGTAGTATATTCATCTTTTCCCCAGGTTTCTATATAATTATTTTTCCACGTTATATATTGTTTATTTAATCCTTCTACTACATCTAAAAATGTATTTTTGACAATAGGGATATGTTTTTTTGTAGATTTTCCATATTGTATACTTTTTATATTATTAGTTGGATTATATTGTATTTCAACCCAACCAGGCTCTATATTGTGTTGTGTTTCTAGAGGTTGTTCTTGTTCTGTTTTTATTTTTTCTAGATAATTTGGTTTTGTTGTTTTTATTTCTTCTTTTGTATTACTATTTGAAATAGATGGGAATTCCATTTCATTCATGACAAATTTTTTTTCAGTTGGATTTCTAAATGATGATTTTTCTTTAAAATTATTTATTCTATGTGAATTAGATGATTGTTTGGTTGATTGCTCTCTAAGCATGTTAATCATAACCAATATTAGTAGAAATATAAAATATGATGACGTGTAATACATAAATATCAGTTATCTATTTAAATCATTTTACATAAGATTTTATTTAGTTGATACAAAAAAGTATTTAAAGATATGTGTATAATAGATACACTTCCTAACAGCAAACTCTTTTTTATATATTAATCGTCTGAAGATTGGTAAAATGATATATTTTTTACAGGAGGTCGCAAATTAATTCAAATCTACTAATATAATAAATTATCATGATCAGTAATTTATTTATTTTTAGATTTGACATGACACCTTTTCTTAACCATTAAGTGTTAACTAAAGATGTAAATATAAGTTATTATCATGTATTTTATACATTTGGATAACGCAAAATATCAATTTTATGTATATTTATTGATATAAACATAAAAGGTGTAAATATTTTATCTAATTGCCTAATATAAATTATAAACTTATTACATGTCCATTTCTAATATAAATTTACCAAACACCATCTTATCTGTAGTATTTGACAATATATGTCTTGTCACTTTTTTTACATTTGCAAATTCACCTGATTGATCAACTATTTTGCAATCAGCAGCATTTTTGTTTACTACTGTGTAAGATATGCTTAAAATCCCCTTGGACGTAATAATTTTTTTATTAACTGTATAAGGTAAAAAAGTATATTCTGCAATTGTTGACGCAATTTCAGAGCGTATTAAGTTTGAAGAAATCAACCCAACTGGCTCCCTAGAACGATTTAACAAAAATTGTTTGTGAGCAAGAAGACCTGTGGTAGTTGCGTCAATGGAGTGTTTATAAAAGTAAACCAGGTGGTTGGGGGTGTGCATTTATACAATAACTAAACATTACAAATTTTACAAATAAAATAATTCTAATAAAGGTGTAATTTACTACACCTTTTTACATATAAAAATTTACCACTAACGAAAAAATTTATAAAAACAAATTATTATATATACATACATACTCCTTTTCTCACAGTTTTTACTTTAAAATTTTAAATATTACCTAGGTATCGCCTAGATATCATCTATATCAATTAAATCATCATCTGTCATGTTCATTTGTATTTTTTTCATATTGTTTGCGTCCATTATTAACTCTGCATATTCTTCGCCTGTTTCTTCAGTGAATTCAATTTCATCTTGAGCGGTTGTTTTACTATCTGTAACAACAAATACGCTCCAATCTATAGAGTTAATTTTTTTCAACATTTCTTTATCGTGATCAGAATAGACTTCTAATAAATCACAGTTCGCCATTTTTGTGCCTTCTTCTTTACCTAATTCCCATTCTCTTAGCCCAACTAAAATCCACGACCCCACGCCGATAAAATTATCTCTTCTTCCTCTACCTCTAAACTTGCCTCTTATATGGCATAATCTTGTTTTGTTGTCTATACACAATACATGGCACATTCCGTTGCCCAAATTTTTACTCACCTGAGAATATAATTCAAGAGGATCTTGAGATATTCTTAATGCTTTATTCGTTTTATTATCGCTTACAAATTTGCGTGCTTGACCTTTCGTTTTGCCACCGCCGGTAGTATTTTTAACCATCTTTTTTTTTTAATTTGCTTTCTTTTTTGACAGCATTATTTATTTCATTTTTTTTATATATAATTTATGAAATTATATTTTGTATAATTATATTTTAGTATTTTATTTAACTATTTAATTATTATCTATTAATTATTATCTATAATATTTATTATCTATAATAAATGTATAATGGCAACTGCTTGGAATCTGTTTGTGAAAAAAATTTATCACGAGGGACATAATAAAAATGCTAGTTATAGCTTCAAACAAGCCTTGCAAGATGCAAGCAAACGAAAAGGTGAAATGGGAAGCTCTTCTTCCACTTCCGCAAAAAAAACTAAAAAGAGTAAAAGCAAAACATCCAAAAAGGGATCAAAAAAGAGTAGAAAGAGTAGAAAAGGTAAGAACTAAATAACTTTACTTTAGTATTTTTTCATATAAGTCTTGAATACACCTGTTTTTACACAAAAAATCTGTTTTTATAAAAGTCCAATCCATATGCGTTTCATATAATGTTTCAAATCTTATATGAGTCTTTGTGGGTGTTTCTCTCTTCATTGGATTGGGAGATACATTTTGAATTAATAAAAACATAAAATCATTCATAAATGTGCTTTTATTAGAAAAGGAAGGAGAAAGAGAATAAAATTCAATGATATTTTGTACAACATGCAAATATAAAATACTTAAACTGAAATTGTCCCAACTGTTTGTATAATTCAAAATGTCTGTAATGATATCCGTTTTGGAGATATTTACATATTTTTTTAAAAAACAAAGACATTCTTCATAGTATTTATTTTTCTCGTCTGGAGAGAAAAATTCTAAAAAGGGAAGAGAACGTGTATAATGAATAGATATCTCTTGGATTTCTCTCATGGATAAACTGTCTTTTTCGTTTTTTATTAAAAAATACAAGACACGCACCTCAATTGGGGTATGAGCAAAATCTGTCCTCTTTTCTATTATTTGGGTAATATAAGACTCGGCATTGTTACCATTGCATTTTTCTAATAATAAACTATTACTATTGATATTGCTATTGATATTTTGAAAATTACATAGAACTGGTTTATAATTTTCAGTAAACCCGATATTTTCAGAAGATAAATGAAAAAAAACCATATTATGAGACTGTAAAAGAATGCAACTATTTAACAAATAAAAATAGGAGTCTAATACATGAAATACAAACAATTTAACATTTGGTAATTGAAATAGAAAATCTGTAAAAGGAATATACTTTGAGCTATTGTATTGCAATAATAAACATTTTTCATTATTTTTCATTTCAAATGGAGTCATATATTCTAACCTAGTTTTGGGTTCATTCAGTTGACCTATTTTTATAAACTCGTATTTTTCTATAATATTGGCGAATCTCTCTTTATAGTATCTTATTTCTTTTATTTTGTTGCATATTAAAATAGAATTTACACATGAAAAATCGTATAGATGCATAAAACTTTTTATTTTATTTTGATTATGCATTTGAGTTTGAGTTTGATTTATCACTTTATTTTTGTTTGGCTTGAATAAAAAAGAAGATTTTATCAAATCTACATCTATATTTATTTTATCATTCATTTGCGTTGGCATTAATGTCATATTTTTTGATATACGCATATCTACTTTTCTTTTAGTCTAATAATTAATTATATTTATTTCGTTATCCGCATAAAATATCTATTTTTATATGTTTTTTTTATTTTATCTTGAATTTCAGAAGTTATGGTCATCCCATTTTTCACAAGTATTTGGATTTCTTCTTTTATTAAGTCGGTATTATTTTTACAAAAATCAAGGAATCCTGCAGATGGCTTATAATCACGATGAACCAAATTTGCATCTATATGTTTGTCCATCGCTTCTATTAATTCTTTATTGGTTCCAATATACATTTTTCTTTTTTTTAGTTCTTTTTTTTCAGTACTTTTTTTTCTAAAATAATAACGCGCGCTTTTAAACATTTTATCAAGTATATCTCCTTTATAACCGTTGTTTGTAAGACGTCTCACTTCAGAATGTACACACTCTTCGTTTTCATTTACCCATACATTCCATGCTTCTTTAAAATCGTGGCGGTGGTCATATTGATGAATTTTTGAAAAACGGTATAAATCTTCCATAAATTCAACTGTAAATTTATACCGATATGTATTTATATAAATTGTATCATCTTGAGTTGGGCCCAGTTTTTCCAAAATATTAGGGGGTGTGTTAGGTCTATTACTGCAATTATTATTTGTTCGGTTTGCGCTATCCATAGAATCATGAATAGGATAAGAATTATTTGTAATGTAAGATTCATTATTGGTCATTATGTTTAATTCAAATTAGTTAGTATTTCTTTGTTTGGATACTTTTAATTGTAATAAGCTTTTCATTTCAATTTTTTATTTAACAAATAAATTATCAAAAAGTATTCTATCTATTTATAATAAATATATTATGAATCATTCTTATTCTCCCAGAACATATGTATTATATAGCCAACCTTTTTTAGATACATACAATCAATGTTATAAAAATGTTGTTACTATTAATTTACTTCCAGAAGGTCCTTTACGTCCTTTTGTGCAAAAAGTCACATTCCCGCCTTTAAGTACTTTTAAACAATTTAGCAGTCCTTGTAATCCAAGCCAAACATGCGGTCTTGCATTAAGAAGTATTCATGCTGATTTTGGAGGACGGTGTAATAGTAATAACCGGTGTGGTGCATTTATGAATGTGAATGAAATACCTGATTTATTTGCGTTTTTATTATCTAATGGATACAAAATAGATACGAGTTTGACCAAAATGATGAATACTAGTCAGGTACAATTCAAAACAAATAATGAAAACGAAATTATTTGTTTTTTTTCTTATTTGGGTAAATGACTATTAAAAAAAATTGATATAATAATTATTCTTATTATATAAATTATATGAACGTACACAAAAATTATGATCTTGACCATAATCTTAATAACAGTATAAACATGAATATGGCTATACCCATTCCGGATTCTATATCCAAATTACCGTTAGAAAAACAAAATATTATTAAAAATTATTTGGTTCAAATGAATGAAAGAGAAAAACGGGCATACTTGATTGCATTTCAACACTTAGGGTCTTCTTTCAACATATACAAAAGTAATGGATTTAAAGAATGGTTGAAAAAACAAGACATTAAGATTTAATGATTTATTATTTATTGTACTTTTTAAATTTATAAGATTTATTATTTATTGTACTTTTTAAATTTATAAGATTTATTATGACAATGATAAAATCTTACTTTCTTTCGCGTGGGCCTTTTAATTTTACTTTTAGGTCCACCTCCTTCTATAGGCACAGGAGAAGAAGACACATTAGAATCATTAAATGTTTGTATAGAATCATTGGTTCTTTGTGCAATAGTTCCTTTTTGTTTAAGCAAATTACTAAAATTACGAGAGCTTGCATTTATTGTATCTGAAAAAGTTGTGGTAATTTGACTCGCGGCATCTGTCATAGATATCACAGCTTCTCCTAAATTGCTTAATGACCGAACAGTTCCAATAACAACACCTAGCCCGGGTACTTCTTCTGCAGTGTTTAATAATATTTTTACACCAGATTCGCCTACTTTAGAGGCGGATTTACTCGCTACATCTATAGTTTTATCAACCATTGGTTGAATAAATGGTTCTGCTGCTTCTAATGCTACCTCTCCTATAACAGCAGAGTTTTTAACTAAAGTATTTAATTGTTCTGTTGTTTTTTCGGGATGTTCCAAATCTACACCTACTAAGTCCCCCATCCCTTCTAAAGCAAGTACTGCAGCCCCTTCTGTTAATGCAATAGAATCTTTTACTATTGCAGAATCGCCTATTCCTGTTGCAAAACTATTCACTCGTTTCTCTCTTTCTTCTTTTATATCTTCTAACCCTTCTTCACCTTGTGTTTCGGATTCATCTCCTTTTTGTTTTGTATTTTCATCTTCTTTTTGTTTTGTATTTTCTTCACCCTCTTTTTTTACGGGTTCTTCCCCTCCATACGTTTTTTTATGATATTTTTTTGTCTTGTTATACATTTTTTTTAATGTTTTTGTTTTTTTATTATTATATCCCATTTACTTATATATTATAAATAATTTTTATTTATGTTTTTTGCATTTTTTTAAATTCAGAAAAAGTCACTGAATAATTTTTATTTACCTCCTTTTTATCAACCTTTTGTAAAATATTAAAATTAGAAAATCTACCGATACATGTGTAATGATTTGCGTTTTCTTTCAATTGTAGGGAAATATTATTATTTTCTTCTGGTGATTTATTGGATGAGAGTCCGCTGTTTTTAGGTGGAGGAGCTTTATTTACCCGTCCGCTTCCGGCTTCTGTATTGTAACTTTTAAAATTAGCGAATACATTCTTTTTAATTGGAGTAGTATCCCTTTCTTCTATACGTTTCTCTCTCTCCCTTTTCTTCTTTTCTTCTACTTTTTCTTCATATTGTTTTAATTCATATTGCATATCAATATACAGTTCTTTGCAGTGATACGTTTTTATATATTTTCTACAAACCGTTTCTAAAAACCTATATGGAATTGTGTTATCGCTGTAATATTCAAATGCTTCTTTTTCATTATTATAAAGCATAGCCACATTTCCTATTGGGGTTTTTTCAATAACAAAACATTTTTTTAGGTTTTTATGTCTTACATTTAATGCATGTTTTTCAATTTCTTCTTCTTTTGACGATGAGGATAATTGTTCTTTGGCTTCAGTTATTTCTTTTGTTGTCAATAAAACAATAGACATATTTCGCACTTCTTCAACATATTTATCTTCATATTTAATATTTTCTATCAAAGATGGCATGACCGTATCTGTATCTGAATCTAGGTCTGAATCCGTATCCGTATCATATAAATGACTATATAACGATTTGTTTATAAAATTACCAAACTCGTGTATGAATTCATAATTTTCATAAAAAAAAGCATATGAAATATATAAAAGAGCATAATATAAGAATAATGCAGAATATTCTGGGACGGATAGAGATGTCATAATATTTGTACAATATATATATAGGTATCAATATTTTTAAGTATGTTTATTAGTATTATTATCGTTTTTTCTCTCTACAAATAAATCGTGGATTTCATTTTTTAACTCAGGAACTTGAATTAATTCGTATGTTTCTTCTTCGTTGTTTGGGTGCAATCTTACCAAATACATGTCTTTAATCTTTTTATTGTATTTATCTTCCAATATTGCCTTATAAATATTCAATTGAAGTGCATAATGCCAGAAATTAGAATCAAATAAATGACATATTGACTCGGTTATTGCGTATTGATTAAAAGTATTAATTCGTGTGATTTCTTTTGCTCTTTTCCAATCATAAATAGATAGGGTATCATCTTCATTTTCATATACCATATCTATTGTTCCTGCCAGTTTTAATTCTTCGTGATAAATGGGCCATTCGGTACGATATGGCTTTAAATGGGACATTTCTTTTAAAAAGGTAATAAAATAGTCCCATTCTTTACTTATATTTGTGTTTTCTATATTTGTGTTTTCTATATTTGCGTCTTCTATATTTATGTTTTTATTTTGTGTTAATACATAATCATCATATAAATCCTTTTGTGTATAAGGAAATGAAAGTCTGCTATTGTTCATAAAACATTCAATACGAAAATGTAGGTTCGTTCCAAGCGAAGAAGATTCTTCTTTGTTTGTATTCCACTGATCTTTAATTTGTTCCGGGGTTAATCCCCAGTATTTATGTCCTTCCCTCCAGCTTTTTCTTTTCATCATTTTTTTAATACTCTCATCTGCATCAAAATGAGGAAAATGACTATGATTCCAGGTAGTTACAGAAGTATATTTATTTGTGGGGTCCGTTTGAATATTGTATGTATGTCCTTCTTCCATAAATACAATATGATTATCACGTTCATGTAAATTTCTTTGTTTTAACGTATCTTGTAATTGCATTTTGTAAATTAAGGAATGGTATGTTATATTTTACTTGAAATAGATTATAATTCACTTTTTTTAGGAATAGAAATTTTGATAGTTAATATTATATATTTTGTTCATACTTTTTTAATTGTTCTGTATTACTTTTAACTTGTTTTTTCAAATCCTGAACTTCTTTGATAAGTAAACTAATTAAACTTATATAATTAACCGATTGCATTTTATCTGCATCTTTTTCTCCATTTACCAAGAATGGAAACTCTTCCTGTAATTCATGCGCAATCAACCCAATATCTTGTTTTTGAGTATTTTTATTTATATAGGAAACGGGACGCAAATGGTCAGTAGAATATTTGGTTAAATCTAAGGACTCCACATTTTCTTTAATACGATAATCGGATGTGGCAGTATAAGAACTTGCTGAAATAGCGCCAGTAGAAGTAATAGCACCACATGTTAATGCTCCGCTACCCGCACTTAAACTAGTTCCTGTAATAGCACCTCCTGTAATAGCCCCAGTACCCGTACTTAAACTACTTCCTGTAATAGCACCTCCTGTAATAGCCCCAGTACCCGTACTTAAACTAGTTCCTGTAATAGCGCCAGTAGAAGTAATAGCACCACAACCAACAGTACCACATGTCAATGCCCCACTACCCACACTTAAACTAGTACCTGAAATAGCGCCAGTAGAAGTAATAGCACCACAACCAACAGTACCACAACTAACAGCTCCACATGTTAATGCTCCGCTACCCGCACTTAAACTAGTTCCTGTAATAGCACCTCCTGTAATAGCCCCAGTACCCGTACTTAAACTAGTTCCTGTAATAGCACCTCCTGTAATAGCCCCAGTACCCGTACTTAAACTAGTTCCTGTAATAGCCCCAGAACTACTTATAGTAACTGCTGAAGTAGATGCATTATAATAAAAATAATATCCGCCTATAGAACTGAAATTAATATTACTAGTATCAGAATATACATAACTCTTATTAGTACTACCAGCCCCAGTGAAATAAACGTATGGAGTGTAAATATTTGCATTAGTCACTGTAAGTCCTGAAGAATTAATAGTACAAATATTAATAAATCCAGTGGAAGTAGTATCAGCACCATTAGCTAGTGAAAATATATGTGATGAACTACCACTTACATTATATCTCATGACACCACTTTCAATACTAATTGTGTCACTGCTATAATTATTGCTAGTATCATATAATATTAGTTGAGTGTTTGTCCGATTACTAGCAGTACATACATTAGAATTAAAATTTATTTGATTTGTATACAATGTCCCCGCAACACCGGTTGTTGGATAGGCACCCCCAATAACTACATGTTCACTACTGGTCCCTAATACTATTTGATGCGATGTATTTATTATTGCACCATTTCCTATTGCAGTAGAATAACTATTATAAGCTGTAGCAGTTTCTGGATTCTTAAACCCTGTTTTTATACCTAAAAAAGTGTTATATTGTCCATATTGTAATCCCCAAACATTAGTTGTCCCCGAACCACTATAATATCCAATTGCAATATTATTACTTCCACTAATATTATAATACAACGATTGAGTTCCAATTGCAGTATTAAAGCTCCCAGACGTATTTATAGTCAGAGAATCTGCACCTACAGCTGTATTAAACTGTGCGGTTCCAGTTGTAACATTCAATGCGGAATAACCAACTGCAGTGTTAAACGTACCGGTTAGCGTTGTAGATGCCAATGTACTTTGACCAATTGCGACATTGGTACTAATATTTGTAACACCCGTTGCTTGGATATTTTTAGTAAGTAAACTTTGAAAAGACCCCGTTGCGCCGGTCAATACATTTGAAACAGCCAAATTATTAATACTTCCAGTAGGTCCACTTAATGTACCTGTAAATGAAATCGGACCACTAAAAGTAGCACCATATGAGCCCACTAATAAACTTTGAAAAGATCCAGTCCCGCCAGTTAAAGTACTTATAATAAAATTGCTTCCTAAATTTATAGTACTCTCAAACGAAACGGGGCCCATAAAAGTTGCCCCTGGCAGGCCAACTAATAAACTTTGAAAAGACCCAGTTCCACCAGTCAACACATTTGAAACAGCCAAATTATTAATACTTCCAATAGGTCCACTTAATGTACTTGTAAATGAAATCGGCCCAGTAAAAGTAGCCCCGGATGCGTCAACCGATAAACTTTGAAAAGAACCTGTTCCGCCAGTGAGTCCATTTACATTGACACTTGTTAAAAAATCTAAATTAGACATAACTGAAATTTCGTATCCAGTATTAGTATTATTAGTACCTGTTAATCCTTGTCCCAAAGTAAAATTAATGCTATTAAATTTAGTAAATTCTAATGAATCTGTTCCTGTAATTGCAAGTGATTCTGCAGTACCTTGAGTTTGTATAAAAGTAGATAACTGATTTTCAGTACCATATGCAATAAATACAGAAACACCTGTAGCATTTGACCCAGTCAGTAAAGCAGGATCTCTTACCCAATAATATTGTTGAGAAGTACTCGCATTTATATTATAACTTGCATCCCATATTCCATTGTCAATAGAATTAGATTGATCTTTAAATAAAACTCTATAATTATTATCACTGCCAGGGCTAACAGATACTCCATCAATTAATACAGGGAAATAATCTGAACTTACATAATAAATACTTGAACTTGTATTAAAACCATTAAGGTTTTCTGTTGTAGCACAAGAACACGTGCCTATAGGTTTAATACCCACATTTAATGCATCTATATAAGATTTTGGCACAACTCCGTTTGCTAAAGTAGTTATTTCGGAAGCAGTTAATATAAGGTTATTAAAGTACCCGGTACCTCCAACTATAGTATCGTTAAGGTTAATAGGCCCATTAAGGTTAATAGGCCCATTAAAAGTCGCACCAGATGCACCAACATATAAACTCTGAAAAGACCCCGTTCCTCCAGTCAATACATTTCTAACGGTTAAATTATCAATAGACCCAGTAGGTCCAGTTAAGGTACGCATAAAATAAATCGGGCCATTAAAAGTTGCTCCAGGTATACCCACGGATAAACTCTGAAATGAGCCTGTTCCACCAGTCAATATATTTCCAATGGTTAGATTATCAATAGTTCCACTAGGTCCAGATAATGTATTTGTAAATGAAATAGGCCCAGTAAAAGTGGCACCTGTATGGACGTATAAATATTGAAAAGAAGCAGTAGGGCCAGTTACGTTATTTATAAAAGTAGAATATCCCTCTACTACTAAATTATTTCTTTCAATAATATTACTCTCAAATATAACATCACTTTGAGGTTGTCCTACTTTTTCAGTTACAGATAAATTATCGGAAGTTGTATAATGATTTTTGGAAAAATTTTGATTTGCTGAGTAATTTACACCCCCATATTTTCTAAAAGACATTTTATATATAAAATGAAATTATAAATAAAATTAGTAAATAAAGCGTTATATAGTATTAAAT
>Ga0194041_10000315_pt1 | contig 19058 bp, 10 predicted proteins | sample JunL449m_MetaG_FD_160082 | JGI IMG/M metagenome (GOLD analysis project Ga0194041, IMG submission 160082) | Anoxic zone freshwater microbial communities from boreal shield lake in IISD Experimental Lakes Area, Ontario, Canada - Jun2016-L442-9m | ecosystem: Environmental > Aquatic > Freshwater >...
GTTTTTTTATGCTATATTATTTACACTTTAGATTTTATTTTTTGTTGGTAAATTTCTACAACAGATATTTATAGATAAAGAAAATGGGTTCAAGATTTATAAACATACAATTTCCTTTTCAAGATGATCCAGATGGAAAATTTTTGAAAATGAATTCAGAATCTAAAAAGGCTATAAAGTCCGATTTAGTACACTTGTTATTAACAAACAAAGGTGAACGTTTATATATGCCTGATTTTGGGGCTAATCTTAGACAATATATTTTTGAACAAAACGATGGTGTTACGTCTACAGCAATTACAAATGAAATAAATCAGGCTATAAAAAAGTTTATACCAAACTTAAATGTTACACAATTAACATCAACACCCTCAACAGATAACACCCACGCTGTTGTGGTAAAAATAGATTACACAGTAACAACAGGTACTTTTAAATCATCTGATTTTGTTACATTAAAATTTTAAAAAACTATGTCAGAGAAAAAAATTAATTATTTCGCTAGAAATTTCGCAGATGTAAAAGGTGAACTTATTACATACATACAACACTTCTACCCAGAATTATACCAAGATTTTAACGATGCCTCAATAGGCACTATGTTAATTGAGTTAAACGCCGCGGTATCAGATATGTTATCCTATCACACAGATAGAATGTTTACTGAAACACAAATAGATTACGCTCAGGAAAGAAGGTCTATATTAAACATTGCTAGAACTCTAGGTTTAAAAATACCAGGTAAACGTTCTTCCGTGACTTTAGTAGATTTTTCAGTTACAGTCCCAGTTTATGGCGATACTTTTGATATTAGATACGCACCAATTATTAAATATGGTGCTCAAGTTAATGGTGCTGGACAAACTTTTGAGACTTTAGATGATATAGATTTTTCATCACCTTATAGTACTGGTGGAATACCTAATAGACTTATAATACCTGTTATTGATGCTAATAATAAAATCATTAACTATACATTAGTTAAAAGAGAAATTGTGAGTAACGGTATTAGTAAAGTATATAAAAAAGTAATGGGTACAAATGATTCTATACCTTTTTTAGAAATTATATTACCAGATAATAACGTAGTTTCAATAGATCAAATTATAACAAAAAATGGTACTACTTTTATAGATAACCCAACATCCTCAGAATTTATGGATAATAACTTAAGATGGTGGGAAGTTGATTCATTAGCTGAAGATAAAATTTTTGTCGAAGATTCATCAAGAAGTACTGATAATAGTGGTATTAAACCGGGTAAATGGATTAACATAAGTAGAAAATTTGTAAAAGAATATACTGATACTGGGTTTTGTAAGTTAACTTTTGGTTCTGGTTTTTCCGATACACAACAATTACAACAGTATACAAATAACCAATATGTATTACAAATATCTAATTTTTTTAATACTACAGCATTAGGTGAGGTTGTTAAACCAAATACTACTTTATACATAAATTATAGGGTTGGTGGTGGATCAACAGCAAATATTGGTAGTAATGTTATAAAAAGTGTCGGTATTGTAGAAACAATCGTCAATGGTCCAGTAGTAGCAAATAACCAGTTTGTAAAAAATTCATTAAAAGTCAATAACCCGATACCTTCATTTGGTGGGGCCGATGAACCGTCAATTGATGAAATACGATGGATGACAAAATATAACTTTGCTTCACAAAATAGGGCGGTAACTTTAAAAGATTATTTAGCTCAAGTATTTAAAATGCCAGGTAAATATGGTGTTCCATATAGAATGCAAATAGCCGAAAGGTCAAATAAGGTTGAGTTCAGTATTTTAGGTTTAGATTCCAAAGGACAGTTAAGTAACTCTTCAACTAATACTTTAAAAGAAAATATGGCTACTTGGTTAGCTGATTATAGGATGATTAATGATTATGTTTTAGTTAGAGACGGTAGAATAATTAATATATCTTTTGACATCGATTTATACACTGATAAAGCATTCAATCAAGGTGAGATTGTGAATAATACGATTAACACTATAAAATCTTATTTTGATATTAATAAATGGCAAATGGGCCAAAATATTTATTTAGCTCAATTAGTAGAGTCCATAAACAACGTTGGTGGTGTTCTTAATGTGGTTGACATAAAAGTATATAATAAAGTCGGTGGTAATTATTCTTCTAATGCGACATCACAACCTTATGTAGATCAAATAACTAAACAAATAGATTTAAGTACTGATTACACTTTATTTGGAGAGTTTGATACTATGTTTGAAATAAAATATCCACAAACAGATATTAAAATAAGGGTTAAATCTTAATGATAACAGATAGTATCACAAATTTAATTGGTAGTAGTAGGTATAAAATTGCTGAAAACACTGACACTAATGTAAGAATACAGTTAGAGGAAAAAACAAAACCTTTAACCGAGTATGATATTATTGACATTGTTAATTTACAACAAGTTTTTGATGATGAAAGAAATAAATCTAAAAAATATAGATTCAGTGGTAAATTAAATATTTATACAACAAATTCTTTATCTTCAGGGGCTACAAGTACAAATTGGGATCCTTTATTTTATGGTAACCCACCGGTAGCACCAAATAATTGGGTTATGCAAATTACATACCCATATAATTCAGACTCTAATTATTTAATAAATGCTAGAACACCTAGTGGGACAATATCTTCTAATGTTTATCGTGGTTTACAATATGAAACTTTAAATACAACAACGATAAATAATAATGACTATTTAACTTTAACTGGTGTACAAACACATAACCTTAATGAAGGTGAATACATATATCTTTATAGTAGTACAAATTATAATTCTTTACAAGGTATACATAAAGTAAGAAATACAGGTATTGACGACAATAACCTTAAAAAAGATTTAACATTAGATACCATAATAGATCCGAGTTCAACGACACCTTTTGGTTTTGGTAATTTTGTTAGAATGGTAGACACATCGTTTGATGATATAAATTTTAATAACTCAGCAACATTTTTTTTAGCAACGTCTACCGATATAAGTGGTAGTACAGTTGGTTCTTTTGTTTTTGGTGAAACCATTTACACAACAATAACCACAACGTCACCACATAATTTATTAACTAACGATTTTGTTGATATTAGGACAGGTAATTCTAATTTATTAAACGGTGTGTGGAGAGTGTATAATGTTATAGGTAGTTCCGGATCAACAAAATTTATTATTAAAACCGCACTATCAACAACAAAAGGTACAAATTTTACCTACCCAACACCATTTCCAAAGTGGAGAAGGTTAGATGCAACACCTTCAGAATATTATATAAGAAATTTTGAGGTAATATCTTCAAATATTTACGAAACATACCCCTGTGCTTTTAGTACTAACACGTATAGTGATGTATCCGATGTTAGATTAGGTACAGCAAATGACACATGGTTATTTCAATTTAACCAAGATATTAATATTGAAAGACTTCGTGATAATAGAGGGGCGACATTATCACAAGTTTATTATACAATAACAAAAAGGTCAGGTAAAAACCCTTATGATTGGACACATGTTAACGCTGATTGGGATTTTAACCACACAACTACAGACACCTCAAACGGGTTGGAATATATTTCATTAAATAACCCAACAGGTATTGGTAGTATAGAAAAAAGTTCTGGTAGAACAGAAACTATAGATGTTAACGGTGATATACAAGCCAAACTTGGTAGTAGATACATTGGTGATTTTGTAGAATTTAATTGTAAAGAATTACAAGAAACAACTGTTTCTGATATAATACACAGATTTGGTGTTAGTATAGATCCAAACGGTAATGGGTATTATTATAAACCTTTCAAAAGATTGGACATTAAAAAATATTCTACAGTTATTGAAACGGCAGGGCCAACTGAAATTATTATAGATGTACCAGAAAATTATGTCACATATGCAGACGGCTCAATAGCTTGGAAAGATTTATTAACTATTGGTTATTTTGAAGAAGGTAAAAATGGTGTTACTTACCCATTTCTTAATGGGGCACATTATTTTTATTTTAGTAATAATTTATACGTTAGAACACAATTACCTAATCCAGACGCTATAATAGACCAAAGTGGACTGAGGTCAGCAATAAACCTAACACAAGAATGTTAATAAAGTATCAAATAAGAAATAATTTTGAAAGGGTAAGCGGAAGTACCCAAGTTGGTTTGTCTAAGGCTATATCCATACCTATTAATATGGAATTTTTACCTGTTGATTACGGTGAAGATGTTCAAGATATTGTATTAGCTGAAAGACAAAAAGCTATAAACCCAATATTTGATGCTGAGACAACTAGATATACATATTCAAATACTTTAGCTAATTCAGGTAAAGGACTTATGATACAATTTAGGTTTTGGGATTTAACCGCCTCAACTTATAATTTTTCATACAATTCAGCTGACATTACTAATTTAGATATAACTAAAAATAAAAATGGGTTTAAAAAAAGTTTTTTTAGACTATACTTCTATGACAGTAACAGTGGTGATACTAGTAATCTAATTTTTACTGAAGATATTAATGTTAAGGGTTCCACACAACCAATATTACAACTTAATAGATTGTATTGGTTAAGAAATGATGAATACTTTATTAAAAATAATAACAATAGAATTGTTTATATGACAGCTAGTTTTTTTAATGCTAAAACAGGTAAAGTACAAAGGTTTATTAATCTACCAATGTCACCACCCTCAATACCAATAACTATTGATGAGTATAAAAACCCTATTAATAGGGATTGGAGAACTAGTGCTATTGAAATAATTAACCCTAAATTGAATAATGGTGGGTTCAACTTTAAACCAAATGTGCCTTTTGGGGCTAACGGTATTGATGTAATAACAATGTCAGAATTTATAATGGTTTAAAGTGGAGATATATAAAAGAACGGTTGGGTATGAACAATTTGGTAGAACAGATAACCTTGTTATCACTGCCAGTACTTTATATTTTCCTGTTTTTCTAAAACAAAATTTTGAAGATATAGGTATATATACTGATACTGAAAACCCTGTTTATGAAATTGTAGACCTATCTGGTGTATGGAACTTAAGTAATGATGGGTTAGCACAAAAACCTTGTTTAGTTATAAACAATTGTACAGTAACGTTCTCGACAACACCTATAACATATTTTGGTGCTAATAACGGAAGTTTATCAGCAACAGTAACAGGTTGTCCATCACCACAAACACTTGAATGGACAGGGCCTAATGGGTTTACATCAACAAATTTAAATGCTGGTTATAACAACTTAGCGTCCGGTAATTATACACTAAAAGTTTCAGATGCTAATTGTGATATAACATACAAATCTATATTTTTACAACAACCACAAGGATTAAGTTTTAATTTAGCTTCAGATAATTCACAAACAAACGCAACATCACCTGGTGGTTGTAATGGTGATGCAAATGTTGTAGTACAAGGAGGATTACCACCATATTCTTATTTATGGTACTCAGGTACTACATCAAATAGTTATGGTACTACTTCTGGAATAACTTCATTATGTGCTGGTGTTTACACAGTACAAATAACCGATAGTAACGGCTCAATTGTTTCATCAATGTTTACAATAACAGAACCAACACCAATTTCTGGTAGTGTTACTTCAATAATTAATGTTGATTGTAGTGGTAGTAATACAGGAGTAATTTCTGCTAATGTATATGGAGGTATACCAACACCTGATGGATATAAATTTATATTAACAGGGCCAACACCTATTACAATAACAGGTAGTACAGGTAGTGCAACGTTTAATAATTTACTACCTTGTCCTATTAGTACCACACCTTGTTATACATTACAAATTTTAGACAGTGTTGGTAACACAACAACATTATCGCCGATAACCGTGTCATCTAGTACACCAGTTACTTATAGTTACCCATATACAAATGTTACATGTTATGGTTCATCAAATGGTTCAATCACTGTAAATCCTGCTGGTGGTACACCACCATATAATAGTCAATTATATTTAGGTTCATCATTAATAAGTCCAACACAAAATGGAGCCGGACCTTTTACTTGGTCAGACTTAGATGTTGGTACATACACAATTAAAATAAAAGATAGTAAGTTATGTAACGGGCCAACACAAAATGTTGTTATAAAACAAAAACCTAAACTTAACTTAACAAATAGTAGTATATCGTCATTAAACGGATTTAACATACCTTGTTATGGTAATACAACTGGAGTTACGTTCACAAGTACTTATACTTCAGACCCCACAACATACTCAATAGCAACACCAACAATTAAATATTATTTAGATGGCGTACTTAAATTACCGACGCCACCACCTGGTTTTGTAACGACAAAATTAATAACAATGAGTGCAGGAACACATACAATTACAGTGATAGATTCACCAGATGTTTATGGAGTATCTTGTTCAGCAACAACAGTAATAACATTAACACAACCACCAATGAAGTTAAGTTTTGTTGGTAACTATGTAATCACTAGTGGACCTGGTGCACCATATACAACTAGTATTGATACCGTAGGTGCAGGTTCAGTTTGTGCGCCACTTTGTGTTCTTCCAGGGACATGTGTACAAGGTATAATAAATGTTAATGGCGGTGTAGCACCTTACACAGTAACATGGAACATATTACCAACAAGTATGTCTACAACAGGACCAGCTTGGGGGGTTGGTATAACATCAAATCCATTATGTAGTAATAACACTAATTATGGCATAAAAGTAACCGTAGTAGATGCAAATGGCTGTACAATAACATCAGTACTTAAATTCCCAAGAGTTCTACCTTAATTTATTATGATAACAGGATATACTTCAAGCAAATTAGATGTTGTACAAACATATAGTAGAATAAACCCCTACCAAATAGGTATTAATGGGGTTACAGCCTTTGATACCAACGGAATAGTACCAAAACTATCCTACACAATAGGTGATGTATCATACCAAACATTTTTTAGTAAATCATATTTAACAACTTTTAACACAAATTTATCTGGCCTAAACCAAATAGATACTATTAAACACCCTGTCATAAAAGAAGAGGCTAAAATGGGTATGGTATTTCCGCCAAAAGTTAGTGACGAGCTATTTATAGAAAGAATGGGTGTGGCGGTTTTCGAAAGACAATCAAGGTTGTCGGAAATTAAAACACTTGAAGGGTTGATTAATTACAGAAACGGATATTACAATATTACAGAAAATATATAAAAAAGAACAAAATGTTCTATAACAATAGAAGAATTAAACAAAATATAATATGTCGACAGGAAATTACGGACTGGTTAGACCAGCAACAGCGGGACCAAATGATATGGAAATTTGGTATACATATTCACCAAATAGGGACATACTACCAACAATACCTTTACAACAGTTAACACCAAACCAAGTAATAACTAGATTTAATCATCCAGTACCTAATACAAATGGTATACCATTTTTTGATGGTTTATATAACTTACAATTACCTGTGGCTAATTTTTCGGCAAAAGGTATTTATACCGTAATTATAAAACCTATAGAACTTAGAGGTAAAATAACTGATTGTGGAGTTTTATCCGCCTTTCCAGATATTAAAGGTATTGTTTTAGATTTAAATGCTTTAGGAATACAAGACGCGTCTAGTTTAATTGGTTACCGTATTGAGTATTTTGATGTTAATACAGGAGCTAGAATACCAAACTTTTTTAGGATTATAACATCAGCTAATAGAGCGGAACCTGTCAACGCAAACGTATCAAATACAACACAAAAAGCTATTAGATATAGATTTAACGATAATTCTAATTTGGTTTTTTGTACCCTAACACCAAGTTCAGCACCAAATGTTAGACCAAATCAGTTTCCAGATATTGGGTCTGTTAACCAAGAAATAACCATAACAAATACGTTTTTTAATCCAATTCAATTAGAAATTGATATGGTAGAATATGATATAGAAACTTTAGCTTATGGTATGTTTGGTAATCAAATTAAATCTATTGTTGATGGTAAATACACTATATATGATTTTCAAAATCGTATATATAAACAGTATAACTTATATGAAATACAAGACCAATTTACTGGTGAACCATTACACGAAGTTCGTCAATTAATTAATAATATTGATTTTTCAAAAGACTTCAATACAATAACTAATATTCCTACAATATAATGCCAACAGTTAAAGTAACACCTAGGTCGTTAACAGACGCGTATAAAAGAAGAGAAGGTGATTTTTCCCCTAACTTAGTTGGTCTTCAGTTTACTGACGGTGCTTCACTTTTTACTTTTGGTAATTTTCAAATAACAACTAACTTAAATAGTAAGTTAAATAAAAATTTTGAATTAGGTGGGCAATGGTCGGATTATTATTCTTTAGACAGTCTTGATTTAAATCAACAAACATCTCAAATATTACTATCTAACGATATTTTTGTTAGATTAAATTTTGATATTAACAACATAAGTAGATATGTTTATTTTGGTAGTTTTTATGAATACGCTAGGGTATCTATAGAACAAGTTATTTCTAAGTGGAAAGGTTCTTTATATCTAAACCCCACATCTAAATCTAATATGCCTGTTAATACCGTATTATCTTTTTCTTATAATAGTGGTATAGATACTTCTTCATTTTTAATATCTAAAAATATTATTAGTAATCCGTTTGAATTAGTTATTGACGAAAATAATGATTTCTCAAAACTATTACCAGACGACATTTTCAATTTATCGAGAGATTATAAAAAATATGTAGTATGGAATGGTGTAAAAGAGTTTAATGTTATTGGTTATACTGGGTCAACAACAAACAATCCCTACTTAACTATAACAACAAAAGGTAATCCATTCCCTAGTTTAACAGCATCAACATTTGGCCAGTTAACGTATCATATAAAACCAAATAAAGAAGAGGTTGAATTATTTTTTAATTATGCTAGTGATTTTGAAAAAATAATTCTAAATAGATTAACAACACCAATATATACATCTTCATTCACTGTACCGCAAGAAGCTGACGGTTTTATTACTTATATAAACAAATCTTTAACATGGCCAATAAGTGATGGTTATAATTTAGATATAAACACTCGTGATTACGCTTTATATATTGAAAACATGTTGGCGATGGCATCACTTTTTGATTCTTATAAAACTGATTTAGTTGCTAGAAAATTTGTTTCTGAATCAATACATGAATTTGATACAAATGGTGATGGAACTGAGATTTATGGTAGAAAAGTTAATAAACTGTTAAGAATTTATGGTAGAGAATTTGATGAAGTAAAAAAATATATTGACGGTATTTCTTTTGCAAACGTTGTAACTTACAATAAACTTGATAATACGTCTGATGAGTTAATAAAAATTATCGCTAAAAATTTAGGTTTTGATGTTTTATTAACAGTAACAACAGATAATTTTAATTTACAACAACAAATACAACCATCTTTTGATACACATTTTAGTGGGTACTCAAGAAGTTTATCTGCAAAAGAATTAGATGTTGAATTATGGAGAAGATTGGTTATAAATGCGTGGTGGTTATATAAATCTAAAGGAACTAGAAAAGTTATAGAATTTTTCTTTAAATTATTTAACATTTCAGAATGTATGATTTCATTAGATGAATACATTTATTTGGCAGACAATAGATTAAACCCTATTAAAGTTTGGGAAGAATTAAGTAAAATTTATGGTGATTCCGATTTATTAAATCTAAGTGAATTACCTATGGATGACTACGGATTCCCAAGAATACCACAAGAAACTAGTGATAATTACTTTCAAATAAATGGGTTTTGGTATAACGGTGGAAGTGATTCGACATTGGGTAATAACCCACATTTTGGTCCTTACGATTTTGGTGTAAGTTATTTTGACCAATTTGAATGCTTTGTACCTAATTTTAACGATTTATTAACAGGTACAACTAATGTAACTGTTAATACAAATTATTTTAATAACTATAATGAAGGTACTTTTATCTTCGACCAAAATGGGTTACCAGTACCATATTACGGTACAGGTTATGCTGACGCCTTAAATACTAATAGTATGGTTGAAAACGCTATAGTTAATTCAGCGGGTTTAACTTATGTTGGAGGTAATAACGCACCAAGTTACGGAAGACCAAGTGGTGACACATATTCAATGAAAATTAGTTTTAGTACTGGCACTAAAGAAACTTGTGATGTTTGTAATTATGAATTAAGTTATGGTAATGATGGGGTTGTTTATATAAACACAACACCAAAAACACCTCTACAAGATGAAAAATGTTGTCAAAATTATTGGTTACCTAGTACAAATGCTAGTACCGTAGTTTGTCCAACAGCAGCAGAATGTATGATATCATCAGATTTAAATCCTTTAGGACCTTGTGTTGTAATATCAGCAGGTGTTACAGTACCACAATCTTGTTGTAATAAAACCACTTTAGGCTTTAATGTTAATTGGGATGGTAGAAACTGTGTTGACACAAGTTGTACTTGTATAATGTGTCTTAGACCTTTAGGTGGAGGAACACCAATAAAAAGTGCAGCTATTACTAGAACAACACAAGTGGTTGATGCAAGTACTTTATTTAAGGCTCAAGAAACAACCCCAACACCTATAGTAGATAATTTTGTTTGTTATTGGTGTCCACCAGAATTTTACATAACAAAAGTATGTAGTGCTGACGAATATTTGGCATTATTAACAACCCAACAAATATTAGATTTAGCCATAAGCTTAGGGTATGATTCGACACCATTAATTAGGACATCACCATCAATATTTTTAAGTAATATATTATTTGGATTCTTTAAAATATACGGTTGTTTATTGTTAGATAATGTTGATAAACCTATTAATAATAGTGCTTGTTGTAAATTAAGGGGTGGTGAATGGATATTAGAACCTACAAACATTGATTCTACATCCAACAAATATTATTGTGTAACACCAAATATAAATCCATGTGTTAGTGCGACAGTTAATCCAAGTCATGTGTATGTAACACCTGTAGGTGATTTATTATCACAAGAATGTTGTATAGACGGTAATTGGTCAAACGGTTCAATAGTTACTATTAATTCAACAACAGGAGCAAACGGTAATTTAGTAGATAGTGTTGGTTTAAGTTTCGCTAATTTAACAGGTAATAATAATTACTGTTCAGCATGTCCACCTTCAATTAGTATATCAAATACAGATTCTTATGTATTAGAAAGCCCATCTGGGGCAGATTTAACACAACAATGTTGTACCGATTATGGATTTACTTACAGTCCTTATGGTTCAGCAGATGGAGAAACTGGTAAATGTTTAAAATGTCCTGCCGTGACTAATATTGTAAATGGGGTTATTGTTAAACCTAATGGTGTTAGTTTAGACCAAACTTGTTGTTTGGCAAAAAATGGTTGGTATGGAATAGGACCAGCATCGATAGATGTACAAAAATGTTACCAATGTGCACCAGTTAGTTCTGGGGGTTACACAATAACTTCAAATGAAGTTTTATTTAACGGAACTTCAATATCACAAGCTTGTTGTACAAGTTATAAAGCTGAGGTAAAAAATAACGCAATAAATTGGAACACATTAACAAATAAATGTAAATTAACACAGACACCATTATACTCAACCTTTACTGTAAAAGTTGGAACATATCCTTGTGCTGGATATCCAGCGGGTACTTGTGGGGCATTTGTTAATGTAACTTGGAGTGGTTTTGGACAAGGATCACCGTATACCGTATATGTACCTTATGGTTTTACACCGGCAACAACAACAAAAGTATATATAGATTCAAACCTAACAACTTTTTTATCATCATTAGCATCACCATTCTTTGAATATAACGGAACTCTATATCAAAATGTTGGTGGTACGCCGACTAGTTTTTGTGTTGTAGGTTCTAGTTGTACAATTTAAAAAAATGATAAAAAATAGTTTAAAAAACAAATTAAAAAATAATTATAATTAAATGACAAAAGTATTAGTAAATAGCGGACCAAGTTTTATAGTTGGGTGTATGGATCCTTTAGCTTTAAATTATGATCCGGCAGCAGATATTAATTGTTCAAATTGTTGTACTTATACACCACAAATAACTGGGTGTATGGACCCTTTAGCTTTAAATTATAATTCTAACGCAGATGTAAATTGTTGTTGTTTATACACATTATCTAGTGTTAGTATTGGAAACAGTATTGGAAGTGTCAGTACGGAGCCTGTTGTTATAGGACCTGGTTTTTTGGGTAACATAAATACAACAATCTTGTCGGCAACTACTAGTTCGGCTTCCAATATTAGATTATGTCAGGCAGCAACATGTATTGATTGTACAAATTTTGATTGGTGGAACGATACATACATATCGGCCCATAACGGACAAAGTTTACAACTAACATCACCTATTTTATGGCAACAAATTGTAGATTTAGTAACTAATAGTGGACAAACATTTTATGCCACAACATCAAACGGTGTGCCTTTAAATGAAAGATGTTGTGCCACCGCTAACGGTACTTTTAAAAACGGTATTTGTTTTTGTGATAAACCATCACAAGAAGTTTCAAAACCAAGATGTATTTCAAATTTAAACGATTTTTTAAATCTTATATCTACAACAAAAGGTTATACTTTTTTTACAAATAATTTTTCCACTATTGGACCTTCTTTAGATTTAACAACTCAACAAACTAATTTTATTTTAGCAAACATTAATAATAGTGGTGACACTAATAGTAATAGTATTAGTGATTTAACTGAGGCTAGATTAATTTTATCTAACGCTTTAAATTTAACAGGTGGTTTTTATGTAAACTTTGGATTATTAACAGGTAATCCATCATTAGTTAATAAAGGTATCTGCGACCAATACGGTGGTTATTGGGACCCCCAAAAGGTTAAGAAGATAGGTTTTATAAGTGAAGAAACAGCACTACCTACATTAAGACAAGTTGGTACACAAACACCAGTTGGAACAATTAACTTAAGTACTTTTGTGATTACACAACCACCATCCACTTCTAGTGACGGGAATTGTATGTGTAAACCAATCGTTGACCAATGCGTTATCGATATAACTGAAGTACAAATTATTAACACATTAGATTTATTTAACAATACAATTCAGATTGTCACAAAAAATGGGACTCCAATAAGTGAGGCTTGTTGTAATAGATTAATTAAAGATAATAACTTACCTTGGGTTTGGCAATCACCTTATTGTTATTCAGTACCAAAAGATGATTGTTTACCTGTAACGTTTTCACTTAATGATACAACAATGGATGTACCACCTTGTGAAAATGATTTGGAGATATCTATGTGGGTGTATTTTGGTAAACCAGAAAACCCATGCCAACCAATCCCTGATCCACCAAGTGATGATAGTATAACTATTGACGGTGTATTTTGTGATATAACATTGACCCCAAACACTGGGGCTGTAATACCTGTTTTAAATGGGGATATAATATTACCAAATCCAAGTTCTTCAACCGCAAGACAAGTCGGTACAGAAACACCTGCTGGTACTATTGATTTAACCACTTTTGCTATTACACAGGCGGCTGACACAAAACCATGTTGTTATAATATAACAAACCCTATACTAGCTAAAGTTTCGTTAACAGACCCTACATTAAACAGCCTATTAACCCAAGTTAAAGTTTATAACTCTAGTACAGATTATTTTGATAGATGGGTTGAGGTTAAAGCAACATTACCTAGTTCTGGCTTAACATTAAATTTTGGTGTTAAATTAGAAATATACCAAGGACTAGCTTGTTGTTGTAATTACGATATTTTTATTGACGATATTAGAGTTAATTGTGCTAAACAAGAATCTTCTTTAGTTGTAAACGATATTCATTGTCCAGGTTTTAATTTAACTCGTGTAATCGATAATAAAAAATCTTGGGCTTATAACCCAGGAATACCAAGTGTTGGTATTTCAGATTACGACAATATTGAAAGGAATGATGGTAGTTTTGGAATGTTAAACGGTGAGGGTACTATCAACAGAACTTTTGCTCCTAGTTTAGATGCTGATATACCTTGGAGATATACGGATTATTTTAAACAATCAAGTGTATATGAAAAACATAGTAATTTAGTTTTAAACTCTAAAGAACTTTGGTTAACATTTGATATGTGCGCTGATTGTCCTATTAGTGGTACTACATTAGCTTGTCCTAGCGGACATACTTTATCCGCCAATACAAGTATTTGTTACCAAACAAATTGTATGTCATACAATATTACTAATACAGGTATGGATTGTTCTTTAGATTATACAGACTGTAACAGTAATATATTAACACCAATTATTGTTTTTACTAACACATCAATTGATGTTTGTTCAACAACATTCCCTTCATCAGCATTTCCTTGTGTTGGCATAGTAATAACTTCAACTACTGTTTGTTCATCATCAATTGTTTCAGCAACAACAGTAACAACATTAACTTATTTAAGTCTTTATGATTTAAAAAATTATAAGAAACAATTCCAAAGTTATTGGATTCCATTTATGGAACAGTTTATACCAGCAACAACTATATGGGTAGCTGGTGAAAGATGGTGTAATGAGGCCTGTACAATTATATCACCTTGTGATTATGATTTTGAATTGGTTGATTCTGAAATAAGTTTAGAAACAGTACCAACAGGATTTTTTCCCACAACTGGTAGTACCACAGGTGTTATATCATCACCTGTATTAACAGGTAGGACTTCTACCATAATATTAGGTTCGTCTAGTGCGACTTTAGTTACAGATACACCTTTACTCACACCTATTGTAGACTTAGGATTAACAACAACTACAACTATGGTAAGAAGTCAATTAGAGGCCAGTATTAATATGACGGCATATAGAAATAATTTTATGACACCAATAAAACAAATAGTATTATAATGGGATTCCTGTGTATAAAAAAGAATAATAAAATAGTAGTATCTCAGACAGAAATAAAAGAAACTGAGTTTTTACGTAATATAGGGTTAAGTAATGTTTATAATTTAAAACCTGAAATAAATGTTTGCTCTGAAGTTTTTCATAGTCCAGAATATTATGTTAGTGGAACTACAACAGGTCTTGTTACAGGTTTAACCGCCACATTAACAGGGTGTACTACAGGTGCTACAGGTATATATAATTTAACTTATACACCTGATTTTAATATAAATTTTATAATTACTGGTAGTACTGATTTTATAGATTATACAGGTAATTTTTCTTATAAAATTTTTACAGATAAAAATTTCTTTGAAAAAACAACAGGTGGTTTAGTTGATGGTTCAGAATTAATAAATAAACAAATACCGTTTACCGATATAATACAAACGCCACCAAATAATGTAACAGATATAATACCACTTACATACCAACCAACTTGTTCGGCTCTAAATACAAACACCAATAAATTATATGTACCAAGTAATAATGACATATCTGTTCTTGATTGTGATACAAACGCAACAACATCTTTTGGTATTGGTACGACTGTTGATGGTATTGTTTATAATCCTTTAAATAATACAATGTATCTTGCTGTACAAGGATTAAATGGTGTTTATGTTCTCGATTGTGATACAAACACAACAACAACATTTATACCCGTAGGTAGTGCTCCAACATTTTTAACATACAGTACTTTAGAAAATAAAATTTATGTAAGTAACATATCATCAAATGATGTTTCAGTAATAAATTGTGTAACTAATACAGTCATAATAACAATACCTATAGGTCAATTATATATTGCTGATTTATCTTATAACCCTATAAATAATACTGTATACGTTACTAATGACGTTGCTAATACAATTACAGTTATAGATTGTTTTAGTGATGGTATCGTAGCTTTAATAAATACTTATACTGCTTCCACAAATAGAATATGTTATAACACATTAAATAATAAAATGTATGCATTATCACCAACTACCGATACAGTTTCAATAATAAATTGTGATACAAATAGTGCAAATGATCCAACATTTGGGACAGGAGGAATACCTATTGGTACAAACGCTGGTACTATAACATATGATTCATTAAGTAATGTTATTTATGTTGGACGTGGGGTTAGTATGACAATTGATTTAATAAATTGTTATACTAATGAGGTAATTTCTAATTACATAACAATTTCAGCGATTCCGAATACTTTTGTTAACAATACTTTTAATGGAACTAACAATACTTTATACAGTTTACTGAATGGCGCTGCTAATATGAACGTATATGTTAGTACAGCTTCAAATATAGTGACAATAACAGAAACATTTCTTGAAGGACAATTACCTAAAACTTGGGGACAATACTTAATTAGACCTTATTACGATTTTAACAGTAAGGATTGTAATCCTGGAACTTATTTTAATAATTGGAATACTGTACCACAATTAAATAGTTATCAATCCAACACGGATTATTACTTTATGACTATTGTAGATCCACCAACACCTAGATTAAATCCACCAGGAGGTATTGAAAAGCCAAATTATACATTGGTTACTGATAAGTTATATGTTAATGGTGTTTCCTCAGTAAGGGGAGCTCAATCAATAAATGGTGATTTAAATTATTTTGTATTAAGTTCAATACCATCAAGCGGAATTTTATTAGTACTTAATGGTGTACAATTAACAGAAAACCATGATTTTAGATTAATAGTTCAAGGATTTAACGTACCACCAATAGTAGAAGTTTTTAACGTAATTAAAAATACTGATTGGCTTTTAACCACTTATATAGCCGGAGGATCATATCCTTGGACTACAGATTTTGGTGTTTATTTTATGGATACCATATTGGTTGACACATTTACAAATACATCAACACCTTCTTATAGATTACCTGGTGATAATAGTTTAAATTACAATCCAGTAACTTTAAATTATGAATTATTTACAAGTTTACCTATAGACAAATATAATTCTATAATTTTAACTGTGAACGGTGTTAAATTAGCGGATGATGCTCAATACTTTAAAAGTACTTCGTTTGATGGTAGAATAATTTTTGATAGAATATACACTAGTTTTAACACAGGTGATATTATTTCAGTATTAGCTGTTAGTAAAGATAAAGGACAATACAACAATAATTACGGTAGTTTAAAAACCAACCAATTTTTGGTACAATGGTCCGTACCACCAACGTTTACAAATACTGACGTTACTGGTAGATTTATAATAGAAGCTTTTAATGACGATACTAATGCATTAACAAATAAAAAAACAGTTGATTTTGTTGAGGGTCAGGCAAATTATGAGTCGTTATTTACAAACTTACCTTTAAATGTTAATTATAGATTTAAAGTTACTTTTGAGGCAACTTATTACGCTTATTTAAATAATGAAGTTATAACCTGTTCTTATTCAGAAGGTTATTTCGACACAACAAACAGTTATATTAACAATACGTATTAATGGCAAATGAATCAATCAGAATAAGAACAACTCCTGGTGTAGATAAAAATGTTAGGATTAAATTGGACCAAGACTTTGATTTTCTTGAGATTTTAAGTCTTAAGATAACACAAGAAGACTTGTATCAACCATTTTGTTCGAACTACGGTGTTGTTGTAGGTCGTGTTATTGCTAATAAAGGTTACGGTCTACCAAACAGTAAAGTTTCTATATTCATTCCAATTACTGATGAAGATAAAAAAAATGAATTAATAAAAGATTTATACCCATTTAAAACACAATATCAAAAAGATAGTAATGGTGTTAGATATAATTTATTGTTATCTAAAGCCACTTGTGTTTTAAACAAACCAGTAGGAACATTCCCCACAAAAGAAGAAGTCTTAGATAATGACATTGTATTAGAAGTTTTTGAAAAGTATTATAAGTACACAACAAAAACTAATTACGCTGGTGATTTCATGATATTTGGTGTTCCTGTAGGGCAACAATCCATACATATGGATTTAGATTTAAGTGATGTTGGTGCAGCTAGTATTAGACCATATGATTTAATTGCTGATGGGGCTCCAGAAAAATTATTCGCATCTCCTACAGAATTTAAAACATCTACAAATTTAGATTCATTACCACAAATAAAATCAGGTAATAAAAGTGTTGACGTTATTCCTCTATGGGGTGATACTGAAACTTGTGAAATAGGTATTACAAGATGTGATTTTGATACTAATTATGAAATTAAATCCACCGCTTTATTTTTTGGTTCAATATTTACAGACTCTGGTAAAATGAATTTAAATAAAGGCTGTAACCCAAAAAATGATATGGGTGAGGAAGACAACCTTAAAACAGGTGAAGGTCGTATAGACATGATACGTGTTAAAAGTTACGATACAACAAATTGGGTTAACACTAACACAATAAAACCAACGGATTTAGAAAAGTTTACTGTTGATGGTGGTGAGTTAATTGATGATGACGGTACTTTTGCTTTTCCATTACCAATGAACATTGGTCATGTTATAACAGATGAGTTTGGTGTTTTAGTACCTTCTAATGACCCATCTGTGGGTATCGCAACAAAAGGTATGTATAGGTTTGCAATGAAATTTACACAGCCAAACGATAACCCTAAATTTAGAACAGCAACAATATTCTTTCCCAGTTTAGGTAAAGATTTTGGTGGTACGGAAGGTGTTGTAGATACAGGTTCTTTAGCTCAAGCTAATGGAACACAAGACCAAAGATTTACCGATGACATTTCACAATATGATAAAACGGTATATAACAATTCAAGAATAGAATTGGATTTTCATTTATTTGAAATGAAACAGTTATACACTATTTCACACTTTATTAAAAAATATAAAAAAGGGGCTAACAGATTTAGTTATTTAGGTATTAAAAATACAGATGTTAGTGCTAAAACAAATTTATTCCCATTTACAAATGCTGTTTGGAAGTTTGATATAATTTATTATATCATAGCATTTTTTATTGATGTCGTCGCCTTTTTATTAAAATTACTAATAATTTTAATAAGTTTATGTATTCAACTATGTTTTAAATTAGTGCTATCAGTTACAATTTTTAAACATAATTATAGTTGGACTTT
>Ga0194041_10000318_pt1 | contig 18948 bp, 14 predicted proteins | sample JunL449m_MetaG_FD_160082 | JGI IMG/M metagenome (GOLD analysis project Ga0194041, IMG submission 160082) | Anoxic zone freshwater microbial communities from boreal shield lake in IISD Experimental Lakes Area, Ontario, Canada - Jun2016-L442-9m | ecosystem: Environmental > Aquatic > Freshwater >...
GATGGAGGCAATGGCGGTCGTGGTGGCGACATTCGATTAGTTGTCGACCCAAACGTGACAACACTTTTGGATTACCACCATTCGCCACATCGCATCGCAACATCCGGTCGTGCTGGTTATGGGGATAGAAAAGATGGACCATCAGGTGAAGACCTCATACTCACAGTTCCAAACGGAACAGTTGTATTTGATAACGCTGGCAACCAACTTGCAGATTTAGTAGGTAATGGAACTGTTTTTATTGCCGCGCAAGGTGGACATGGGGGGCTGGGAAACCTCGCTCTTTCTTCATCCAAACGCCGCGCCCCAGGCTTTGCACTCCTTGGGGAGCCAGGGGAGGAACGCAAACTTGTTCTCGAACTCAAAAGCGTTGCCGATATTGCACTTGTTGGATTTCCCAGCGCTGGAAAGTCTTCATTGATTGCGGCGATATCAGCAGCTCGTCCAAAGATTGCTGATTATCCATTCACCACATTAATTCCAAACCTTGGTGTTGTTCAAGCAGGAGAGACTCGCTTTACCGTGGCAGATGTTCCTGGACTTATTCCAGGTGCTAGTCAAGGAAAAGGTTTAGGACTTGAATTTTTGCGCCACGTCGAACGTTGCGTTGCACTTGTGCATGTGCTGGATTGCGGAACTTTAGAGACTGATCGAAATCCAGTACAGGATTTAGATGTCATTGAAGAAGAGCTCGCCCAATATGGTGGCCTTGAAAATCGTCCACGAATTATTGCTTTGAACAAAATAGATTTACCAGATGGTGCAGCCATGGCTGGAATGGTCGCACAAGAGTTGCGCGATCGTGGCTATGAGGTTTATCCCGTCTCTGCAGCTTCGCGTGAAGGCTTAACAGAACTTACCTATGCGATGGCGCGCATTATTCAAAAGACTCGCGCCGAAGCTGCAGTGGAGGAGCGCACCCGCATCGTGTTGCGCCCTGTCGCGGTAGATGATTCTGGATTTAGTGTCGTCGCCAATGATGATGAATCCTTCACTGTTTCCGGTGCGAAAATTGTCAGATGGGTGCGACAAACAGATTTCCGCAACGCAGAAGCAATTGGTTACTTGGCAGATCGCATGGCACAACTAGGTGTAGAGCGCGAACTCTTTCGCCAAGGCGCAGTTGCCGGCAGCGAGGTACGTGTGGGTGTCGGCGAAGATGCGGTTGTCTTTGATTGGGAGCCAACCATTGATGCAGGAGCTGAGTTACTAGGATCGGCTCGTGGTGAAGATGCTCGCTTTGATTCTCCGTGGAAGAGCCACGAGCGAGTGGTAGACCAACTAAACGAAACTGAAATCGCTACTCAATGGGAATACCAAGTGGCGGATCCACATACGCCAGAGCTAGTTGTTGAATCAGATGAAGAGGACGGCGTTCAATGAATCGCGCCCAGATTGCATCTGCTAAAAGAATTGTCTTTAAAGTCGGTTCTTCCTCACTCACTGGATCGGCGGGATCTTCATTAGATTCACACTCGGTCGATCTCCTCGCTGATTTAGTCATTGCAGCGCGTGCACGTGGTGCCGAAGTAGTTGTTGTCTCATCCGGTGCAATTGCCGCAGGGCTTGCACCTTTGGGACTTAAAACGCGTCCGAAAGATCTTGCAACACAGCAAGCAGCAGCCTCTGTTGGCCAAGGCATTTTGATGCATCGCTATACCGAAAGTTTTGCTCGTGGAAATATCACCGCATCACAAGTATTGCTCACAACCCAAGATGTTATTCGCCGTTCCCATTACCAAAATGCGCAGCGCACCCTCCACAAGTTGCTATCTCTCGGTGTCGTCCCCATCATCAACGAAAACGACAGTGTGGGCACTCAAGAGATTCGTTTTGGAGATAACGATCGCCTCGCAGCTTTAGTCTCACTTCTCATTGCTGCAGACTTGCTCGTACTTATTTCAGACATCGATGCTCTTTATGACGCACCTCCTTCAAAAGCTGGTGCTCAGCGCATCAGCGAAGTTACTGAAATTTCGAGTTTGGATGAATCAACCTTTGGCGGAGCAGGTTCCTCTGGTGTTGGCAGCGGAGGGATGATTACAAAAGTCGAGGCCGCCCGTATTACTACAAGTGCTGCGATTCCAATGTTGCTTACTTCATTGGCTCAAGCCAATCAAGCGCTAGCTGGAAGTGACTTCGGAACTTTTTTCTACGCACACCCATCAAAAACGAATTCGCGAATGCTCTGGTTGGCACATGCATCTACTCCTCACGGGCGCTTAGTACTTGATGCTGGCGCAGTCAGTGCGATCATCGAACGTGGAGTTTCTTTGCTCCCCGCCGGAGTAACTGGCGTCGAGGGGGAGTTCAGCGCAGGGGATGCAGTAGAACTTGCATCCGTTGATGGGAAGGTCATTGCGCGGGGACTTGTGGCTTTTGATTCCAGCGAAATTCCTCAAATGCTTGGTCGCTCGACCAAAGAATTGGCTAAAGAACTCGGTCCAGAATATGAGCGTGAGTTAGTACATCGCGATGATTTAGTTCTTCTGTAAGACTAGGTTGCGCAGTAAAGACTAAATTTCGGAAAACTTAAAATAATCTGCGCACGGCATAAGGGTAGTGCCCGCTAGGCTTGTGTGCATGGATGCCAGCACACTCATAGCGCAACTGGCAGATCGTGCCCGTATGGCTGCGCGGACTTTGAAAAGTGCGACTTACGATGAACGAAAGAGTGCGCTGCTACTGATTGCCGAAGAAATTACGGCACAGAGCGCGCAGATTCTAAAAGCCAATGCGCAAGATATGGCAAAAGAGCCATCTGATCGTTTACTTCTTACACCGGAGCGCATTGAGGCAATTGCAGATGGAGTGCGACAAGTTGCAAATCTTGGCGATCCACTTGGCTTAATCCTTCGAGAATCAACGTTGCCAAATGGATTACACCTCAAGCAGATTTCGGTTCCATTTGGAGTAGTTGGAATGGTCTATGAAGCCAGACCCAATGTGACAATTGATGCTGCAGTGATTTTGATTGCTTCGGGTAATGCCGCCTTATTGCGCGGGTCATCCAGCGCTGCTGCAAGCAATGCGATCTTGGTTGATGTAGTGAGAGGTGCGCTTGCTAAGACTTCTATTTCACCTGACGTGATTGTGTTGGTGCCATCAGATGATCGTGAAAACGTCAAAGCACTTCTGCATGCACGTGGGAAAGTGGACTTAGTCATTCCTCGCGGGAGTGCATCCTTAATTCGCATGGTCGTGGATGAGTCGACCGTCCCAACGATTGAGACTGGTGCTGGCGTGTGTCACGTCTATGTTGATGAGTTTGCCGATCTAGATAAGGCACTTCCTATTGTGATGAATTCCAAGACTCACCGGCCAAGTGTGTGCAATGCAGCAGAAACTCTTTTGGTGCACGCATCGGTGGCAGGCAAGTTCCTACCAGTAGTACTCAAGAACCTATCCGATGCTGGGGTTCTATTACATTGCGATACCGCGACGCAAAAGGTTGCGCAGAGTCTTGGGATCAAGGCAACACTTGCTACTGATGAAAATTGGTGCACCGAATATGGCGTGCTGGAGATGAATGTAGGGATTGTTGCCTCCCTGGATGATGCGATTACTCATATTGCGCGATTTGGTACCAATCACACTGAAGCTATCGTCTCTGAATCTGCTACTAGCGCTGATCGCTTTATTGCACTTTCAGATTGCGCAGCGGTGATGGTCAATGCATCTACGCGATTTACCGATGGTGAGCAGATGGGCTTCGGGGCGGAAATCGGAATATCTAATCAGAAATTACATGCCCGAGGGCCAATGGGACTTGAGGCGATGACTACGACCACATGGATCGTGAGCGGCAACGGCCAAATTCGCAGATAGACTTCCCGTCATGAGTCAGCTCTCTCGTAGTGATGTTGCAAACCTTGCCCGCTTAGCGCGCATTGACATGACCGATGCCGAGCTCGACCACCTTGCAACCGAGATGGATGTCATTCTCGCTGCAGTTGCACGAGTTCAAGAGGTAGCAACTCCAGAGATCGCGCCAACATCACATCCCATTCCAATTCATAATGTGACGCGTCCTGATGTTGTTTCGGCCAGCCTTACTCCAGAAGCAGCACTCTCTGGCGCACCGGCCCAAGAGGACAATCGTTTTCGCGTTCCTCAGATTTTGGGGGAGGAAGCATGATTACTCGTTCAGCCCATGAGATGTCAGCAGCGATGGTTAAAGGTGAAGTTACATCCGAACAATTGACGCAACTGCATCTGGATCGTATTAGCGCGGTTGATCAGCAAGTTCATGCTTTTTTACATGTCGATACTGAAGGGGCACTTGCGCAAGCTCGTGCTGTTGATGCAGCACGTAGCAGTGGAGAGAAAGTAGGCCCACTGGCCGGAGTTCCATTGGCCTTGAAAGATGTCATGGTTCAAAAAGGAATTCCCACGACTGCAGGATCTAAAATTCTTGAAGGCTGGCGCCCACCATATGACTCCACAGTTGTCTCAAAACTCAAAACAGCCGGCGTTGTTATTTTAGGTAAGACCAATATGGATGAGTTCGCGATGGGTTCTTCAACAGAAAACTCTGCATACGGACCTACTCACAACCCTTGGGACCTCACTCGAATTCCTGGTGGCTCCGGCGGGGGTTCCTCTGCATCTCTTGCAGCTTTTGAAGCCCCACTTGCAATTGGTACCGATACTGGTGGATCAATTCGCCAACCTGCAGCCGTGACCGGCACCGTCGGAGTAAAACCAACATATGGTGGAGTTTCTCGCTACGGCCTAATTGCTTTCTCTTCCAGTCTTGATCAAGCAGGACCTTGTGCTCGTACCGTTTTGGATGCCGCGCTCTTGCACGAGGTTATTGCCGGCCACGATGCGCATGATGCTACGAGTATCAATGCCCCCGTACCAGAAGTTGTTAAGGCCGCACGAAGCGGTGATGTGAAAGGAATGAAGATTGGCGTTGTTAAAGAACTTAACGGTGATGGATATCAAGCAGGCGTTCGTTCTCGTTTTGAAGAATCACTCGAGCTACTCGCCAAAGCTGGCGCAGAGATTGTTGAAGTTTCTTGCCCAAATTTTGAATACGCACTTGCTGCCTATTACTTGATTGCCCCCAGCGAATGTTCATCTAACCTCGCTCGTTTTGATGCAATGCGTTATGGCATTCGCGTTGGCGATGAGGGTGCAGCATCTGCTGAATCAGTCATGAACCTCACTCGCGAAGTGGGATTTGGCCGCGAAGTTAAACGTCGAATTATCTTGGGCACCTACGCCCTTTCCTCTGGCTATTTTGATGCTTATTACGGCAGCGCGCAGAAGGTTCGCACGCTGATCATGCAAGATTTCACTAAGGCTTTTGCGAGTGCGGATGTATTGGTCTCACCAACTTGTCCCACCACAGCATTTAAGATTGGCGAAAAAGCCAATGATCCACTTGCGATGTATCTCAATGACATTGCAACGATTCCAGTCAACATGGCAGGCATTGGCGGCATGAGCTTGCCCTGCGGGTTAGCACCAGAGGACGGACTGCCTGTTGGTTTCCAGATCATGGCCCCTGCAATGCAAGACCAACGCATGTATTCGGTGGGTGCCGCACTTGAAGCAGCGTTGCTCACACAATGGGGATCTCCACTGCTTTCTAAGATTCCAGCTTTAGCAGGTTCCAAATGAGTCTGACTTATGAAGATGTCATTGCTAAGTACGAACCAGTACTAGGTCTTGAAGTTCACGTCGAACTCAACACACTTTCAAAAATGTTTTGTAGTTGCAGCACCGTCTTTGGAGGAGAGCCCAACACACAGACATGCCCAGTCTGTCTAGGAATGCCGGGCGCGTTACCTGTAGTTAATGAGAAGGCTATTGAGTCATCGATTCTTATTGGGCTGGCGCTCAATTGCTCCATCGCCCCCTTTAGTCGTTTTTCTCGCAAAAACTACTTCTATCCAGATATGCCAAAGAATTTTCAGATTTCACAATATGACGAACCGATTTGCGTGAACGGCTACCTTGATGTTGAGATCGATACGGAAGAAGGCATCAAAAAATTTCGCGTCGAGATCGAACGCGTACACATGGAAGAGGACACAGGAAAATCTCTTCATGTTGGTGGTGCGACAGGCCGTATTCATGGCGCAGATTATTCACTGTTGGATTACAACAGAGCTGGAATCCCACTTGTCGAAATTGTTACCAAGATCGTTCCGGGTACCGGCAAATATGCACCTGAAGTTGCCAAAGCCTACGTTGCGCAGTTGCGCGATATTTTGCGATCACTCGGCGTGAGCGATGTACGTATGGAGCAAGGATCACTGCGCTGTGATGCAAATGTTTCATTGCGTTTGATTGGTGCAGAACAGCTAGGCACTCGAAGTGAAACCAAAAATGTTAACTCTCTTCGCTCTGTCGAACGCGCAGTTCGCGGTGAAATGATTCGACACGCTGAATTACTCAACAAGGGCGAACGCGTCGTCCAAGAGACTCGCCATTTCCAAGAAGACACAGGGCTTACTCGTTCTGGTCGCTCCAAGGAACAAGCCGAGGATTACAGATATTTCCCAGAGCCCGATTTGGTTCCTGTAGCACCCGATGCTGCATGGATCGAAAAGTTACGTGCGTCGCTGCCTGAGCACCCATCGCTTCGACGAGCGCGATTGCAAGAACAGTGGGCAGTTCCTGATAAAGGATGGCAGCAATGCTTAATGCTGATGCTCTCGACATCGTTGAAGAAACGGTATTGCTGGGTGCCGATCCAACTCGTGCCCGTGGCTGGTGGCTTGGAGAGATATCTCGCATCGCTAATGAAAGCGGTGTTGCAATTGTTGAACTAGCAATTACACCAAAAGATGTAGCTCAAATTGTGGCACTAGTCGCCAAAGGCGATCTCACAGATAAATTGGCGCGCCAAGTCGTTGAAGGAGTGATTGCGGGCGAGGGAACCCCTCAGCAAGTTATTGATTCACGCGGGCTTAAAGTTGTCTCTGATGAAAGTGCACTCATGGCGGCAATCGAACGCGCCATCGCCGCTCAGCCAGAAACTGCGGAGAAGATTCGAAATGGTCACATTCCCGCAGCCGGCGCTCTCATTGGTGCGGTAATGAAAGATACAAAGGGTCAAGCCGATGCTGCCCGCGTCAGAGAGCTGTTACTGGCTCATTTAGGTCAACCCAATACCATTAACCCATGAGCACTATGAAGCCACGATCGGGCTTAGTTACCGACGGCATGGAACGCGCACCAGCTCGTGGAATGTTGCGCGCTGTTGGAATGGGCGATGACGACTGGGTTAAACCACAAATTGGAATTGTTTCTTCGTGGAATGAAATTACTCCTTGCAATTTATCACTCGCTCGCTTAGCCACAGCCTCGCGTCAAGGAGTGATTGACGCGGGCGGATTCCCCATGCAATTTGGCACCATCTCAGTCTCTGATGGAATCTCAATGGGCCATGAGGGAATGCATTTTTCATTAGTATCACGCGAAGTCATAGCGGACTCTGTTGAAACAGTAATGCAGGCCGAACGCCTTGATGGAATGGTCACATTTGCTGGGTGCGATAAATCCTTACCTGGCATGATGATGGCAGCAGCCCGTATTAACGTCGCCAGCGTTTTTGTTTACGCAGGCTCTACTTTGCCCGGACAAGTTGATGGCAAAGATGTCACGATTATCGATGCTTTTGAAGCAGTGGGTGCGTGTGCCCGCGGCCTTATTTCTCAAGAGCAAGTTGATAAAATCGAACGCGCTATTTGCCCTGGTGAAGGTGCATGCGGTGGTATGTATACCGCAAACACAATGGCAACAGTTGGCGAAGCAATTGGTCTTTCTCTTCCAGGTTCTGCTGCTCCACCTGCAGTTGATCGTCGCCGTGACGCGTATTCGGTGAAAGCTGGCGCTGCTGTAGTAGAGCTAATTCGGCAGGGGATTACGGCCAGTGATATTTTAACAAAGCGCGCATTTGAAAATGCGATTACAGCAGTGATGGCTCTTGGTGGATCAACGAACGCTGTTCTACATTTGCTTGCGATTGCTCATGAAGCACGAGTTGATTTAACTTTGGATGACTTTCATCGCATTGGCTCTAAGGTCCCTCTATTGGGCGATCTCAAGCCTTTTGGTCGTTTTGTGATGAGCGATATGGACAAAGTTGGCGGAGTTCCAGTTGTCCTTAAAGGATTATTGGATGCTGGATTACTTCATGGGGATTGCCTCACTGTTACCGGCAAGACCATGGCTGAAAACTTGGCAGAGATTGCGCCTCCTGATGCTGATGGTGAGATATTACGAGCGGTTTCTAAACCAATGTCACTCGGTGGCGGAATTACAATTTTGAATGGATCACTTGCTCCCGAGGGCGCTGTGACAAAAACTGCAGGAGTTGGAGTCGATGTATTTGAAGGACCTGCTCGAGTGTACGAGCGCGAACAACAGGCGATGGATGCACTTGAGAACGGAACCATTCAGGCAGGTGATGTCGTTGTTATTCGTTATGAAGGACCCAAGGGCGGACCTGGAATGCGCGAGATGCTCATGATTACTGGTGCAATTAAGGGAGCAGGACTTGGAAAATCTGTTTTGCTCTTAACCGATGGTCGATTCTCTGGGGGTACCACTGGTCTTTGTGTAGGCCATGTTGCACCAGAGGCATCTGAAGGCGGGCCGATTGCATTTGTTCGAAACGGTGACCGCATCCGCATCAACACTGTAGATCGGACTTTGGATCTACTGGTCGATGAAAGTGAATTAGCACAGCGCCGAATTGGCTTTACGCCAATTCCGCATAAGTACACCCGAGGGGTTTTGGCCAAGTACGCAAAACTGGTGGGTTCTGCCAGCAAAGGCGCGGTCTGCGACTAAATCCCCGCAGTAAGGGTGCCCAAATTGTGAGATCAGGATCTCAGGGGTTGACGCATCAGCGAAGGCGTTGGACAATAAGCACATGCGTTCACTAGTAGTGATTCACGAGCTCGCGATCTAGCACCATTTGATCGCGAGCCACCCTCAGTTTTCTACTGAGGGTTTTTTCATTATTAGGGCGAGAAAAGTGAGAAAGGAAGAAGAAATGAGCACAGAGATAACAGGTGCAAGCAGCCTTGTTAAATCTTTGGAAGCCGCTGGCGTTGACGTCATGTTCGGAATTCCTGGTGGCGCCATTCTTCCTGCCTATGACCCAATTTATGATTCAAAGATTCGGCATATCTTGGTTCGTCACGAACAAGGCGCAGGTCATGCAGCAACTGGATACGCCCAAGCAACTGGTCGCACAGGAGTGTGTATAGCGACATCAGGTCCTGGCGCGACAAACCTTGTCACGCCACTTGCTGATGCACAAATGGACTCAGTGCCATTGGTTGCGATTACTGGTCAAGTTCCCTCTGCGGCGATTGGCACGGATGCATTTCAAGAGGCAGACATTCGTGGCGTCACGATGCCAATTACCAAACACAATTACCTGATCACCGACCCAGCAGATATTCCTCGCGCAATTGCCGAGGCATTTCACATCGCCAATACTGGTCGCCCAGGTCCTGTTCTTGTCGATATAGCTAAAGATGCTCTACAAAAGATGACCAACTTTAAGTATCCAAAGAACATTCAGTTAGCTGGATACAAACCGCAATTGAAACCAAATGATCAAGCGATTCGTGATGCTGCAGCGCTCATTGCACAGTCAAGCAAGCCTGTGCTTTACGTTGGCGGCGGAATTATCAAGGCAAATGCAAGCAAAGAACTTTTGCGTCTTGCTGAGTTAATTGGAGCACCGGTTGTAACTACGCTGATGGCGCGTGGTGCATTCCCAGATAGTCACGCACTACATCTTGGTATGCCGGGTATGCACGGTACGGTAGCGGCAGTCACCGCGCTACAAAAAAGTGATTTATTAATCACATTAGGAGCGCGCTTTGATGATCGCGTGACTGGAAAGCTTTCTACCTTTGCAGTTCATGCAAAAGTGATCCACGCCGACATCGACCCTGCTGAAATTGGTAAGAATCGCTTTGCTGACGTTGCGGTCATCGGAGATTTGGCTCAAACAATTACTGCGCTCATACCTGCTGTTCAGGCAGAGTTTAAAAAGTCACGTCCAGATTTAACACCTTGGCTTCGCCAGATGAATTCCCTTAAGGCCACTTATCCATTGGGCTACAACCATCCCGAGGATGGATCTGTCTCACCTCAATATGTCATTGAAAGACTTGGTGCCATAGCTGGTCCGGACTCGATTTATGTTGCCGGTGTTGGGCAGCATCAAATGTGGGCTTCCCAATTTGTTAAATACGAGAAACCTCGTACCTGGCTCAACTCTGGAGGACTAGGAACAATGGGATACGCGGTACCTGCTGCGATGGGTGCCAAAGTGGGAATGCCGGATACGACTGTATGGGCAATTGACGGCGACGGGTGTTTCCAGATGACCAACCAAGAATTGGTGACGTGCGCTCTCAACAATATTCCAATCAAAGTTGCAATCATTAACAATGAAAGCCTTGGCATGGTTCGCCAATGGCAGACAATGTTCTATGAGAGCCGATATTCAAATACCTCGTTGGATTCAAAGCGTATTCCAGATTTTGTTAAATTAGCCGATGCAATGGGTTGCGTTGGGTTGCGTTGCGACCGCACGGAAGATGTTGATTCAGTTATTCACGAAGCAATGTCGATCAACGATCAACCAGTTGTAGTGGACTTTAGTGTTTTCAGGGATGCCATGGTTTGGCCAATGGTCGCGGCCGGTGCATCAAATGATGACATCATGATCGCTCGGGGCCTTGCTCCCGACTGGGATTCACAGGAGTTGTAATGAGCCAACATACCCTCGCCGTACTTGTAGAAAACAGTCCTGGTGTACTTGCACGTGTTGCTTCGTTATTTTCGCGCCGCGCCTACAACATTGATTCACTAGCGGTTGGCCCAACGGAGAATCCGGATATTTCTCGCATGACTATCGTTCTCAATCTCGATGGTCACGTGCTCGATCAAGTAATGGCTCAGCTATATAAATTAGTAAATGTCATTGCAATCTCGGAGATGCCCCTAGCATCGACCGTTCACCGCGAATTATTACTCGTGAAGGTTTCAGATAAGAAGTCCTCTGATATTCACGCTGTGGTTGAGAAATTCCACGCAACGATCGTTGATGAGACCGAAGGGGTAATCACTGTTGAGGCAACTGGTGAGACCTCTCACATAGCGAAATTATTGGCCGCCTTGACGCCATTTGGCATCAAGGAATTGGTTCAATCAGGCTTGGTGGCACTGGAGCGTGGCAGCGCTGCGCTCTCAGACCGTACCCTTAGCGCTCAAGGAATTTCGACTTTGCACGAACTCGGCACTCAAGCCGATTATCAGAACTAAAACGAAACCTAGAAAAGGGAGAACACCGTGGCAACGATGTATCACGAAGAAGATGCAGACCTATCAATCATTCAAGGACGAAAGGTCGCTGTCATCGGATATGGCTCCCAAGGTCATGCCCATGCACTCAACCTTCGCGAGAGCGGCGTAGATGTTCGCGTCGGATTAGCAGATGGCTCAAAATCTCGCGCAAAGGCAGAGGCAGAGGGTTTGCGTGTTGTCTCTGTTGCTGAAGCAGTAAAAGAAGCAACAGTCATCATGATTCTTGCACCCGACCCAGTGCAGCGTCACATCTACAACGATTCGATTTTGCCAAACTTAAAAGATGGCGATGCAATTTTCTTTGGTCACGGATTCAATATTCGTTACGGCTATATCAAGCCACCTGCCAATGTTGACGTATGCATGGTCGCACCAAAGGGTCCGGGGCACCTCGTGCGTCGCGAATACTCAGCAGGTCGCGGAGTTCCTGTAATTGTTGCTGTTGAACAAGATTCAACTGGCAGCGCATGGCCACTGACACTTTCTTATGGAAAAGCTATCGGTGGACTCCGCGCTGGTGGAATTCTTACAACCTTTACTGAAGAAACTGAAACAGATTTGTTCGGAGAACAATCCGTTCTATGCGGCGGTGCGTCCCAATTGGTCATGTATGGCTTCGAAGTTCTTACTGAAGCTGGTTACCAACCAGAAGTTGCCTACTTTGAGTGCTTGCATGAACTCAAGCTCATAGTTGACTTGATGTACGAAGGCGGCATCGCAAAGCAGCGTTGGTCTGTTTCTGACACCGCCGAATTCGGTGATTATGTTTCTGGCCCTCGCGTTATCGATGCGAAGGTAAAAGAAAACATGAAAGCCGTTCTTGCCGATGTACAAAATGGTAACTTTGCTAAGCGTTTCATTGAAGACCAAGATGCAGGTGGTCCAGAATTTAAGGCACTTCGCAAGAAGGGCGAAATACACCCCATTGAGGCTGTAGGTCGCGAACTTCGCAAGATGATGACATGGGTAAAAGCTTCGCAAGATGATTACAAAGAAGGCAGCGCATCGCGTGGGTAAACCTGTCGTCTTAATTGCTGAAGAACTCAGTCCCGCAACGCTTGATGCGTTAGGTCCTGATTTCGAGGTGCGCCATTGTGATGGAGCCAACCGTGCTGAACTTTTGCCTGCACTTGCAGCAGGAGTCGATGCCGTTTTGATTCGCTCTGCCACAAAGATGGATGCCGAAGCAATCTCGACGGCAAAAGGGCTCAAGGTCATTGCTCGTGCGGGAGTTGGTTTAGACAACGTAGAAATTCCTGCAGCAACTGCTGCTGGAGTAATGGTAGTCAATGCTCCGACTTCAAATATTGTGAGTGCGGCTGAATTAGCAATAGGTCTTTTGCTTGCAACTGCGCGCTATATATCTCCAGCCCACGCTGCACTTCGCAATAACAAGTGGGCAAGGTCTAAATACACAGGCGCGGAACTTTTCGAAAAGACTTTAGGCATTGTTGGTTTTGGTCGTATCGGTCAATTAGTGGCGCACCGCTTACAAGCTTTCGGGATGGAAGTAATTGCTTTTGATCCTTATCTTCAGCCTGCTCGCGCTGCACAGTTAGGCGTCAAATTGGTGACGATGGATGAGCTACTTGCGAAGAGTGATTTCATTACGATCCATCTACCCAAGACTAAAGAAACTGCCAATCTCATCGGAGTTGAAGCACTCAAGAAAGTAAAGCCAACAGTGCGCATTATTAACGCCGCTCGCGGCGGAGTATTGGATGAAAAGGCGCTATTCGATGCGCTCACAGAAGGTCGAGTTGCTGGCGCTGGGCTTGATGTTTTCTCCACCGAACCCTGCACTGATTCACCACTTTTTACACTTGATAGCGTTGTGGCTACTCCGCACTTGGGTGCATCCACTGATGAGGCCCAAGAGCGGGCAGGAATTGCCGTCGCGGTCTCCGTGCGAAAAGCCCTTGCAGGAGAATTAGTTCCTGACGCAGTCAATGTTAAAGGCGGAATAATTCACGAAGAGATTCGTCCAAGCCTCCCCTTGGTTGAAAAAATGGCACAACTTGCAACATCACTTGCTGGTGAAATTCCGGTAAGCCTTGATGTCCATGTGCGAGGTGACATCGCAATTCATGATTCGTCTATATTGGCGATCAGCGCACTCAAAGGTGCTTTAGTTGCAACGGGCGCCGAAGAAGTCACTTATGTCAACGCCCCTGCGATTGCAGCAGAACGCGGCATTACATCTAGCGTTGATAGCGACCCAGAAAGCGCCGAGTACCGCAGCATGATCTCATTGCACTGCGCACTCAGTGACGGTAAGTCAATTACCGTCGATGGAACTTTGATGGGTATACGAAAGGTTGAAAAGATTATTGCCGTAGATGGCTTTGATTTAGATCTTCCGCCAACAGAGAACATGCTCTTCCTTCGTTATGCCGATCGTCCAGGTGTCGTTGGAGCCGTAGGAAACCTCTTAGGAAATGCAAAGATCAACATTGCGGGTATGCAAGTTTCACGCGATAAAGGTGGTGAATTCGCTCTTATGGCGCTCACTATCGATTCAGCAGTAGGGGCCGATGTAGTCGCTTCGGTCACTCAGGCAACGGGTGCCGCACTGGTTCGATTCGTTACGTTGGTGGGATAAATGAAGAACTTTAACTTAGCTGTAATCGGTGGCGATGGAATTGGTCCGGAAGTAATTGCAGAAGGTCTCAAAGTCCTCGATGTAATCTCTGCAAAATACAAGGTTACTTTCACTCAAACTTCTTATGACCTCGGCGCAAGTTACTGGCACCGCACTGGCGAAGTTCTGCCTGCATCAGTATTGGCTGACCTTGCAAAGAGCGATGTCATCTTGTTGGGAGCAGTTGGAGATCCCACCGTACCAAGTGGCATCTTAGAGCGCGGACTTTTACTTAAACTTCGATTTGCCTTTGATCATTACGTAAATTTGCGGCCTGCTCGGTTGATGCCAGGTGTCACAGGTCCACTTGCCACAAAAGAAAAAATTGATTTCATTGTTGTGCGCGAAGGGACTGAAGGTCCTTACGCGGGTGCCGGTGGAGTTCTTGCCGAAGGCACAGAGGCCGAGATTGCAACAGAGGAAAGCCTTAATACCCGCAGGGGCGCAGAACGAGTAATTCGTGATGCGTTTGCCCGCGCAGCGGTGCGCGATCGCAAGAAGCTGACATTGGTTCACAAAAACAACGTACTTACTCGCTCTGGATCTTTATGGACTCGAACTTTTAACGAAGTTGCGAAGGAATTTCCACAGGTCACCACGGATTATTTGCACGTGGACGCTGCATCGATGTTCTTTGTTACTAATCCAGAACGATTCGATGTGATCGTCACAGATAATCTATTCGGCGATATTTTGACTGATATAGCCGCAGCCATCTGCGGAGGGATTGGACTTGCAGCATCGGGAAATATCAATCCAACTAGAAAGTTTCCTTCCATGTTTGAACCAGTCCACGGATCAGCTCCTGATATCGCTGGAAAAGGTTTAGCCGATCCAACTGCGACAGTCATGTCGGTTGCAATGATGCTTGAGCATTTAGGGCTCAGCGATGCTGCGCGCGATGTCGAAAGAGTGGTTGCAGCAGATTTGTTAGCCCGCGGAACTTCCAAGCGCTCGACCACTGACATTGGAAGTGCGTTAGCAAACGCGCTGAAAGCCTGACCATGAGCGTCAAAATCACTCCTTCCAAAAATGCTGTTGGCGAAAGCGCGAGAGCCGAAAAAGTTGCTGCTCCAGGTTTTGGTAAGTACTACACCGATCACATGGTTGTTGCTGAATGGACTCAAGAAGGCGGTTGGAGCCAAGCAGAACTCACTGCTTATGCGCCTATCACTTTAGATCCAGCGGCAATGGTTTTTCATTATGGACAGGAAATCTTTGAAGGAATGAAGGCTTACCGACAACCCGATGGCAGTATTGCGCTCTTTCGTCCTGAAGCAAATGCGGCTCGTTTCGCTCGAAGTGCAGCCCGCATGGCGCTACCAGAAATGCCCGTTGATTTATTTCTAGAGACAGTTGATGCATTAGTAAAACAGGATGCCGGTTGGGTGCCTGCAAAGATTGGCGAATCTTTATATATCCGGCCATTTATGTTCGCAACTGAAGTTGGTTTGGGGGTCCGTCCTTCCAACCGCGCTCAATACATGCTAATAGCTACGCCTGCTGCGGCATATTTTAATCCAGAAAACGCAGTGACTGTTTGGATTTCAACAGAGTATGTACGCGCAGCTCAAGGTGGCACTGGCGAAGCCAAATGCGGTGGCAATTACGCAGCATCACTTGTTGCACAAAAGGCGGCAGCGCTTGAAGGTTGCGATCAAGTTGTATGGATTGATGCAAAAGAACGCAAATGGGTAGAAGAAATGGGAGGCATGAATCTCTATTTCATTAAAGGTTCAGGTGCTGATGCAACAGTTATGACACCTCGCCTCACTGGGACTTTGCTTCCTGGTATTACGCGTGATTCAATCTTGAGCGTTGCTGCCGATCTTGGATACAAAGTTGAAGAGACCATGATCAGTATTGATGATTGGCGCGACGGCGTTCAGAGCGGACTCATCACCGAAATTTTTGCCTGCGGTACTGCAGCCGTTGTTTCTCCTGTTGGAACTGCAAAAAGTGCTATGGGTACGTGGGTGACAGGCGATGGCACACCTGGTCCTATAACAATGCAGATTCGCAATACGCTTCTTGGAATTCAACACGGAACCATTTCGGATAAGCATCATTGGATGAAAAAAGTTCTGTAATGGCAATTTCTGATGCATTTCATATTTACGATACAACCTTGCGCGATGGCGCTCAACAAGAGGGTTTGAATCTTTCTGTCCATGACAAGTTGTCAATAGCGCGGCATTTAGATGAACTAGGAGTGGGCTTTATTGAAGGTGGTTGGCCAGGGGCCAATCCGAAAGATACAGAATTCTTTGCTCGCGCTAAGAAGGAATTGAAGTTAAAGAACGCAACCTTTGTCGCATTTGGTGCTACTCGACGTCCAGATGTAAAGGCAGCCGATGACGTGCTCTTGGGAGCACTCCGCGATTCCGGAGCTCCAGCTGTAACCCTTGTTGCAAAATCTTATGACCGCCATGTAGATCTAGCTCTTCGCACAACTTTGGATGAAAACCTTGCCATGATTAAGGACTCGATCACTCACTTGCGCGAGAATGGTCAGCGAGTATTCCTTGATGCAGAACATTTCTTTGACGGTTATCGCGCAAATCGTGCGTATGCGTTAGAAGTTGTTCGTGTCGCTGCGGAGGCAGGTGCTGATGTCATTGCCCTATGTGACACAAACGGCGGGATGCTTCCCGATGAACTCTCACAGATAGTTCACGATGTACTGCAAAGTAGTTCCGCCCGTCTTGGAATCCATTGCCACAATGACACGGGTTGCGCAGTTGCAAACTCAATGGCAGCTGTCGCTGCTGGTGCCACACATGTGCAAGGCACTCTCAATGGATATGGCGAGCGAACAGGTAATGCAGATCTTGTAACAATCATTGCCAATTTAGAGCTGAAGAAGCATCAAGCAGTGCTGCCAGAGGGATATTTAGCAGAAGCTTTTAGAATCTCGCATGCTGTTGCAGAAGTTACAAATATTTCCTCGAGCGCACGTCAACCTTATGTAGGAGTTTCTGCCTTTGCACATAAGGCAGGTTTACATGCGAGTGCAATCAAGGTAGATGCCTCCCTCTACCAACATGAAGATCCTGCATCAGTCGGTAACGATATGCGTATGTTGGTCTCTGACATGGCTGGTCGCGCTTCCATCGAAATGAAATCTCAAGAACTAGGAATTGATTTAAAAGGAGACCGCGAAGTAATTGGTCGCGTTGTCGACCGTGTAAAGGAGATGGAATCTCGAGGTTTTACTTTTGAGGCTGCTGATGCATCTTTTGAACTTTTATTGCGAGAAGAGGCAACCGGAAAACGTCCTTCATTTTTCACCATCAATCATTGGCTGACTACGGTGGAACGTGCCGACGATAAGAGCATTGTGACCAAAGCCCAAGTGACAATCACAGCTCAAGGTGAACAGATTTCATGCAACGGCAGCGGAAACGGTCCGGTGAACGCAATTGATAATGCACTTCGTTCAGGTCTCAAGCAGTTCTATCCAGAACTCGCAGTCCTTGAGCTCACTGATTACAAAGTACGCATTCTTGAAGGACGCTTAGGCACTGGTGCAATCACCCGTGTTTTAGTCGAGACGAGTGATGGCAAAGGCGAATGGAACACGATTGGTGTTCACGAAAACGTCATTGCTGCCTCAGCTATGGCGCTAGAGGATGCAGTTACCTTTGGCCTACTTCGACAAGGCAGAGTCCCCGAGTAACCTTGTCATATGGCAGCTGTTGATTTTCCTAGCGTTGCTGCTTCATTTGAGTCCCATTTACGTAATGAGCGAAATCTCGCGTTGCACAGTATTCGTGCCTACATGGGAGATTTAGCAAGTCTTATTCAGCATTTAGAAACTTTGCATGTGCCCGATATTTCTGCGCTAGAGCTCACTCACATTCGTTCTTGGCTTGCCACAATGCAAGTCAAGGGCGGCGCTAGAACTTCTCTGTCTCGTCGCGCAGTTTCGATTCGGCTTTTTACAAAGTGGGCAAAGAAAGTCGGACTTCTTACCTCCGATGTAGGCGCAGGTTTGGCAACACCAAAGGCTCATCGAAGTTTGCCCAGTGTTTTGGATGTTCCCAGTGCAGCCCTTGCTATGAAAGCCCTAGCAACTCGCGTAGGTGAAGAGGAAACTGCGATGGCATTGCGTGATTGTGCGATGGTAGAAATCTTGTATGCAAGCGGTGCTCGCGTAGCAGAACTATGTGGACTCGACAGTGGATCAATTGATTACGATCGTCAAACTATTCGCGTACTTGGTAAAGGTAATAAGGAAAGAACTATCCCGATCGGTAATCCCGCTATGAGAGCTCTGCAAGCATGGCTGAAAGATGGGCGACCTCAGATGGAAAAGAAGGATTCGGGAACTGCAATATTCCTCGGAGCTCGCGGCAAGCGAATAGACCAGCGCACAGTACGCACCGTTGTTTATAACGCACTTGAAGCGTTAGAGGGTTATGAGCGAATGGGACCTCATGCACTTCGCCATTCGGCAGCAACGCATTTATTGGAAGGCGGAGCCGATTTGCGAACCGTGCAAGAGATTTTGGGTCATGCTTCCTTAGCTACGACGCAGATATATACCCACGTTTCTGCCCAGAGACTCCATAGCGCCTTTAAACAAGCCCACCCTCGAGCCTAAGAGCTCGCTCAATGAGTGGATTTTGCACTCACTTTCCTCAGGTAGGATTTGCCTCGCACCACAACAACCATTCACCATCAGGAAATTGTGGTGACTTCACGCACCTAGCAAGAGCCATATCGGTCCAGTTCGCTGGTCGGCGTTTGGGTGCTAGAGGGTCAACAACAATGTTGGCCCATCAACCGAGAGCGAATTTCTTCGGAAATTGCGCAAGAAGGAGTGTGCCGCCATGGCGGTTGTAACAATGCGAGAACTGCTCGACAGCGGAGTCCATTTCGGACACCAGACTCGTCGATGGAATCCAAAGATGAAGCGTTTTATTTTTGCAGAGCGCAATGGCATCTAC
>Ga0194041_10000324_pt1 | contig 18883 bp, 11 predicted proteins | sample JunL449m_MetaG_FD_160082 | JGI IMG/M metagenome (GOLD analysis project Ga0194041, IMG submission 160082) | Anoxic zone freshwater microbial communities from boreal shield lake in IISD Experimental Lakes Area, Ontario, Canada - Jun2016-L442-9m | ecosystem: Environmental > Aquatic > Freshwater >...
TTCAGACATTCCACCAGATTTAGCCTCTGTTAATGAAATAGTGCCATCACCATTTTTATCCAGGGAGCTAAACTTAGCTTCTGCACTTGGTGGATTTTGAGTGGCAGACGGCTGCGCATAAGTATTAATGGCCATAAAGCTAGCTAATACTATAGCAATTTTTAGTAATTTCATTATGAATGTCCTTTGTTGATTTGAGTCGTGTTCAAAATCTGGGGCGATAGGCTGGGCAGGATGCCAAGTCAGCTCAAAGAGATGTTAGATAAACTCTAACTACCTTTTGATCTAAATCAAACTATTTAATTGCTTATATTAGAAATAACTACTAATAGAATGGGTAGAACTGCGGTATCGAGGGTTTGCCACTAGTGGAATGACTTCCGTCCCATCTCATCGGCCAGCCGGGCCTTTGGCCTGCCCAGCACGATTCGAACGTGCGACCTGGGCCTTAGTTGGTTATTGCCTATATCAATCTAAAGACCATAATCTATTGGGGTTGCATTGAAAAATGTGTAGTGTTTGCCTACACACTTTTTAGCACACTAACCGTTACTTAAAGTAACGCTTAAATGCCCAAACCTAACCTTTAGTCTCAAAAGCTGGCTTTTTGTGATGTTTATGTTGAGTTTAGGCTCTCTGGTTATGAGAGCAGACACCCAAGATAGACCCACATAAACAGGGGCTCTGCGGGTGGTCAGTGTCGGTGCGTAAGCAAATGTGTAGGCAAATTCAGGGATTTAAAGGAAGTGTGGGGTCACTCTTTGGTTTTCGAAACCAAAGGATTTTTGGAGCAACCATCTAACACTTCGTTGCTCCAAAGTACTTTTTGGTGTGTGAGCGTTATCGACCTATAGCAGCCCATTAAACCTAACAAAACCACACTTAACACTACAAGCTAGCTCTTGTTATTTCTAAATAGCTTTCTTATAAGCCAATCGTATACGTGAGGAACACTGAAGTGGTTGATACCCCTTGATAAGGCTCTTGTCTATAAATACCTGATAAGCCAATCTGTTGATTCTTCTCTACTAGATAGGTAGCTCCTATAGATGCGGTCGGTCTGGTTTTTACGGGATTAGCATTAAAGTTCACTGGGGTTAGTCCAGTAATACCTGTCGCATAATAAGTGCCATTACTTGTATTGGTATCACTCTCTACTCCAGCACTGGCAAAGAGTATCGTCTTTGCATTAAGCAAGTGACGAGCGCCTAATCCTGCTAATGCGGTAGTGGCATTGGTGTTCAGTGCAGAGTACGTAAGTGGTGCAGTCACAGTGCTTGAGGCACCTTCTGTGTAGCCACCCATATTATTTTGGGTATAACGCATACCAAGATAAGGTGACACCATTGTGTTCTCGGTAACCCCAAAGCCATACTTAGCAGTCAATTGCGCACCTTGACTATTTAAAGTAGAAGAACCAGAGCCTGGTTCAGAATCACCAACTACCTGCCTTGTAATGGTAGTGTTCTTTTGTCCATATGCTGCAGATACTTTAACTTCAGCGCCAATTCCGTCAGGATGTTGGCTCCACACTCCAAAGAGTCCAACTAAAGGAGTGCTATTACCTAAAGTGACTGTACTGCCCGCATTTTTCACGGAGAGATTTTGGTCAGCGTATGCACCGATACGAGAGTTGTTCTTATCTACGCGGTAAGAGGCAATTAAGAGTCCGCTAGTGTTGTTTAAGCCATTAGCTGCTTGTAAAGCTGTATTACGACCACCAGCAGAAACGCACACGCCATTAGCACCAAAGAGAGCACAGTCATAAGAAAAACTATTAGTAAGTACTGTATTTTGCAACGTATAGATGGGTTGTAATGCGCTAGCAGTATTGACTATGGATTGTTGGGTATCTGCAGTAGAGGCAGGGAAGCAATTGCCGTAGCATAAGTCCAGCCAGCCAGCATTAGTAGCATTTTGAAGAATTGAGTATCTATAACTAGTTCCACCAAGGGTTTGGGTATAAGTTTGATTTGAGAAACCACTGATAGCACCGCTTCTTAGGATGCCTTGGTATAGATTATTGGCGACTAAAGTTGAGCTAGGGAGTAGAGTAAAGCCGTATCCACCTGAAAAACTAGTATTACCTGAAACATTTAAAATACCATAGCTAATGGGGCTATTTACACCCAATGCATATGTTCCAGATTGGGAATAGTTACCAGTTAGGGTTTGGGTCACCCCTGCTGCAATCGTGAGCGTTCCCGCATTGCTTAGTAAACGGCCTGTGCCCGATACCGTTATAGGGTTAGCTAAGGTCAAATTTCCACCCGATTGAATATTAAAACTACCCACATCGATATCGCCTGAGCTGGCTAAGGAGCCACTTAAATTAACCGCACTGCTTGTGCCACCTGAAATGGAACCGTTCACTATGTTTGATAAGCCATTTAGGTTAAGGGTATTGTTTCCAAGAATCACATTACCATTAATAACGCCTGTGTTATTAATTACAAAAGGACTAGCAGTATTAGCGAGATTAAAAGCATTAGTTCCGGTAATAGTTCCACTATTACTAATCTGGCCAATAATGACACCGTTATTCGCTACTTGAATCCCTGATAAAGCACCAATGATTTGTCCAGAGTTATTAATGCTGCCACTAATCGTTCCTGCCAACGTTCCACTGCCAACCTGAATAGCGGAGCCAGACAATGCACTAATGGTTCCCGAGTTAACAATTGCATTACCGGAACCGTTATTGGCCAGTACCCCATACACATTAACGCCTACAGAAGTACCCGCAATCGTGCCGCTATTGATCAAACCCCCAGTTAATGAAGAAAGGGTTTGGATATCAAGTCCATAGGAACTACGTCCAATCGTGCCTGAATTTGTTACGCCGCCACTTAAAGTACTGGCTAGCATTCCATCGCCCACCGCAATTCCCTTTGCACCGCCGACAGTACCGCCAATGGTCCCTTCATTTCGAATGCCACCGCTTAAACCACCACTACTAGTAGCGTTCGAACCGGCAATCCAAATCGCACTGCTATTGACTTGACTGCTTGATATCACGCCTGAAACTGAATTGGTGATGCCACCCGTAATCGTGCCATTCAAAAGATTAATTCCGGCCTGACCACCATCAATCCTCCCCGAGTTTTGGATACTGCCACTTAAAGTGCCAGCATAGGAACTTCCTATAGCAATTCCTGACCCATTCGTACCACCATCGATCGTACCGGTATTTAAGATGCTTGCTCTTCCGCCACTTCCGGATACATACCCCAAAATTGCAATCGCTGAATCGCCACCAGCGCCAAAGGTTCTAGCGAAGATACTGCCAGAATTAGTGATACCTCCAGTAATGGTTCCATATTGATTTAAAAAGATTCCAGTTTCTCCAGAGATGACACCAAGATTGGTAAGACCTGAAGATACTATCGCTCGCGCTGAAGAATCAGTGCCATTAATACTGATGGCCGTGCCAGATCTTCCTGAGGGCCCACCATAAATCAGCCCTGTATTTCGTATGCCGCCTGTAATCGAACCCGAATTGGAGATACCATAATTGGAGGAGTTTCCTGCAATGGTTCCATCATTGGTCAATCGTCCAGACAGTGTGCCATTCTGATCGATTCGAATTGCAGTCGTACCTGTGATCGTGCCAGTATTGCTATTGTAAATACTACCTGAGATGGTTCCTGCCAACGTTCCACTGCCAACCTGAATAGCGGAGCCAGACAATGCACTAATGGTTCCCGAGTTAACAATTGCATTACCGGAACCGTTATTGGCCAGTACCCCATACACATTAACGCCTACAGAAGTACCCGCAATCGTGCCGCTATTGATCAAACCCCCAGTTAATGAAGAAAGGGTTTGGATATCAAGTCCATAGGAACTACGTCCAATCGTGCCTGAATTTGTTACGCCGCCACTTAAAGTACTGGCTAGCATTCCATCGCCCACCGCAATTCCCTTTGCACCGCCGACAGTACCGCCAATGGTCCCTTCATTTCGAATGCCACCGCTTAAACCACCACTACTAGTAGCGTTCGAACCGGCAATCCAAATCGCACTGCTATTGACTTGACTGCTTGATATCACGCCTGAAACTGAATTGGTGATGCCACCCGTAATCGTGCCATTCAAAAGATTAATTCCGGCCTGACCACCATCAATCCTCCCCGAGTTTTGGATACTGCCACTTAAAGTGCCAGCATAGGAACTTCCTATAGCAATTCCTGACCCATTCGTACCACCATCGATCGTACCGGTATTTAAGATGCTTGCTCTTCCGCCACTTCCGGATACATACCCCAAAATTGCAATCGCTGAATCGCCACCAGCGCCAAAGGTTCTAGCGAAGATACTGCCAGAATTAGTGATACCTCCAGTAATGGTTCCATATTGATTTAAAAAGATTCCAGTTTCTCCAGAGATGACACCAAGATTGGTAAGACCTGAAGATACTATCGCTCGCGCTGAAGAATCAGTGCCATTAATACTGATGGCCGTGCCAGATCTTCCTGAGGGCCCACCATAAATCAGCCCTGTATTTCGTATGCCGCCTGTAATCGAACCCGAATTGGAGATACCATAATTGGAGGAGTTTCCTGCAATGGTTCCATCATTGGTCAATCGTCCAGACAGTGTGCCATTCTGATCGATTCGAATTGCAGTCGTACCTGTGATCGTGCCAGTATTGCTATTGTAAATACTACCTGAGATGGTTCCTGCCAACGTTCCACTGCCAACCTGAATAGCGGAGCCAGACAATGCACTAATGGTTCCCGAGTTAACAATTGCATTACCGGAAATAGAATTGTTGGCTAAGGTACCGAGAATACGAAGAGCGGTTGTATTTGCACTGATGGTTCCGCTGTTAACGAGACTGTGCGTGAGACTAGAACCAGAGTCAATATCAATTCCGATATTCCCAAGCCCAATGGTTCCAGAATTGGTAATTCCAGGTATATAGTAAGCGCCAGTTACAGTGCCTATATTGGCACCATCACCAATTTTGATGGCGGTACCACCAGAAGTTGTGCCGCCAATCGTTCCGCTATTACTAATTCCATCGCTAATTCGACCCTTGGCAATCCATATCGCGATACTATTAGCAAGGCTTCCAGAGATTGTCCCCGCATAATTTCGCACAGATGTTAATGTGCCATTCTGTATGTAAATACCTGTATTACCGCCCTGAATCAGGCCTTGATTTTGAATACTTCCACTAAGAGCGCTGCTAAACAAGGTTGAACCGATATGAATACCGGTGTTCACTCCAATGATCGATCCCGTATTGGTATTACGAATACTTCCTACATGATTAGTACCACCATCGAGCACAATTGCTCGCGTTCCAGCAATTATTCCACTATTGGAAATCGTGCCATAAATATTGGTCGTTGTACCCGTACTTGAATTTCCTGATCGAAATGCATCTCCGCCCGAAGCAGTAATAGTTCCCGAGTTAAGAAGGGGAATATTTGTAGAGAAGTTAGAAAAGGTAGCATTATCAATCCGAATAGCCTCTGTAACACCGCTTATCAAACCTGTATTACTAATTCCTCCGGCTAACGTACCATTTGTAAGCCGAATACCAATGCCCGATCCAGTAATGGTTCCTGTATTACTGATGTAATGGGTAACATTTGTTAAATTTAGAGCGTTTTCACCGCCCTGTATTGTTCCGCTATTACTAATGAATCCTCGGAGGGTTCCAACGGTATTACGAATGCCATCAGTGGTACCGCTAATTATTCCTGAATTTCTTAGGGAACCAGAATCAAATGCGATAGTTGTCTGAGCAGCAACACCCGTACCAGAAGTAACCTCAATTTTTTGCGATCCGCTAACTGTAAGGCCCGGACTAATGGGAAGTTCACAGGTAGTGGAAATGGTATCACCGGCACTAAAACTACAATCCGCAGCTAGCGTTGAGAATGAAATTGTTAGTGCGATTGAACCAATACAAAGAGCGCCCACAACATATGATCGACGAGAGCTACCACCGGAATGTGATCGAGCATTTTCAGCAACAGCAACAAGGCATCCATGTCGCCTGCTCCAAATCAGTCGATAGATTTTATTCAATTTTTATTTAACTAAAATTAAATGGATAGGCTTGATTATCATTAAGAATAATATAAACTAGCTATCTCTTAAGCGATCTCGGGTTAACCCTATTATTCTTTGTTTTATAGCTTCAATCGCAGGGTCCCATTTACCAAATTCAGGTTGGTTAAAAATTTCCATTGAAGGGTACCAAGGGGATCGCTCTTGATTACATAACCAACGCCATTCTCCATCATAGCGATTTAGTAAATAAACCGGTTTGTTTAGGGCGCCTGCTAGGTGTGCCACCGCTGAATCGACTGTCACTACCAAATCTAAATTATCAATAAGTGCCGCAGTATCTGCAAAATCATTGAGCTCTGCGGTCCAATCAAACCAGTTATTGGGATTAACAAGGGTTAAATCAATATCCTGATCCCATTTTTGCAGGCAAATCCAATCTACGCCGTCGATCCCTAACAAGGAAGCAAACTGTGTAAAAGCAATACTTCTACGAGCATCGTATTGCAGTGATTTTCTACCTGACCACGCAACCCCGATTTTCAAACGGCCTACCCCTTTTTGTAATAAACGCCGCTCCCAAAACTCTCTAAATATTCCAGGCACTTGTAAATAGGGCAATGTCGATGGAATCTGGTCGAGCGTTGTATGAAGGACCCGCGGTAAGGAAAGTAATGGGATATGAGAAGTCCACGCTTCAAAACGATTGGGCAAGGAAGATATGATTTCCACATCTTTCTCAAAAGACCATTCCATGAGACGTCGCAAAGGATCTGGTACATACAAACTTACTTTTTCAAAGCGATCCTTGAGTAAATCCATATATCGACAAAACTGAATAGTGTCGCCAAATCCTTGCTCTGCTAAAACCAAAATTGATTTATTCCCAGAACTTCTTATACCGTTCCAAAGGATGAGTGGGACATCAGGTTTTAGTTGTGCTTGATTAATTGTCTCAGCAGAACCTGTCCAGCGATACTCATAATTACTCCAGCCCTCTTCCCACAAACCAAGTTTTAATTGTATGAGTCCTAAATTAAGTCTTGCCATATCAAAATTAGGATCTAGCTGGATCGCATCTTCAAATGCCAACTTCGCATCTGTATACAGTCGCATGTCTTGCAATAAAAAACCTAAACTATTTAGTGCTCCAGCAAAACGAGGCGCCATGGCAATTGTGGTTTGGTAACATTCATAGGCATCGGCAAATTGGTTTAATCTGTAGTATGAAATCCCAAGTAAATGCCATAGGTGGGACATCTCCGGTGAACTCTTTTCTTGCCCAACTTCAGTTTGCAGTAACTCAATCACAGCCTGATGCTGTTGCTGATTCTGAAAATCCAGGGCTAAATTGGCTAATGCCTCTAAAAATAAAGACCCTCCCATTGGATCGATGATATGTTTGAGATTATTTTTAGCCTCCAAAAAACTAGGGCGGGATTGCAACGCTAACTCCATACAGATGCGGGCTGCCTGATAATTTTGGCGTTGGAACAAAACAAATCCCTTATTACATTGCGCCTCAGCATGTCTTGGATTAATTTGTACTGCCATTGAGTAAGCTTCATACGCTAAATCCAATAAACCACGCTGTTGATATACAGAGCCTAAATTGTTCCACGAAAGGCCATGATTGGGTTGGAGCCGAATGGCTTCAGAAAACGCGTCTTGTGCGCTTAGATAATCCTGAAAATCCAAATAAACGCTACCTAAGTTGTAATAAGTCGTTGCATCTTGTGGAGAGTTTTTTACAGCACGCTGCACCCAGATCAAGGCATTACTCAAATCGCCCATACGGCGATTAAGCTCACCTAAATTGAGAATGTAATTTAGGTTATTAATATCGACTTTTTGAGCCTGACTAGCGTATGAAAGCGCAGCGTCCATGTCCCCTTCCGTTAGCGCAATTAAGCTGAGATAGTGACATGTCTCGGCATGAGCATCCTGATGCTCTATAAGCTCTTTGTAAATCGCCTTAGCTTCGGAGTAGCGCCCGCTCTCATAAAAAAGATTAGCCTCTTGTTGACGCTTTGCTATCACATCTTTAGATTTTAGATTAGCCATTAGATCTAATTTATCAATATCGTGAATTTAAGCGCGCTAGACAAGAGTGTGCACCATCAATAGTAATTACATTGTATGTTTTAATCTGATCTCCAAAGTATTGATCTGCAAAATCAGGGTCATAACTTGGCATCCAAATAATGTTTCGTAATTCACAGCGGGCGCGAACATATTGCGACTGTCCACCACCTACGGCTATGATTAAATCATAATTACCAAGTGTAAATTTATGCCGCCATCTATCTATAGTTGCAATAATTTCTTCGGCATTGGCAATGCGAGAGCGAGATTGGGTGCGAACCCGCATGAGTGGTGATAAAACGTAATCACTGAATAATAATGACTCAACGCTTTGAGGTAAAGAAAGTCGGTTTGGGTGATGGCGCTTTAGATACTGAATACCCAAAACCAAAACATCTACACAATGGTATTTTCTTGCAAGCTCGAGCATACGTTGCCAATCAATGTGAATGGAGTATTTCTCAATGATTAGAAGGGCATCGCACACCCAGCGTACGGGCGCTAAATGGTTCCAAGCAACACCATGCAAAATTGTAGTTAATAGATTAAGAGTAGGATTTAGCACTGGGAATGGGATACCCTGTACATGAACTTGGAAAAACGGGCCTAAGTCACTAGGATCATAATCATCACCGACAAAGTCTTCACAGGGTCGCCAATGAATATCAACCATTCCACCTCCGGCATGACGATACGTACTCGCATACTGAAACCGTATACGCGGCGGTACTGGTGGATCATCACTAGACCACGCCAATTCAGTGAGTAATTGATGAACCCGTGGCATGTCTTGCGGATGAAATAATAAATCAAGATCAGCCATGGGCCGAGAACCTAGATCACCATAGAGATCAAGCGCATTGGCAATGCCTTTTAATAAAACAAAATCAAGGCCCCTATTTTGAAATTGTTCTTTTAACTCTATTAGAGTCGAAAGACGTACCGCATTTTCAAAGAAACTTTTCTTCCAAATGCCTTTTAAGACCTCACGGGATTTCCAATTAATAGAACCCAATTGAGCATCTAAGCGTTTGTGTAAAAAAGGTAATAACCGATTGGCTCCAGCATCTAAACCCGCTAGCGAATGATCCCTTATAAATTGCTCCCAAGCATCGGATAACTCCTTTACTGGCTTATCAAAGATTAATTGCAGGAGCTTTTCTTGAGTGGGGTTAGGCCACGCAGTCCCTTCATGATTTTTGGGAATAAAAATACCCATCCATTCCATCGCGTGATAGCTATTTTCTTGTTGCGCTTGCCAGCGATGACTGTCTGGGTGATAGGGGTTGAGGTCGATGGCAGCAACTCCCATTGCTTGAGCTGCATCAGGATCTTCATCGGCCAGGAGTTTTGCGGTGAAGTAATACGCGCAGGCATTTGTGCGCCAATCCTCCTGTTGTAAAGTTACTAGCACTTCTTTAGTACTTAGGTATTTTGCTTGTTCAGCTTGACGCAACTGAAAATACGCTAAGGTTGATTGTAATAATGAATGGTTGGCAAACTGTGATTTGAAGCGTCCAAGAATCTCGCTATATTGGGTCTCATCCTCTTCAGTTAATAAATAATCTATATAACTGACAAACTCAAAAAATGGCAATGCCTTTTGAGCTAGCAAGGCTTCGGCCATAATCGTTACATCCCCATAACGCGCTTGCTTCATAAAGATCCGATAGCGATATAAATTCACCATATCCATATCGCTTGCTTTACGAAACTCGGCTTCATGCAAATACCGATCAGCGTTCTCATCAAAGCCATTGACTAGTTCGGCCATCCCGAGCGCAGCGAAAGTATTGGCGTCATTAGGCGCAAGGCAGGCTGCTAAGCGGGCTATCAAGATTGCTAATAAATAGTCCTTTTGCGTAATTAGTATTTGCACAGTTTGGTAGACAAGTAGACCAAACTGCGCCTCAAAGGCTAAGGCTGAAATTGATAAATCAAACGAGTAAAGATATTGAAAGCAAGGTAAGTGCGTAGAGGCAGCAGTAAATGGATGCTCCTTAAGCCTTCTTAGTGAATGCTCTAGCTCCTCATCGGTAGTTAACACATTCACAACTTGAGCTAATAACTGAACGGGGTGATATGGTGAGGCTTCGTTTAGGATCTGCGGATTTAACTGTTGCAAGAGCTTTTCATAATCACCCTGAATGAAGGTATATAAAAGTTCTTCAGCATAAACACTCGATTGGACTGAATCCTTGGCAAGCGCTCCTTCAATAAACCACTTTGCCTTAGAGAAGTGGGCATTTCGTAAAGCCCAGTGAGCAGCCATAACCATCGGTAACACTGTCCCATCGGTACGCTTTAAATCCTGTTCTACACGAGCTCCAGCCTCATTCATTTGACCATGATGGCACTCTTTTAAAAACGCGAAGTAATTAGAATCCAACTTCACCGAACGCGCTTTCGCTGAATAGCCAGTGCTACAACTTTGAGATAGTCATTGACATTCTTATGGCTTGTCAGGGAAGAGTTTGATCGATGAATACGGCGTTTTAAAACAACGTCATCAATCAAAGCGGGGTTAGGGTCAATAGCGCGGGCACGATCAAACCAGTCGATAAACTCACCAACTCGTAATTGCGGATTAAATAGGCCTACTTGCCGAAAAAAAGTTTTGCGAACTAGCATTGAGCTTGCAAAATAGCCTGTCTGAACCGATGGCAATGGCTTGGTTGGCTTCGGTACCAATTCAGGTGAATAAAAATGTTGAATCTTACCAAAACACCATTGATGTTGGGTGAGCCTCTGATGCATCAAAGCCAAACACTCAGCTGACCAGACATCATCGGCATCCAAAAAAGCCAATACCTCACCTGAGCTGGCTTCAATTCCTTGATTACGTGTCAGAGCAATACCACCATTGTGGCTTCGCTTAAGAAGCTTGATTTTAGGATGCGCAATTTGCTCAACGAGCGAAACGCTTTGATCGGTACTTGCATCGTCAATTACGATAAGTTCAGTCACGCAATCGCCTTGCTCAAACACTGAGGCTATTGCCTCTTTTAGATAGGCTACTGCGTTGTAGCAAGGCATGATCACTGAGATGGACATGACTGACTTTATCCTTTTTTCTGGCGGGCAATACTTTCAGCCACAACACGTAACAGTTCGCGTTGGTGATTATTAACTTGTTGACTTAAGTTATTACCATGTACGCGTTTGTATAGCAGATCATAAGGAAGTACCATACTCTTTAAACCCCGATCCTTGGCTCGAAAAAACCAATCGACATCATCTGTGCCGGATCGAAGGTGTTCATCAAAAAAGCCATTTAGCTCAAAACTTTTTTTACGCACCATGAGCGTTCCTGGCAAATACCCAGGTAAGCTCTTTTGCAGAAAATTCTCCCGCAGCCACGGTGGTGCTTGCTCTTGTTCGTCTGATAAAAAATAGACCTGCTGACCGATTACAAAATCGATAATGGGATGCACATCTAAATAGATAGCCTGAGTCTCTAATTTATTGGGAGGCCACAAGTCATCTTGATCAATAAAGCTCAAATAATCCCCTTTGGCATCCCGTACACCGCAATTGCGCGCATGAGCTACCCCTCGATTATCACCTGAGGTAATAACCCGAATGCTTGGACTAACCCACATGCGCATCATTGATGCGAGGGCATTATTGGTGGAGCCATCATCGACAATAATCACTTCAAAATTTTCGCAGCTCTGATGAAGCACACTATCAACGCAAGCCAATAAATGTGACGTTGGATTAAACACAGGAATAATTACGCTGATGTGATTCATTAAATTAATGCCTCACCAATGCGAATAGGGCTTTAATTCTTGCGACATTTTTTGGGGGTTGATTCGATAAGGCAAGTGAATAGCACGAGAGTGTTTTCATCATACGCTTAGTAGCACTTAAATATCGTTTAGCTAGATATGGGTGCTGCAAGACAGCACCCACTGCACCTTTTAAGCCTGGTTGTTTAGCATCACTAACTTGATCGTGCTGAGACTGCCAATACGGCTCAATAAAGGCTGCAAGCTGTGCCGGGCCTGATTGCCAAATAGGATCGCTGCGCTTAGGAAAATAAATAGTTTTTTGTCCATTAGCATAGGCATACTGGGCCCAAGACTCAAGACACTTAAATGGCATGATTAGGGCATTCCCTTTTTTCGTTTTTAAGGAGGTAAATACTGGATAAACCAGAATTTTTTCCTCAGCTACACAAAGCATATTAAAGTCATCCCCTGTGGTTTTCATCCCAAATTCGAGGCAAGAGAGCGTTGTGGTGGATTTACCCGCCCCGCCAGGGCCCAATATCACTAGTGCCTGATTATTTTGACAAACCACGCCTGAATGCACTAATAGCGCATCATGAAACAAGGCCCAATAATGCCAAAATTCTTTAAAGGGGTTAAAAATTTCCCACTCAGCAAAAGAATGGCTTGGGGTTAATAAAAAAAATGCTATCTGTCTAGAAAAATCATAAGCACGTAAACCTCCTGACTTGGAATCATAAAAAGCAAACTGTTCTAACTCACACAGATCAGTTTGTAATTCTCTAGGTCCAATCAATTGTCCAAAACGGTTACGGTTATAGGGTTTAATGAGTTGCGCCATGTACTTTTCAGAAAGCGTCCATCCATATATATGCCACTTACTAATATCGTCCGAAACACTTGTAGTTTCCTCATCAAAAAGAGATTGGCGCATCATTTGGTGGGGCCACTGTGGACTCATATGAAAACAAAAATGCTGATTACCAAATAAGCTAACCGAAAACTCGACCTGATCCTCTATTAGTAGAGGATTAATAGTTTGCTGCAGTTGTAAAAAAAGAGAGTCCAAGCTAATTAGGTCTAATGCTTATGAGGCCAACCAGCTTGAGGATCTGCCTCGTGAATCGGATCAAGACCCAGCAAATCTTGCATATCATTGTAGTTATCGCATACCAGTTGTAAATCCTCAAGCGACATTTTCGTAATGTTTTCTGAGTGAGACTTCGTAGTAGATAGCCGAACTAAACCTTGCGCTAATAGAACTCCCAAGAAACCTTCGAGCGCCTTGGCAATAGCAGATTGATCGACAACCTCTTTAACAGTCATCATTTCTAAGAGTAAATTAGTCGCAATGGGCTTACGTAAATTCTGCCAAATCAGCGCTGCATTGCGATTTAAGCTATGGTACGTCCCCGTTTCTAAATTAATAATCACGGTTTCGTCACCAAGCGACTCTGAGATCACATGGGGAGTATTAATTTCATAGATAGTGCTCATTTGGGCCTTGAAGATTTCTTATGAAGACTTAAGAATAGCAAAGATTTTGGCTAGGCTTTCTAAACGTTCCTCCAGTGAAAATAGCCTTGCTACGTGATTCGCGATTACCCTAGAATGCTTCTGATTCTCGTCCTGAGAAGAGGCCAGACGCTCTATCATCGCCTGAGCAAATTTATTGCCATCCACATCACTACTCAGATACGATTTTTCTACTTCACTCAAGTCAATACCCTCAACTCCGGCGGGGGTGGTTAAAAGTGGTCGTTCAAGCAACAGCGCTTCGATAACCTTACGTTTAAGCCCCGCACCAAAACGCAGCGGCGCAATTACCAAATCAGCATCGGCATAATGCTGTAACAATACTTCAGGCACTACAGACCCGCACATCTTGATACTGCTTATGGCTCCTAGATACTTATTAGCAGCATCCTGTAAGCGCAACTGCGCCTCTTCATGCCATTTCCCTACAACATTTAACTCAATATCCACTGTAAGTCTTGGGATTACGACCTCGAGAAACCATAAAAGTCCATCTAAATTAGGTAAGTGATTCGACCCGCCGACAAACAACAACCGGCTAACTTGCTGATGATTTGGTAGCAATGGCTTTGTACAATGTGGTAACTCGCTTTTTAAACGACAAATGGCCTCAACATCGTAGATGGGCATCCACACCACATGCTTACGCCCACTTAGATTCTGAGCATAATCACACTCCCAGCGAGTTGGATATACCACCACATCAACCATATTCCACAGATAGATTTCGATCGATTTATGAATCAAATAGGATTGCAAAGAGCCGGTCGGGTTTAGCACATGCGCACGCATTAAGCGCTCATGATGAACATCGTGACCAAAGTAGGCAGTTGGTATACCGCATGCACGCAAAATTTCGATCCACTGGAGCGCAGGTCCCGGTCTTGAGAGAATGGCAAAGTGAGTAGCGTGTGTCTTTAAAACTACCTCTTGCTGCGCTCGAGTCATTGCCGAACCATTAATCAACACACATTCTGCTTTGATCAAAGCATCCTGGGAGCCTAAAGGGTTATGCCCGGTATATAGGTAATAAACCTGGTTACCAAGCGATTTCAAAAGCATAATCAGTTCAAGATTAGCTAAGGACCCTGCATCCACATGAGGGCTTGGCAAGCCGCCCTCTACAAAAAGAATATTCTGTGCAGTAGGTAAAGAATTATGCAAATTTAATCCACGCCTTTACTGGGCATTAAACCTACAGTCTAAACGTGAAACGGGAGGATATAAAGTAAAAAGAGTCTGAATAACGGATCAATCTAAACTAAAAAGCAAGTAAGCTGATCAAATTTTTAGTACCACTCCAAAAGAGAGGATTTTTGATAATCTTTATCTTAAAGTGTGTGATTTGCTATTTTAGGATCAGTATCTAGAAACAGGACGCTTGGTTTAGGCAAAAATATGTATCTTTGCATGATTGTTCAAGATTGCGCTTGGCTTGCCAGCCAAGATCTTTAAGCGCCTTGTTTGCATCAGAATAGTAAGAAGGTAGGTCGCCGTCTCTTCTGCCTGAGAATTTATAAGGTATTTCAATCTTATTAATTTTTTCAAATGCTTTAATTAGCTCTAAAACAGTAGTGCCATGTCCTGTGCCAAGATTGTGTATGTGAACGCCAGCATTGGTTTTTAGATAATGAAGCGCTGCTAGGTGTCCTTCAGCCAAATCCATTACATGAATATAGTCGCGCTCTCCGGTTCCATCTCTGGTGTCGTAATCGTTGCCGTAGATATTTAAATACTGCAAGGAACCACCAATAACTTTGGTGATGTAGGGCATTAGGTTATTGGGGGCTTGGTTTGGATTCTCACCAATTAACCCAGATTCATGAGCCCCTACTGGATTGAAATATCTAAGAATTGATGCTTTAACTTCAGTATCGGATTTAGCCCAGTCACTCAAGATTATCTCGACTTGTAACTTAGAGTGCCCATACGGATTAATTGGGTTTGTTGGGTGCTTTTCGTCATAAGGTAGATAAACGGGCTTACCATAGACGGTTGCACTGGAGCTAAAAACAAAAGTTTTGATTTGGTTTTGCTGCATTGCTTCTATTAAAGAAATGCTGCCTTGAACATTGTTTGAGTAATATAGCAATGGATTGGCTGCCGACTCAGCAACTGACTTCATGCCAGCAAAATGGATGACGCCATCTATTTCATTTTCTTGGAGGACTTTACTAACCAAGGGGGTGTTTCGAACATCTCCGTTAATAAAATTTACTGGAAATCCTAGAATTTTAGTTAGCTGGTCAATTACTGCGATTTTACTATTACATAAATTATCAAAAATGTTGATTTTATGCCCAGTATTGGCAAGCGCAATTGCAGTATGGCTTCCTATATATCCAGCGCCCCCAGTAATAAGAATATTCATAAAATATTTTTATTAGATTTAGCCAATATTCTTGCTCTAACCTTTTTCATTTTCTTCAGAGTTTTCTTTGTTGCTCATTCGCTGATAAAGATGCAAGACTTCCATTGCCCAAGATCCTGATTTGTGGGTAACGCCGTTTTCAAACAATGAAAATACAAAATCTGCGTCTTCATGCCAACGTCCAGTGATGGCTTAATCAAGCCCCGATAGCATTGGTATCATTTTACCAGCAGACAAGATTGAACTGCTGTCAAATTAGCACCACTGCCAAATCCAGTTTATCCATAATAAATTATTGTAGCAACATGGGTTGATTTTGGATCATTACGGATACCTGGATTTGGGGTGCTGGTGACCTATAACCTAATGTGCTATGGGGCCTGACTTGGTTATCTGTATAGATAGTGGAAGTTGGTGTTATACAAAAACTCCAACAGGCAACCGAAATTTAGACACTGATTTCGAAAAATAAATTACTGATAATTGAGTTGTCCCAAAGTATTGGGGATGTGATTAGTAAAGGTGTAAACCATGCGGTCGGTACCGGACGTAAAGCATGTGTCCGGTACGTACCTTTTCATTTCTGGTGGGCCCACCAGGACTTGAACCTGGGACCAAAGGATTCCGGTTTGTGTAGCTTTCACTACTCCCTGGACTATGCCTTCATCATATCGATTGCTCAACTTAGATGGGTGCCGTCTAGTCTCTACACCTTCAACAGCACTTTCACGCTGAAGCTTGGCTCGGCGTTAGCTTGTGCAGCTTTTGGCTGCATTTAGCTTTCTCCGAATTTGACACCATCCCTTATGCAGTTTCCACGCATAAGGCACAACTTTCGCTATGAGTCCTCTGCTCTAACCAACTGAGCTATGGGCCCTAAAACTGTTTCACTACACACCTTGCTGCTGGTATTTTTTTCTTCAAAACCACACTAAAACCGCATTTACTACACACCTCGGTTTTTGCTCCGGTGTGTAAGCGGTGTGTAAGCAATTTTGACTACCTAATCGACCACTAACCTCTTGAATCTATTGAGGTCTTTGTTACAAGACCCCTAGGGCTTCTTTCTTATGAGTCCTCTGCTCTAACCAACTGAGCTATAGGCCCGTTAATCTTTGGATCAATCTTCCTCGAGGAAGGTCTGCTTCAAAACCACACTAAAACCGCATTTACTACACACCATGAAAAATGCTCTGGTGTGTAGTCGGTGTGTAGTGAATTTATACCGCCTAATTCACCACTAACCTCTTGAATCTATTGAGGTCTTTGTTACAAGACCCCTAGAGCTTCTTTCTTATGAGTCCTCTGCTCTAACCAACCCCACTTAAAAGACCTTTATCAGCGCAGAGCGCTGACCAACGGGGTAATGCCTGCATGGCGTTGCGCCATACTACTGCTGCAAAATCAGTTTCACTCACTCCCCGAATCAATGCTAACTCTCTAGCAATACGGGGCAAGAATACGGGCTCATTAAATGCTAGCCCCTCTTCCCTTAACCATGCCGGTGGAATATCGGGCGCATCGGTTTCTGTAACGATGCTATCAATAGGTAAATCCGTTAAGAGTCGTCGAATTTGTAAAGCGCGCTCATAAGAAGCTGCACCACCAAATCCTAGCTTAAAGCCCAGCTCAATAAATTGTTCGGCCTGCTGAAAGCTACCATTAAATGCATGGGCAATACCACCAGGAATTTTTCGGCGACGTAAAGCTTTCAGAATAATATCCTGGGAACGACGTACATGCAAAATCACAGGTAACTGAAACTGTTGCGCTAGATCCAATTGCGCATTAAAAAAATATTCTTGCTTATGCAGGTCTAAGCCCTCTACAAAATAGTCTAGGCCAATCTCACCGATACCAACAAAGCGAGGATCAGTAAGAGATTGAGATATTTCTTGTTCGAGAATAGCAATATCACCTTCTTGGGCTTGATTGGTATAAAGAGGATGAATACCAAGTGTATAAACCAAACCTGGAATTAATTGACTATATTCTTTTGCAATTTCACGGACATGCTGACAATCTCCCGCTTTTACAGCAGGCAACAAAATGGCTTGAACATTCTTTTCGGCAGCAGACTGAATGACTTCGAGCAAAGTACGCTCAAATTCAGGCGCATCTAGATGGCAATGGGTATCAATCCACATAGGATGCTGGCTCATTGCAAGAAAGTCTTTAATACTCCACGCTCTAAATGCAAAATACGATCACAACGTTTAGCACGGATTGGATCATGCGTCACAATCACAAAGGCGGTTCCCTGATCGCGAGCAATATCTAGCATTAAATCAAAAACACTATCGGCAGTTTCGGTATCCAAGTTACCGGTTGGCTCATCGGCTAAAACACATGCAGGATTACCGACTAAGGCTCTTGCAACGGCCACGCGCTGACGCTCGCCCCCTGATAATTCACCAGGTGTATGTAACTCACGTGTAGCTAAACCAACTGCTTTAAGAAGCTTACTGGCGCGCTCCATGGACTCATCATTATCTAGGCCACGAATACGCAACGGCAAAGCGACGTTCTCAACAGCACTAAATTCATCTAAGAGATGATGAAACTGATAAATAAACCCTAGGCTTTGATTGCGGAGTTGATCTAACTTTTTGACAGATAGCTGATTTAAATTAGAACCCGCTAACACAACAGAGCCTGCGCTTGGATTATCCAAACCTCCCAAAAGATGTAGTAAGGTACTTTTGCCTGAGCCAGATGAACCCACAATAGCAACCTTCTCTGAAGGCATAACATCTAAATCAATACTCTTGAGTACTTCTACAGCTGTGGGCCCCTGACCATAAGTCTTAGCTAAACCTCTAGCCATGAGAACTAAATTATCTTGATTACTCATATCGTAGGGCCTCCGCAGGCTGCACTTTGGCGGCACGTCGACTTGGATAGAGAGTGGCTAACACCGATAAGCCGAATGCCATCAGGCCGACGGTCACTACATCACTTAATCTGACATCAGAAGGTAACTCACTGATGAAATAAACCTCACGTGGCAAGAAACGTACGCGGAAGATTGCTTCGATCGTAGGAACGATGACATCAATATTGAGTGCAATGAGTAAACCTAAGCCAACACCTGCTAGAGAACCAAGGATGCCAATGGCTAGACCTT
>Ga0194041_10000326_pt1 | contig 18861 bp, 12 predicted proteins | sample JunL449m_MetaG_FD_160082 | JGI IMG/M metagenome (GOLD analysis project Ga0194041, IMG submission 160082) | Anoxic zone freshwater microbial communities from boreal shield lake in IISD Experimental Lakes Area, Ontario, Canada - Jun2016-L442-9m | ecosystem: Environmental > Aquatic > Freshwater >...
TTCTAATAAAGCTTGAGTGCATTCAGACTGCCATTTTTCTTTAGGTAAATTATTGATGATTTTATTCAGTTCAGCAAACTTTGTAACTTTCCTACCTTTAGGAAACTTAAATAAATTTTCCTGATGACATCTAAGCAGTAAATAAGCCCTCCATAAAGCTTCCCATGTGCCACTATTTTCCTGCAAATTTTTATGAATATATTCAAAATCCACACGAGATGGGCGACTTTCCTGAAATCTACCATGTGCTGACAAAAATACAGTATTATCTAACCGTCCATGAGCTAGTTTTTGAGCAACAAGTTTGTGTTTTAAAAAAAGCCAATATAACGCAGTTTTACCTGTTCCTTTTCGTCCTCTAATTAAACAAGTCGTGTCATCTAAGAATCTTTCAAAATCAGTTGTACGCTGAAATAATAGGCTCAAATCTTGTCTTTGATCAGCAGCATTTACTTCAGGAAATTGCAGACTTTCAATAATTTTCCATCGCTGATCTATAGTATTTAAAACATTGCTACGGTTAATTTCATCAGTTGTTTCATCAATTAAGTTAGCAATTTTAGTGTAGTAATCTTGCATTCCTGGTGCAGGATAGCTGTCAGCTAAAGCAATTGGTAAAAGATAAGGAACTACTAAAAGTTCTTCTATTGAAGTTTGAGAATTATCTAAATCCGACTCATCTTCATCTGTTTCATAGTTTTCATTTGTTGTCGTTTTTATCCTATTTAGCAATGATTCCCAAATAGATTTTACTTTAGATAAACCGATTTTACTAACATCAGGAACAGGAGAAAACACAAAATTAATTGATAATTTATTAAGGTTTTGAAGTGATTGTAAAAGTAGTTCTATTCCCTGTTTATTCTGTTCATTAGGAAAAAGAAAAATAACCGCATCATCAGCAGCTTGAATTAATGATAAAGCTCCCCATTGATTAATTCCCGTTCTCGAATCAATTAATATAACATCAGGTTTTAATTGTTCGTAAATTTCCCGCTTAAAAACAGTCCAAAGATTCTGATCCCCATCAATAATAGTATTAGCATGAAGATCATCAACCTTAGAAATATAATCAAGACTAAGACAACCAGCAGGAACAACAAATAATCTTCCTTTAGCGTTTGGTATTCTCACTTCACCAAATATTTCAGTAATGGAAATATTCGGCTTTATTCCTTCTGGTAAATAGGAACGTTCATAAAAATAGTCAACAATTCCATATTTTGGTTGTGGTTGTAGGTTAAATGCTGTACTTAAACCAGGCGCTTCTAAATCTAAATCTACAGCTACAACTTTACGTCCTCGCGTTGCTAAAATCCACGCAACATGAGTTAATGCTGTAGTTCGACCTACTCCTCCTTTAAAGGAATAAAATGTTACGGTTCTAGGTAAACTAAGTTCACGTTGGGGGAAGGTTAATTGATTTTGTGGGTTTGCTGCTTGAATAGCTAAATCTTGCCAAGTTTTGATTGTATTTACATCAGAAACTTCTGGAGGTGTCAGATTCAGTGATTCAGCTTCTTCAGGTGTATATAGGGAGAGAAAACCAGTACGAGAGGGACGATTTTGTGATTTAAGTAAGTTAGAAATTTGTTCTTCACGTTGAGTAGTAGATAAACTAATAAAAGCATTACTGACAACTGTTAAATTTAATAAACCTGATGTAGAAATATTGACATCAACCCATTCCCGTGAATCATGTACATTATCATCTACATACCGGCTTTTAATTTCCTGTTTTAGTAAAATCTTCCAATTTTCCTGCATTTTTCACCTCTTTAAAGTTGAGTAGATTGTTGATGTAACCACTTTATAAGACTTTGATAGGCATATAACCAATCTTTATAATTTTGCTCATTTAAATCATTAGGTTTAAGGCCAGAATAACGCATTTCTATAAAATCTTGAAAATCTTTCCCTATTGGTTTCTCAACTTGTTTAAGCCATTTTCTCACTTCTGAATTATTATCAACTCTAGATTTTAGTTTATTGTGCTTTCTTAGAAGTTCTGTGTAACTATGTGTCATCAAGTTGTGTGTAACCCCAGGTAGAGTCTTACAAATAATTGCTTTTAATAAACACTCAATGGTTACACCACCAAAGTGCATAGCTCCGACTTTCCTTACAGGGTATAGTCTTTGAGTATCAATATGGCGCTCCATAAAAGCTGCCTGGTAATCTTCCATACTTGTTAAACTTAAAATTCAAGCTTGATTCAGTATATTATTAAATTGGGATTTTTTAGCTAAAAATTAAGCATTAACAACAAAAAACCTCGTAAACCTACTAAATTTGGTGGATATGGAAAAGATCCCCTATGGCAAATTGATGATAGTAACATCACTGGAGATTTACAAGCTGTTCAGGATAGCCCAACCCACGTTAGCATTTCGCCAAGAGTTACAATGTCACTAGAAAGGTACGAATTAGCCTTGACTTCAATAATAGCAGAGGCAGAGCCTCGATGATAGCATTCCCAGTCTGAGACTGGGAACGAGATAACTAGATAAACTAGCAGTAATGGTAAATAAAAAATGATTGACAAACAAATAAACATCACACAAGACGGACAAAGTAATGTTATAAATAACATTTTTTCTTCTCAACCAAAACAACTAGAAGGAAACCCTTTTAAACTACCTCAACGCCGTGAGGGTGGACTGTTTGGACGGGAAGAGGAATTAGAAAAACTCCATGAATTATTGCAAAGTGGTAAAAACGTTTGCGTTGTTTCTGGAATGGGAGGAATTGGTAAAACTGGACTGGTGCGGGAATATGCAAATCTACCAGAATGTACATCATTATTTACTGGTGGAGTTTATTATATTGATGTCAGAGATAGGGAAAATATGGCTGGGGAAATTATCGCTTTGACTAAATGGAAATTTAAAGCAGATTTACCAGCAAATTTATCTACTCTACAAATGGTAAAGGCTTGTTGGCAACAATGGAAATATCAAACAGAAAATGTATTATTGATTTTTGATGATATATCTAGTTTAAATAAAGATATCGAATCCTATTTACCACCAAAGGATTTAGTTTCTCTGCGAGTATTAATGACTTCGCGGGAAACACCAGATAAACGCATTGCGGAAAAGTTAGAATTACAAGTTTTGTCAGAAGCAGCAGCAGTAGATTTATTAGCCTCAATTATTGGACAAGAAAGAATTGATGCAGAACCAAAAGAAGCTAAACTACTTTGTTATGAGTTGGGATATTTGCCTTTAGCTTTAGAATTGGTAGGATATTATTTAGATGATGAAGATTATCAAGATTTATCATTGTTAGCAATGGGTGATAAATTGCGAGAGAAAGTCAAACATCCTTCACTGTCACCAGAACAAGTACCGGGAGGAATACAAGCAAAAAGAGGTTTACAAGCTGCATTTGATTTAAGTTGGGAGGAATTAAAACCAGAAGCACAATATCTCGCTTGTGTTTTAGCTGCTTTTGCACCTTCTCCTATTCGTTGGGATTTGGTTATTAAAATTTATCAACAATTGCAAGGTGAATTATTTAATCATGATAATTTAAAAGACCGTTGGTTAAAATCTTTAAGAAAACTGCATTTGGTGATAACTGTTGACAAAGATATTTATAATTTACATTTGCTAATTCACGATTATTTTTATGAACAGTTAAAACAGCACTTGAACTTTAGCCAAATTAAACAAGCATTTTGTGATGTTTTTGCTCTAGTTGCTAGTAATATTGATCAATCAACTAATCTAGAAACTTTCAATTTGATTGAACCACATCTTAAAAAGATGATTGCTTGGTGTGAAACTAAAGAAAATATAGAATTTACTGGTAGTTTAAATGGTTTAGCACTTTTGTATGATTCTCAAGGACGTTACAATGATGCTGAACCTCTTTATTTACAATCTTTAGATATCAGAAAACGCCAACTAGGTAATGATCATCCTGATGTTGCTACTATTCTTAATAATTTAGCAGGATTGTATGAATCTCAAGGACGTTACAATGATGCTGAACCTCTTTATTTACAATCTTTAGATATCAGAAAACGCCAACTAAGTAATGATCATCCTGATGTTGCTACTAGTCTTAATAATTTAGCACAATTGTATTATTCTCAAGGACAATACAATGATGCTGAACCTCTTTATTTACAATCTTTAGATATCAGAAAACGCCAACTAGGTAATGATCATCCTGATGTTGCACAAAGTCTTAATAATTTAGCACAATTGTATTATTCTCAAGGACAATACAATGATGCTGAACCTCTTTATTTACAATCTTTAGATATCAAAAAACGCCAACTAGGTAATGATTATCCTGATGTTGCTACTAGTCTTAATAATTTAGCACTTTTGTATGAATCTCAAAGAAAATATTTAGAAGCTGAAAATCTAGCTCAACAAGCTTTAGTAATATATTAACAAAAATTAGGGAATGAACACCCTGATACGCAAAATGCAGCACTTACGGTAAAAGCCTTATATATTATGGAGCTTTTGCAATGCAATAAAAATACATTGTTTGCTATTCTACAAGCACTTGCATAACAAGCAAACCTTCCCGATTTAAATACAAAAACATTTTTAGTATTGCTAGAGCAAATAGAAAACAATCCTCAACTATTGTCATTTATTCGGGAGTATTTGCAGCGGCAAACAGAAACATCAGATGACGATACATAAAGAAATGATTGTCATACAATCTTAAAATTGTCTGAATCAGGATATACAGGATTATAGGATGTACAGGATTATAAGTGTCCAAATACTTGATAAATTACTAAAATCCTACATAAACTCATGCTTGAGTTAAATAAATATAGTGCGATTTTGTAAGAAACTCTCACAAAACTAATTTTAATTTGCGTAATTCATCATTAACTTACCAAAAATCATTGAGAATAACTACTAAAACCATAGATAAAAAACTGCTTAGATAGAAAATGACGCAATAACTAAAGCAAAACCCATAAACTATCCACAATAATTACTCTTATACATATTATCCTGCAAATCCTATAATCCTGGACATTCTAATTCTGACAATTATTCCTAAAGCATCAGATAACAATCCAAAAAAATATTTTCATCATCCATTCATAACTCATCGCCAAAAAAAGGTAATAAACCTATTGACATCTCATTTAAAATATGTTATCCTGAACTTGATAAGGAAGAACTATCTCGCAAATAGATAACTTAACTCTCCGTGCCTCTGCGTTTCTGCGTGAGAAAAAATCATAAACCTATTTGCCAAACCAATAAAACATTAACCCTTAACACCTTAAAAACATCGCCAAAAAAAGGTAATAAATCTATTGACATCTCATTTAAAATATGTTATCCTGAACTTGATAAGGAAGAACTATCTTAAATATTTTTACAAAACCACTTGTGACCCGCTTTATTCATAACCAATTTGTCAAAGACTATTTAGAAGAACTACTAAAACCCTTTGGATATTGTCGCTATTCATCAATTACCACGTACACCTGAAACTTTACAAAAAAGAGCAATTGATGAATTAGAAACATTACCAACTAATTACCCGTTCCAACAAGCAACCTTAGAATTGCTTTACAACCTCCAACAGACTTTAAAGATCAATAAAAGTTCAGAACCAGAAGATAAGGAGTTAATTATGCGATTAGCACCATTTTATCAACGAGATAAAGAACAAGCTAGACTAGAAGGGGAACAAAAAGGAGAAGAACGTCTAGTTTTACGTCTAATAAATCGCCGATTTGGTGAAATTAAATTATCATTAATCGAGCAAATTCAATCATTGTCTATAGAACAACTGGAAAATTTAGCAGATGCTTTGTTAGATTTTTCACAAGTTGCTGATTTAGAAACCTGGTTAAAGCAACAGAAACCACAATAAACAGATAGCTGATGACTTAATGTTAGCAATGCTAAAAAGATTAAATTGTAATTTTAAACCATTGTCATTTATTCTTTAAGCATTGCAGAAAAAAACAAAAATATTAGATATCAATACATAAATATTGTTTAGCAATCAAAAACTAATTGTATAAAAATATAAATAACATATTGCCATAGACAATCATTGTATAGTAAACTGATACAATTATTTTTAACAACAAAGTTACTATGCCAGCCCCAGATACTAGTCGCCGCATTACTCCTAACAACCTCCAGCAAGACATAGATTCTTACAATGGACTCAAAGCCGTTCCCAGTTATACAACTGCTCGCACCATAGCTACACCGGAAGCATTACAGAAAGCTTATGCAGAAATGGTGACAAAACAACAAGAAGAAACCGAGAAACAAGCATTATTTAAAGCCGCAGCAGACGCAGCCAAACAAGCGGAATGGGAGTTTCATAATGCTGTTTTAGCCATGAAAGAAGCAGTAAAAGGTCAATTTGGTTCAGATAGTGACGCAGCCCAAGCAGTAGGTTTCAAGAAGAAATCAGAACGGAAACGTCCCACCAAAAAGAAAATCGAGTAGATAGACAAGGATACTCTCATGATCTTAGAATAAGCGATCGCATTTATATTTTTTCTAAGATCAGAAAATAATGATAGGGGAAAGTGGGGTCAGTATATTCTTCCCTAATTGTCAAACCGGCTTTAGCAACAGAAGCTAAAAATCGCTTTTTGGGATAACCTTTTAGACCCAATTCCCAATAATGTTCGTCACAAAGTGGTGTTGTACTCCAAAATTCTGGAATTTTCCATAGTAAATATCCAGTTTTAAAAACAGAGGTTTTGATTTGCAATGACAAATATTGAGTAGTATGGGGAATAGAAATTACTAAATATTTCTTAGTAATTGCGGCCAGTTTTTGCAATGCTAATTCTGATTTTTCGTAGGGGAAATGTTCTAATACTTGAAACAGAACAACTACATCAAATTTGTCTTTTGGTAATGTAAAATCCGCAGTCAAATCCAAGATTATATCTGGTTTAAGATTAGGGTCAATATCTGCCGTAGTTACGTTATAGTTATTTTGTCTGAGTATTTCTGTGAGCAAAGAATTAAAAATTCCAATTTCCAGAACATTTTTAACTTTGTCACCCAAGGAAAACAATAACCGTGATTGATGATAATAACTAATAAATCTTTCCTTAGAAAGATATTGCGAACTTGTAATCCCTAACGAAGAAATGAGTTCCACAGAAAGCTCCTAATGTATTCAAATTCAGTTAAAGTTTTTTACAAAAACTTAACCCAGTTTCCGCCTTATCAATCAGGATAGTATCACCAGAGACAAAAATATTCTCCAATAACTTTGTAGCCAGAGGATTTTCGACCTCTCGTTGAATAGAACGCTTTAACGGACGCGCACCATAAACAGGATCATAACCAGCTTCCACAAGATGATCACAAGCGGCTGGAGATATTTCCAAAGAGATTTTTTGCTCCTTGAGCAGATTTTCCACCCGTTTAAGTTGAATACGGATAATATAACCCATTTCTGAACGATTAAGAGCATGGAAAAGAATCAGATCATCAATGCGGTTGAGAAATTCCGGGCGAAGGTGACTTCGTAAACCTTCCATGACCTTATTACGCATTAAATCATACTTGGAATCATCCCCAGCCACATCTAAAATATGTTCACTACCGATATTGCTAGTCATTACTATGACAGTATTCCGAAAATCTACAGCCCGTCCTTGGGAATCAGTAACTCTACCGTCATCTAAGACTTGCAGTAAAATATTAAATACATCGGGATGGGCTTTTTCCACTTCATCCAATAGCACCACCGAGTAAGGATGTCTGCGAATGGCTTCCGAAAGTTGTCCCCCTTCCTCATAACCAACGTATCCCGGAGGTGCGCCCACAAGACGGGAAACTGAGTGTTTTTCCATGTATTCGGACATATCTAAACGTACTAAAGCGTCGTCCGAATCAAAAAGAAATTGAGCTAAAGCGCGAGCGAGTTCAGTTTTACCCACGCCAGTTGGTCCCATAAACAAAAATGAACCAATAGGGCGTGAGGGGTCTTTCATTCCCGCACGGGCGCGACGAATAGCCGCAGAGACGGCGGAAACGGCTTCTTCTTGACCAATTACCCTTTCGTGTAAATGACTTTCTAATTTAAGTAATTTTTGGCGTTCTGATTCTAAAAGGCGATTTACGGGGATTCCTGTCCATTTTGCCACAATTTCGGCGATATCGGCTTCGGTAACTTGTTCTCGCAACAGAGTAGAACCCTGGGTTTGAATTTCTAACAGTTTCGTTTCTTTAATTTCTCGTTCTCTTTGTACGCCCTCTAATTTACCATACTTGAGTTGAGCAGCTTTATTCAAATCATAGTCCCGCTCTGCTTGTTCAATTTGTACCCTTAGGGCATCCTCTTCTTTCTTTAAACTGCTAATAGCCTCTAATAACTGCTTTTCTCCTTGCCATTGCTCATTAAATATTTGCTGTTTGACTGTTAAACTGGCAATTTCTGCCTGAATTCGTTCTAATCTTTCTTTAGTGGGAGAAATACTTTGTTCTTCTCCAGATAATGACAGCTTTTCCATTTCTAGCTGCATTAAACGTCGGTCAATGGTTTCTAATTCCGCAGGTTTAGAAGTAATCTCCATTTTTAATTTCGCTGCGGCTTCGTCAACTAAATCTATGGCTTTGTCCGGTAGAAACCTATCTGCAATATAACGCGCTGATAAAGTTGCAGCAGCTACTAAAGCAGAATCGGAGATTTTAACGTTATGATGCACTTCATAACGCTCTTTTAAACCTCGTAAAATAGAAATTGTATTTTCTACTGTTGGTTGATTTACATATACCTGTTGAAATCTTCTTTCTAATGCTGCATCTTTTTCAATAAATTTGCGATATTCATCTAAGGTAGTTGCCCCAATACAACGTAACTCACCTCGTGCTAACATGGGCTTGAGTAAATTACCAGCATCCATAGATCCTTGTTGATTAGAACCAGTACCAACAACGGTATGCAGTTCATCAATAAATAAAACCACTTGCCCATTTGATTCCGTAACTTCCCGGAGGACATTTTTTAAACGGTCTTCAAATTCACCTCTATATTTTGCTCCCGCAATCAAACTACCGATATCCAAGGAAATTAATTGGCGATTCTTTAAAGACTCAGGAACGTCACCATTCACCATTCTTTGGGCTAAGGCTTCAGCGATCGCCGTTTTACCTACTCCTGGCTCACCAATTAATACAGGGTTATTTTTACTACGTCGAGATAGAACCTGGATTACCCGGCGAATTTCATCATCTCTACCAATAACTGGATCTAATTTTCCCGCTTTTGCCTGTTCTGTCAAATCTCGTCCAAATCTTTTTAAAGCCTCATCAGGTGCATCCGCTTCTACTTTTGGTGATGCTTTTATTTTGGGAGTAGCGCGAACAGATTTAACCCCAAGTTCCACTTGAGCAAGATCTATATTTAAGCTTTTAAATAACCGTCTACCAATACGTTGATCATCACCAAAAGCTAGAATTATATGACCTTCTGAGATTTCTTCCTCTCTCATTTTGGCTCTAATTTCATCGGCTTTATCCAATAGTAGATCTAAATTCCGCCCCAGGTAAAGTTGATCACTTTTACCAACCTTGGGTTGACGTTCGGTGAAAGCCTCTAGTTGTTGTTTGAACCGAATAGAATCAACTTCTGCACGGGTGAGAATGGCTGTAGCTAGGCTGGTAGGCTCTTCTAAAAGAGCGAGAATTAAATGTTCAACTTCTAATTGTTGTTGTTTATAAGCACGAACCACATCTTGGGATTTTGTTACCGCTTCCCAGGCTGTATCAGTAAATTTATCAGGATCTGTAGGCTGCATTTGTAAAATTTTAGATTTTAGACTTGTAATTTAAGTGGGGGGGTGAAGAAGTTGTCTTCTTACCCTCTACCCTCAATTATTCTAGAGTTTTGAACTGAATTAATTCAACTTTATAACCATCTGGGTCTTCCACGAAAGCAATTACTGTTGAACCATGTTTCATTGGTCCTGGTTCTCGAACTACTTTACCGCCAAGTTGTCCAATGGTTTCACAGGTAGCATAAATATCATGCACACCCAGAGCGATATGACCATAGGCATTACCTAAATCATACTTTTCTACGCCCCAATTGTGAGTGAGTTCTAAAACAGAATGATCACTTTCTTCTCCATAACCGACAAAAGCCAGGGTAAATTCTCCCGTTGGATAATCTTTACGTCGTAGTAACTTCATTCCCAGCACTTCACAGTAAAATTTTAAGGACTCTTCTAAGTTACCTACCCTAAGCATGGTGTGTAGTAAGCGCATATTTACCCTTATTTACCCTTTGTTCAATTCCTGTATTTTATATCTTATTGGCAATTTTGCCGAATTCTGCATTTAATTCTGCTTTTGATTGCTCAATTGTTGGTAATTATACGTTAACTAATTTTAGCAAAAGTTTATGCTAAAATTAACTTTAATTTTCAGATGGAGGAAATAATTATGATTTCATCACCTTTGATATTACATTTTCCCTCATCAATGCAAATGACAGATGAAGAATTTTTTGCTTTCTGTCAAGAAAATCGTGATTTACGCATTGAGAGAAATCAATTTGGAGAAATATCAATTATGCCACCCGCAGGTTCAGAAACAGGAAACAGAGAATTTAATATTGCTGTACAGTTAGGAATTTGGTCGGAAAAAGATGGTACAGGAATTGGTTTTTCTTCTAGTACAGGTTTTAAACTTTCTACAGGTGCAGAACGTTCTCCTGATGCTTCCTGGATAAAATTAGAGAGATGGAATCAACTCACACCAAAGCAACAAAAAAAGTTTGCACCTATTTGTCCTGATTTTGTGATTGAATTAAGGTCAGCTTCTGATAATTTGCAACCTTTAAAAGAGAAAATGCAGGAATATATGCAAGAACCAGGAATACAATTAGGTTTATTAATTGACCGCAAAAATCGCCGAGTTTATATTTATCGTCCTGGACAAATGGAGGAATGTTTAGAAAGTCCTGATACTGTTAGTTGTGAACCTATTTTACCAGGATTTGTTTTGAATATGGGGAAAATTTGGTAACTAAAATGTGATGGTGTGTTATACTGAGTGTGTGACACACAATATGGAAAATTCTTGGGATTTATATATTATTTTGGGGTGAAAACTATGACAAATACAAAAAACACAAATAAACCCTTATTTTCTCAACATTATTTAGATTATCGCATTCAAGAACTTCCAGAATGGCAATTAGATATTAAAGCAGAATTTGCGGCATTAAAAAATCTTTATTTATCAAAAAAGCCGATTTTAGCCACTCTGAATGAAACTCAAACCGAAGATATATTTATTCGACCAGCTTTAGAAATTTTAGGTTTTAAATATATTCCTCAAGTCATTTCTCGTAGTCAAGGTAGAGCCGAACGTCCTGATTATGCGTTGTTTATAAATGAAAGTGAAAGAGATACAGCCTACTCTTTTCAAAATAATGAAACTGCCTTTTATAGTCGAGTATTAGTAATAGCAGAAGCTAAATATTGGGAACGATCATTAAGTAAAGTTTCCGCTAATGATCAAAGGGACATTTTCAAAAATACCAACCCATCTTTTCAGATTTCCAGTTATTTAAGTGGTACAAATGTTGACTGGGGAATTTTAACAAATGGGAGAGAATGGCGTTTATATTATCGTCAAGCTTCTTCTACCGCAACGGAATTTTATCCTATTGATTTAGTGGAATTATTAGAAACCGAAGATATAGAACAATTCAAATACTTTTGGTTATTTTTTAGAAGCGCGGCTTTTGCAAAAGATAGCTACAACAAAAACTTTTTAGAACGAGTCAGAGAAGGAAGTACAACTTATGCGACTCAAGTAGGAAACGAATTAAAAATCTTAGTATTTGATCAGATATTTCCTGATTTAGCAAGAGGGTTTATAGTAGACGCAATGCGACGGGGAAAAACCGTAGAACCAAAAACGATTTACGCAGCGACTTTATCATTTTTATATAAGTTGTTATTTCTCTTATATGCTGAAGCGAGAAACTTATTACCAATTACCAGTGCTTACCGTGATTATAGTTTAATTAAAATTACCCAAGAAATAGCCGCAAGTCTGGATAAACAAAGAACATTAAGTCAAACTTCCATAAAAATTTATCAGAGTTTGTTAGGTTTATTTCAAATAGTAGATAGGGGTGATAAAGCCTTAGAAGTACCTCGTTATAATGGTGGTTTATTTCACTTTGATTTTCATGAACTTGGAGATAGAGAAGATTATCCAGAGAATTATTTTTTGTCTGAACATCAAATATCTGATGCTATTTTATTTCCCGCTTTGGATAAATTAGCACGTTTTGAAAAATTACCCATTGACTACAGCTTTTTAGGTGTGCGACAATTGGGTTCAATTTATGAAGGATTATTAGAATATCGTTTAATTATTGAAGATGAAAAAACGGTAAAAGTGCATTTAGAAAATGATAAGGGTGAAAAAAAAGCTACAGGTTCTTATTACACACCAGATTATATTGTTAAATACATTGTTAGTCATACTCTCAAACCAATTTTAGAGGAGAGAAAACAAAGATTTGCAGATTTAATGACGCAAATTAACCAATTACATGAAAAAATGATAGATGGTAGATTAGGAGTACAAAGTCGTAACGGTTTACAAAAAGATTTACAACGTTTAGAAAGACAAGCACAAAATACTTTACTTGATATTAAAATTTGTGATCCTGCTATGGGAAGCGGGCACTTTTTAGTAGAAGCTGTTGATTATTTTACAGACCAATTAATCAATATTTTAAATGAATATCCCGAACATAATCCCATTTTGGAAATGTTAGGAAAAACCCGCAATAGTATTTTAGAAAACTTACAACAGCAGGGAATTAATATTGATATCAACTTAGACGATAATCAACTTTTACAAAGAGTGGTCATGAAACGCTGTATTTATGGTGTAGATTTAAATCCCATGGCCGTAGAATTGGCTAAGGTAAGTTTATGGTTACATTTTTTCACAATTGGCGCTCCTTTGAGTTTTTTAGATCATCATTTGCGCTGCGGAAATTCTCTTATTGGTACAACTGCGCGAGAAGCAGAAGCGAATATGATCAAGGAAGAAAGTGGCCAATTGAGTTTATTAACAGGTCCCTTTGTGGGGTTGTTGCGTGCTGCGGAAATTATGCGCGGTGTGAGTACATTAAGTGATACAACTTTTGCGGAAGTGGAAACCAGTGAGAGGTTATTTAAGGAATTTGATCAAGCTGCGAAACCTTTTAAAAGGTTATTAGATATTTATGTTTCTCAATTTTTTGGTGTGAAACAAGCTAAGAATTTTTTAGAAAGATTTGGTATAAATGCGATTAATGCTAACCCTGAAAATATGAATACTGCTGATATTGCGGTATATGAGGAAGCGAGAAAGTTATTTGACCAAAAGCGGTTTTTTCATTGGGATTTGGAATTTCCAGAGGTTTTTATTGATTTGGAAAGTGCTAGTTGGAAAGAAAATCCGGGTTTTGATGCTGTGATTGGAAATCCACCTTATGATGAGTTATCTGAAGATAAAAAAAGTGGTGTAACTCATGAAATAAATTACTTTAAATTGACAACTAAATTCAAGGCTGCTTTAGGTAATCGTATTAATATTTATCGTCTTTTTATTAGAGAAGCAATATGTATACTCAAAAATAAAGGTACACATGGGTTTATTGTTCCTCTGTCCTTATTAGCTGATGAATTTACTTTAAATTTACGCCAATACCTACTTGAGAATGTTCAGATTATTTTAATAGAACAGTTTCCACAAAAAGATGATCCACACAATAGAATATTTTTTGATGCTAAGTTATCAACTTGTATTTATGTAATTTGTAACCACAAGCCCAAAGAGGAACATAAAATTTATGTAAGAACTCATCCAGGAAGATTAATTTCCGAAAATTCGCAGAGTTATAGAACATTACAATCAAGTTTTTTTAGCTTTGATACAACTAATTTGTCAATACCTGGTTTAAATAGCAATTCTTGGAATCTTGCTTTGAAACTTGCAACAAATGTAAAATTCTCAAAACTTGAAGAATTTGTGAATGCGTCACCTGGTGAATTAATGATTAATAGTGCATTTAAACCTTATTTAAGTAATAAAGAATTAGGTGAGGAAGTAATTCGTGGTTCACATATTGCTATGTACGGTATTGTAGAACCAAAGCAAGGAGAAAATATTTTCTTTAATCGTATTCTTTATTTAGCAAAACATCGTAACAGTAAAAAAGCTGTTGCTTATCAAAATAAAAGGGTTATTTATCAGCGTTATGCGGCAATAGACAATTATCGAAGATTAATTGCAACAATATTGCCAGAAAATTATTTTTGTTCACATACAACCGGATATTTTTCCGATGTCAAAGTATATAATTTAGGGTTTCTGACTGCTTTACTTAATTCAAATTTATTAGACTGGAGATTTAGCATAACTAGCACAAATAATAATATTAATGGCTATGAAATCAAGTCTTTACCAATTCCCAAAATCTCCTTCACAACTCCCGCAGAAAAACGTCAAACTTATCTAGAAAACACAATTAACCTTTACGAACAATTCCAAAATAATCAAAATGCTGATATCTTACTTACTCATATTATTCTTCACCTCAGTAGTAATAAAGAACTAGTGATTGTTTTTTTATATCCTTTACTTATACAAATTGGTTTACACCAATTAGGATTATTACTTCTACAGAATTTCCATCATATCCACCAACAACCAGAAGAAGCAGACGTAATTCATGACTTACTCGCATATTTAGCCGAACAAATGATAGAATTAAATAAACAAAAACAAACAGAAATCAAAGGCTTTTTAACATGGTTAGCAAGATTAATCGGTACAGAAATTGATAATCTTACCAATAAATCTAAAATTCAAAATTATTTAGGTGATTATTATAAACAAAAACAAGCAGATAACCATTTAACCCTTGACGAATTAATTGATATTCTCAAGAAAAACAAGAAAAAACTAAAAATTGATATCAGCGGTAGAAAAGAACAAGAAACATTAGCAAAAGAATATCAAGCCAGTTTAAATACACTCCTACCCATCAAAAAACAACTAAAACAATGTGATTGGTTAATTGATGAAATCGTTTATAAACTATATAAATTAACTCTAGAAGAAAAAGCGATTATTGAGGGATAAAATATCCCTTATTTGGTCAAAAATCATCAATTCTTGTCAGAAGTTGGGAATCTCAATGTACTACTGACAATTTGCAGAAAACTTACAACATTATCATTAAATCTGCAAAACCGTAAATACTAATTCCTAATAAGAGTAATGCAGCAAATTGGGTAATACGTCCTTCAATTAAAAATGTGTAGTTTTCACCATTGGAAGACATTGCTTCCCTAACCAATATAGAAGTTGAAGCCCCAATTACAAAACTTAAACCCAGTATAATATAAGGTTTATCTGGAATAATAATAGAGATTATTAACATAGGGATTGCTAACATCAACATTAATAATTCCACAAACCGAGGTGGATGATATTCAATAGATGAAATTAAAGTATTTATCCAAAAATTCCAGATTCTCATAATTTGTTAGTTGTTATTAACCGTTGTAGAGACATTCCATAGAACATCTCTACATTATCACTAACGAGCGCCAGCTTTTATCCCTGCACCATTTTTCACCGTTGAATCTTCTGGGAGTTCCACACCAAAAACTCGACAAAAGACCTTTTCTACCTTATAGCCAGTATCAATGGATTCCAAAGGATCTTTCCGCAAACGGTGACGCAGACATAAGGTAATTACCCGTCGGATATCGTCAACCGTAACCTCTGTCCGACCTTCAAAAGCAGTTAAGGCTTTAGCAGCACGGTTAGTAACAATATCACCCCGCAACCCGTCCACATCTAATTCTGAACAAACTTCGGAAATTTTTACCCGGAAGTCATAGTCTAAATTAACTTGCGGTAATAATTCCTGAGCATTGACAATTTGCTCTTGTAATGCTATCTGTGGAGCTTGGTGTTTTTCTAAATACACAGGCGGATTTTGGTCAAATTCGCCCCGTTCTTCCACAATTTGTACCCGTAAAGCCGGTTCTTTCACAGTGCGGATTTCTGCGTGCATTCCAAAACGGTCGAGGAGTTGAGGACGCAATTCCCCCTCCTCTGGATTTCCCGAACCAACAAGAACAAACCGGGCTGGGTGACGGATGGAAATTCCCTCCCGTTCCACGGTGTTCCAACCACTAGCAGCGGAATCTAGAAGTACATCTACCAAGTGATCATCTAACAAGTTGACCTCATCAACGTAGAGAATCCCCCTGTTAGCCTTCGCTAGTAGTCCAGGTTCAAAAGCCTTAACACCCTCAGATAAAGCCTTCTCAATGTCAATTGTGCCGCAAACCCGGTCTTCTGTAGCACCCAATGGTAAATCTACCATTTGCACCTTTTTATGAGCGATGGGAATTTCTATTCCTTGGGCTACTTGTTGACGCACTTCATCACTCATTAAGTCCGGGTCGTTAGGGTCACTGTTGAAGGGGTCATTGGCGACAACAGGAATTTCTGGTAAAAGGTCCGCCAAGGCGCGGATAGTTGTAGATTTTCCGGTGCCGCGATCGCCCATAATCATTACACCACCAATTTTGGGATCAATGACATTTAACAGCAGCGCCAGTTTCATTTCTTCTTGGCCGACGATGGCTGTAAATGGGAAGACCGCACGACGCGCACTCGCACTAGCTTGAGCAGTTGAAGTCACTAAATTACCTTAATAATATTTTTTATTACAATTCCTTATTTTGGCACATTTCGGCAAGGTGGGTCAGTTATCTATTAAAAACAAATCTTCTCATAAGTTTTTTAATTTGATCAAGCTAATTTTTTGAGGTTGGAGTTAAAAATTCCCCCTACATACAAGAATATATTTTAATTAATGCCAAAAAACCCAGATTTGAATGTTTCCACCGCCATGAAAATGGACTTTGGGTATTACAGTCTCATAAAGGAACAGAAACTTTATTTCAATTTACAGGAAATGTCAATTTTCAACCTCTAGCATCATCTTTCCCAATCCACAATCACAAATTTTGGACTTTAGACCTTAGATAAATTATCCAAAATCTAAAATCCAAAATCTAAAATCGTTTAAGCCATTTGATTTTCAATCGCCCAACGTGCTAATTCAGTACGGTTGTGGAGATTGGTTTTGCCCAACATATTGGACACATGGCTTTCAACAGTACGCTGACTAACATTTAATTCTTCAGCGATTTCTCGGTTTGCTAAACCCCTAGCGACAAACTGGACTACTTTTAGTTCAGTCGGAGTTAACTGGACATCAAAAGGAACTTGGATACGAGAACTACTGTCCCCACCTTTAGTTTGATGTTCTTTCCAGCGAACTGTTTGCTTGAGGGAGGATTCTACTTGTGCTACCAGTTCTTCGGGTTCAAAGGGCTTGACCATATATACGTCAGCACCTTTGTTTAAACCCTTAACTCGGTCTGCACTTTGACCTTTAGCTGAGAGGAAGAGAACGGGAATCCAACTAGTGCGCTCAGTTTGTCGCACTTGTTCAACAAACGTGTATCCGTCCATTTCCGGCATCATTACATCACAAATGATCATGTCTGGAACTTCTGTTTCTAGCAGATCCAGAGCTTCTCCACCATTTGCGGATGTCATGACTTCATAGCCTCGGAACTCTAAGTAATCCTTCACCAGCAAGATGAGATTAGGGTCATCATCAATTAGTAGAAGTCTTTTGTGGTCTTTCATGCTGGGTTCTTTCATAACTGTGGAACTGGTCGCGCTTCGATCCATTAAGGTATTGATATAGTTATCCTGTATGGTGGATGACTTCAGAAGTTGTCTTTTTCCCACTCAACTTACTTTAACCTACCTAAGTCTTAAAAGTATTAGTCACTTTCAACATAACTGTAGGTAGATGGAAAAAGTCTAGTAAGGATACGTATAGCAGTAGTCTTTATAATGCGCTATTATAGATCCATTTGAAAGGTGCAGGCTAAAAAACCCTGATTAAATTATCATCCTTGTGATTCACAAGTTGGTATTTTTCAAGATGACCCTAGCTCAAAATTCACCCGCACCTTTATTGACACACTGCTGCTTTACTTATCCTTCGGATGTGAAGCCTCTATCAGAGGTTCAAAATCAACCGGGGAATTTTTTGGTCAAGAATGGGTTAAAAATACAGATTTTTTCACCATACTCATTGCGAAACTGGTCTTTGATGACCTGCTCTCATGACTTCTGGATTTAATTAGCGATACCAGACTCCATCCAAGTAAACTACCATTATCGTTCTAGAACAGCAAATACGCAAGTTTTTGGCTTGGTCCGTAAGGATGCCTATAGAATAACTGTGTACTGACAGTTCTGGTTATCGCTCCCCCAGCCTTTGTTTACATCATTCCCAGGTTCTAGAGTAGCCGATTTGTAACAGAATTGAGCACTTATCTGTTTTTTTTTAAATCGGTAATTGAGAATGGGTAATTGGTGATTGGTAATTCGTAATTACTTATTATCACCGTTGGGATCTTCGACTAAGCCTCTGCAGAGCCGCAGAAGCTTATCCTCCATGCCCTAACCGTTCCCTATTCTCTAGTAGTTTTAGGGACGAGATTACTGTTTGGGGATCACTGTGCTGTTATTCATTGAGTAGATCCCTGATTACAGTTCTATAACAATTTCCCAGGTTTGCAAATAAATTTGTCCATATAAAAATATTCATTACTTACGCAACAAACCCTGACAACTAAAATAATTGGATATTTGCACTTAAGTATCGCCACCCTAGCCTTAGTTCGGAAACCCGTACATGAGTCATGATTGCTATTATGTCCCATCTTTCGCTAAATTAGCAGTCATGAGT
>Ga0194041_10000334_pt1 | contig 18739 bp, 13 predicted proteins | sample JunL449m_MetaG_FD_160082 | JGI IMG/M metagenome (GOLD analysis project Ga0194041, IMG submission 160082) | Anoxic zone freshwater microbial communities from boreal shield lake in IISD Experimental Lakes Area, Ontario, Canada - Jun2016-L442-9m | ecosystem: Environmental > Aquatic > Freshwater >...
CTGCTCGTAGGGCGGCTGCATCTAATCCGAGTGAAGACACAATCTCATCTGAATGAGCACCCATGGCCGGAGCTGGTGGCTGCGTCATTGTTGGTGTTCCCTTAAAGCGAGGAGCATTGCGTACTTCACGCATGGAGCCAGCTTGTGGGTGTTCACGAATGAAGAACGTTTCGTTGTGAATGACCTGCGGATCATCGACAACAGTTGCCAGTGTGTTGAGCCCTGAAGCAGGCACATCGTGGATCAGTGCGCCTTCTAAGAACTCGTGCACAGAAATTGTGGCCAACTGATGTTGCAGGATCTCTTTCAGTGCTGCGGCATTTACCGCACGCGCTTCGCGATCTTTGAAGCGTTCATCAAGTGGTACCTCAGGTACGCCGAGAGCTGCGCAATAGCCTTCGAATTCTGATTGCGTGACAACTGATGAGGTTGCATAGCCGTCTTTGAATTCCATGGCTGAATAACCTGACGAAATAGTTGCAGTACGAAGCGCGTCATCATCGAGAAGGGCAACGTCCATGGCACAATCGGGCCACGTGAATGCAATTGCTGCATCGAGCATTGAGATGGTGATGTGTTGTCCTCCAGCACCGCGCTCGCGTGCAAACAATGCCGCTGTGATTGCTTGAGCAACGGTGTACGCCGTGACCTTGTCGCAGATGAGGTGCTTGAAGATTGCTGGTTTGCCCGTTGCAGGGTCAGTTTGTACAGAGGCAAGACCAGATGCAGCCTGAATGACGTTGTCGTAGACACGGCGGTTGCTACTGGGCCCATCTGCTCCGAAACCAGCAATAGAGACATACACAATGTTTGGGTTGATGGCCCGTACCTCTTCGTAACCGAAACCTAAGCGTTCAACTGCGCCTGGTCGAAAGTTTTGAATAAGAACATCAGCAGTTGCAACGAGTGAACGAAGCACTTCTGTGCCTTCTGGCTTCTTCAAGTCAACGACAAGTGATTTCTTGCCGCGATTATGCAATGCGTAGATGCCAGTAATGCCATTCTTTTGTGAACCGAGATAGCGCATCATGTCGCCAAGTCCCGGTGACTCGACTTTGATGACTTCAGCACCTTGGTCTGCAAGTGTCATACCTGCAAGTGGTCCTGAAATCATGACGGACATGTCAACGACACGAATGCCGGTGAGTGGTCCCTGACTGTAATCAATGCTCATATTGGTGCCCCCGTTGCAACTAATGGCCATGGTCGATCTCGTTCAAGACGTAATGCAAGTTCGAGAAGAATTTGTTCGCTGAAATGCGGTCCGATGATTTGCAGTCCGACAGGAAGTCCATCGACAAAGCCAGCAGGCACAGAGATGCCGGGGTTGCCGTGCAAGTTGCATGGAAATGTCAGGAGACCGTTGTTCTTGCCACCGGCCTTGATGCCTCCGAATGTGTTGGGAAGTGGACCATCGGCTGCGAACGCAATGTCGGGATTAGTGGCAGTGATGACAAGGTCAACTTCGTCAAAGATTTGGCTCATCTTTAGGTTCACTGCTGCACGCCGTGCCTCAATTTTTGCTCGCTCCGCTGCGCTATAGCGACCTTCTGTGAGTTGCAGTCCAGCACGCATTTCTGGTGTTAAATCGTCTGCACATGCTGGCCACATGTCGCCGAGTGCAGAAGCGATTTCAATCATTCCGCTGATTGACCACGCAGCACCCATTCGTGGCAGCTCTGTGTTCACGCCATCGATGCGACGCAAACCAGCTGACGCAACGAGATGGTCCGCTGCTTCCAGCAATACATTCCACATTGCAGGAGACAGAACAGCGCCGTCCCAATCTTGAACGATGGCAACTCGAAGGCCGGCGACGTTCACTGTGCCGAGTGCGTTTTCCCACCCGTCGACACGAGGAAGGCTGAGCGGGTCTGATGCGTGATGGCCATTGCACACATCAAACCAACGTGCGGTATCGCGCACGCTGCGAGTCATTCCACCAGTGGTCACTGTGAGGTTGCTGTATTCAACGTGAGGTCCGCGAGGGATGCGACCATAGGTTGCCTTTAAACCAACTAGACCAGTGAATCCGGCAGGAATACGGATTGAACCGCCACCATCGCCACCGGTCCCGAGAGCAAATAAGCCACCGGCGACGCCCGCTGCACTTCCACCAGATGATCCGCCTGGTGTGCGAGTTGTATCCCACGGATTACGAGTGACACCGTTCAAAACAGTGCGAGTGACATTGACGCCGCCGAATTCACTTGCAGTGGTGAGACCGAAATGATTTGCACCAGCAGCGATGAGACGAGACACCATTGTTGAAGTGTGTTCTGATTTGCGATCTGCAAACGGAACTGAAGCTTCAGTTGACGGCCAACCTTTCACGTAGTCAAGTTCTTTCACTCCCATTGGCACTCCACCGAAGGGGAGTGCAACATTTGCATGTGTGGCACGTTCAAGTGCGCCGTCACTGTCAAGAAATGACACACAGTTGAGTGAGCTTGAAGAAATTGCAGACAATGTTGCTTGCAATTCTTCACGGGGGGACCTGCGTCCCGCTCTGAATTCGTCAACGAGCGAACATGCATCGCCTTGCCATGGTGTATCAGTCATAGGCGAAACTTAGTCCACAAGCGAAACCTTCGACCCTGACGGAAAACGCGCCAGCAAGTAGGGTGGTACCGCTCATGGATAGTCGTGCTTTTCTCGGTCTGCAACAGACCCATAATCCCTATCGTTGGCATCTTCCCGTTGATCTTCGCCTCTGCACAGGCGGGAACTTCCTGTATGGCGGAAGCGCCCTTGGGGCAGCCATCTCAGCAATGGAAGGCACCACTGGCAGAAACGTCATCTGGACCACCGCTCAGTACCTCAGCTATGCCCGTCCTGGTGAAGTGATGGACATCGATGTCATTGTGCCGGTTGAAGGCAACGCCATCACGCAGGCGCGCGTTGTGGGCCACGTGGGAGAGCGCGAGATCATCACTGTGAACGCTGCACTTGGTGATCGTAATTTTGAACACTCTGGCCAATTTGTCAAGGCGCCCGAAGCTGGCCGGCCAGAGGATTACAAAAACTGGCGCCATCGCCACATCTCTGAGGGCACCATTCATGACTTCATGGAAGAGCGCATTGTGAAGGCTCGCACTGATGAAGAACTCGACGGAACTCCTGGCGATGGTCAAACAGTGATGTGGGCGCGTTTGCCACAGGTAATCGAAGGGGTCGACGCAGCAACTCTTGGCGTGTTGGGCGACTTTGTTCCTCGCGGCGTTGGCCAGGCTCTTGGTGTTCGTGGTGGCGGTAATTCTCTCGACAACACGTTGCGCGTCATGAACTTGGTCCCCACCACGTGGGTGCTTCTTGATATTCGCGTTCAGGGTGTTGCGCGCGGCTTTGGGCACGGGCTTGTGCACATGTTCGCTGAAGACGGAACTCTCATGGCAACCGCCAGTCAGAGTTGCATTGTTCGAATGTGGAAAGGTGATGACTAATGAATGCATACGGAGCAAAGGGCCAACACGGCTTACCAGTTCGACCTGGCATGACCGTGCCGTTACCAGGCCCACTGCATAGTCATAAAGACAAACTGTCAGAACTCGCAGACATGGGGTACACCGATATCTGGTCAGCAGAAGCAGATGGTGCTGATGCGTTCACACCACTTGCGCTTGCTGCCGCATGGGAACCACGTTTGCGTCTTGGTACTGCAATTGTTCCTGCGTACACACGTAGCCCGGCCTTGTTTGCTCAATCAGTAGCGTCCATGGCCGATGCAGCACCTGGGCGCTTTGCGATCGGTGTCGGATCTTCTAGCAATGTCATCGTTGAACGCTGGAACGGTGTGCCTTTCGAAGAGCCGTACAAGAAAGTGCGTGACGTTGTTCGCTTTCTGAACGATGCACTCGGTGGTGAAAAAGTCACGAAGGAATACGACACGTTTAATGTCAACGGTTTCCGTTTAGGTATTAAGCCTGAAATAAAACCGCAAATTCTTGTTGCTGGTTTGCGCGAAGGCATGTTGCGACTTGCTGCTCGCGAAGCAGACGGTGCAATCATCAACTGGCTAAGCCCTGAAGATGTCACACGTGTTGCCGAAGTAGTGCACGGTGCTGCTGAAGGGACGCCAAAGGAAATTGTTGCGCGAATCTTTGTATGCCCTTCTGAAAATACTGAAGCTGTTCGTTCGATGGCTCGTTTTGCAATTGCTGCATATCTCAATGTGCCTGTCTATGCAGATTTTCACGCATGGCTTGGTCGCGCAGATTTGCTGAAGGGAATGTGGGATAACTGGAAAGCTGGCGACCGTAAGGCTGCGCTTGCAGCTATTCCCGACGAAGTCGTTGATGCGCTGATTATTCATGGGTCACCGGAATATTGCCGCGATCGCATTCGTCAGTACTTCGACAACGGAGTCACCACATCAACTCTTGCCATTATGCCTTTTGATCCTGAATTAAAACATTGGGATGCAGTTCGTTCATTATCGCCATCGGCGCACAAATAATTTCGCACTGCCGCAATGTCTGATAAGCCCGTCAAAGGAGTAACGAAAGAAGGCTGGAAACTTCTTCGTGAAACATTGGTTCCTCAACGCCGAGGTTTACTTGCCGGTGTTGCTGTCGGTTTGTCATGGTCGGTCGGAAAGATGGCTGTTCCGCAGTTGACGCGCTACGCAATTGACCGCGGAATCAGTAAGAACGGTTCGTTGCTTTTTTGGACGTCCACTATTTTGGCTGCTGCTCTGATTGCTGGTGTGTTTGCAGGCTGGCGTCGCTTTATTGCATTCCGTGAAAGTCGTTTGACTGAAACGGTTTTGCGTGAACGTCTGTTTGCTCAAATTCAAGGGCTACATGTCGGTTTCCACGACCGCACGCAAACTGGTCAGTTGATGAGTCGTGCGTCGAGTGACTTATTGCAGGTGCAGGGATTTGTTGTCAACATTCCTATTTTCGCATCGCAAGTCACCATGGTATTTGGCGTTGTCGCAGTACTTTTCTTGTCAGATCCAGTTCTTGCTGCAGTCGCGTTGTTCCCCTTGCCATTCATCAATATTTCGGCCCGGTCCTTCTCGCACAAGATTCATCCAACGGTTCTTGCCGTACAACAAGAACAAGCACAACTTGCAAATGTTGTTGAAGAATCAGTGTCTGGTATCCGTGTCATCAAGGGCTTTGGTGCAGAAGGAGTGCAGCAGGCCAAATTGGAAGTTGAAGCAGATGACATTCGTCGCGAGTCGATGAAGGCCGCACGAATCCGTAGTCGTTTCCTTCCTGCCATCGACCTCTTGCCAGGTCTTGGATTAGTAGCGGTTCTCGGACTCGGAGGCCATCGCGTCATTAATGGCGATATGACTCTTGGTGGACTCGTAGCGTTCAATGCATACCTCACCATGTTGATCTGGCCAATGCGCAACATCGGTATGACCGTTGCAATGGGCCAACGCGCAGCTTCGGCGTTGGTGCGTATTCATGAAATCTTGGCAGTGGTGCCAGCAATTGCAGACCCTCCGAGCCCGCTACGACTTCCACAAGCCGCGGTTGCTCAACCTGTTGGTGCAGTAAAGTTCGACAATGTTCGATTCGGTTACGAAATTGGACATACCGACATTCGTGTTCTTGAAGGATTCAATTTTTCTGTTGAGCCCGGAGAATCAGTTGCCATTGTTGGTGCCACCGGATCTGGAAAATCAACTATCGCGCGTTTGTTGCTGCGCTTTTATGACCCGCAAGCGGGAAGCATCAGTCTTGACGGCATTGACCTTCGTCAACTACGACTTCCTGAACTTCGTCACTCAGTTGGTGTGGTGTTTGAAGATACCTTGTTGTTCCACGACACAGTGTCAGCCAATATTGCATTTGCAAAGCCTGACATCGATTTCTCGGTAGTGCAGCGTGCTGCAAAATTGGCTGGCGCGCATGACTTCATCATGCAGCTACCAAATAAATATGACACGTCACTAGGCGAGCGCGGCTATTCGCTTTCAGGCGGGCAACGCCAACGCATTGCTATCGCTCGTGCAATCGTTGCTGACCCTCGTGTATTGGTTCTTGACGATGCAACTTCTGCTGTTGACCCCACAAAGGAACACGAAATTCGTGACGCATTGGCAACCGTGATGCGTGGGCGTACCACGTTGGTGATTGCGCACCGTCCAGCCACTATTGAATTAGCAGACCGAGTTGTACTGCTTGATGAAGGGCGCATAGGTGCCACTGGCTCACATCATGAGTTATTGGAAACGAATGAGAAGTACCGCAGCGTCCTTGCTGCAATGACAAGCAAGGTGATTGAGTAGTTATGTACGCAGGTGGACGCGGAGGCGGTGGCGGCGGCGCAGGTGGTCGCGGCATGGAAGAAGATCAGAAACTTGATCGCACCCAAACGCGAGTGGTGCTGATTCGCAGTTTCCGAATGGCTGGTGAATTCCGCAAACAGGCTGTTTTAGCATTAGGTCTTGTCATCATCACCGTGTTGTGCACATTGGCGGGCCCCGTACTCGTGCGGCACGGAATTGACGCCGGCATCCGCGCCAAAAATGCCCACGCTCTCAACATGACAGTCATTGCATACATCGTGGTGGTGGTTATTGCCTACATTGTTGGTCGTTGGCAGTATGTGGCGCTGAACTCTGCTGGTGAAGGCTTCTTGCGCCTCATACGTATCCGGGTGTTTTCTCGCATGCAGAAGCAATCGATGGCATTTTTTGATCGCGAGAAAGCCGGAGTACTTGTTGCCCGAATGACCGCCGATATCGAGTCGATGGCGGAACTAGTTCAATTCGGACTCATGCAATTCCTGTCGGCATTCCTGCTGTTGTTCTTTGCATTCTTCTTATTAATGAGTCTCTCTTGGGAACTCACGCTGATTTCTCTCATTGTGTTCCCGTTCCTCATCGTTGCTTCCATCAAGTTCCAACGCGATGCAAATAAGGCGTATCTGGAAGTTCGTGACAAAGTTGGCGCAAACCTCTCTGCTTTGCAAGAGGGCATTACTGGCGTTCGTGTCATTCAGGCATATGCCCGTGAAGATGAACAGATTCGTCGATTTGAAGAATCAAACCGTGCGTTGTATCGCAGCCATATTCACAGCGTCAAAGTCAGTACTTGGTATTTCGGCCTCATTGAATTCGCTGGTATCGGGTCTTCTGCGCTCATCGTCGGAGTTGGTGGATTGCTCGTGCATAGTGGTTCTGTGTCACTCGGCACTGTCGTGGCGTTCGTGCTTCTGCTCGCCAGTTTGTTCGACCCAGTACAACAGCTTTCGCAGCTGTACAATACGCTGCAATCAGCTGCGGCTGCGCTTCATAAGTTATTCGGGATTATTGATGCCGTGCCCGATGTTGATGAATCACCGAACCCCATCTCGTTGCCGGCTGTTGGCGACGTTGTGGTTGACAACATCACTTTCTCGTACGCCGGTGCATCGCAACCAGCGTTAGAAAATGTGTCACTCACTCTCACTGCGGGCACACGTCTTGCATTGGTTGGCCCAACCGGTGCTGGTAAATCAACGCTTGCCAAGCTGATGGCCCGTCTGTATGACCCACAATCTGGCACTGTCTCATACGGTGGGGTAGATCTACGTCGTGCATCAATGGACGATCTTCGCAATCGCATTGTTGTGATTCCGCAAGAAGGTTTCTTGTTCGACGGGACTATCCGCGACAACTTGCGTATCGCCAAACCTGACGCCACGGAAGACGAGCTTCTCATCGCGCTCGACAAGATTGGCCTGCGCGAACGGTTCGAAGCATTGCCAGAAGGCCTCGATACAGAAGTACGTGAGCGCGGGTCTCGATTGTCGGCTGGTGAACGTCAACTGGTGGCGTTGTCGCGCGCAGCTCTTATTGACCCAGCAGTGTTGGTGCTAGACGAAGCAACATCAAACCTTGACCCTGGTACAGAGATGCTGGTGGAAGCAGCGCTTGAAAAACTGATGACTAACCGCAGTGTCATTGTGGTTGCGCATCGACTTTCCACTGTGCAGCGTGCAGACAAGATTGCTGTTGTGGCTGATGCTCATATTTCAGAGATCGGCACCCACGACGAATTGATTGCTCTCAATGGTCATTACGCCTTGCTTGCATCGACGTGGAATAAAACCCAACCCCACTAAGCATTTAGTAGCAATTGCTACTCGCTGAACTCGCCCGTAATTGCGGTCAAATTACTGTGTTACGGTGCCTTTTCCTTCCCGGATTAATAATTGATTCGAAGGAAACAACATGTCAAATGACGAAAAAGAAGTACGAAGAGTAGTAACTCTCTATATCGATGGTGCTGGTAAAGGAAATGCCGCCCAATTGAATGAGGCCTTTCACAGCAGTGCACGCTGGTTCGGCACAATGGATGGTGTTGATTACGACATGGATAAAGAAGGCTTTGTTTCATACATGGTTGAGACCCCAGGTCTTCCTTCAAAGTCAGAGATCGTCGCTGTAGAAATGGCAGGCACTGCTGCACGAGTAACAGTTAAAGAAGAAGGTTTTTGGGGAAGTATTTCATTCACCAACTTTTTCAACTTGTCAATACTTGATGGCCGTTGGCAGATTACGAACAAGACTTTTGCCGCAACCGGCGGTGGGCACGCTTAATCGCGAGCGACGCTCACTAACTACGTACGCAGTGAAGTGAGTCGTTTAAAAATATCAATTTCTTTGATGTCGTATGGCGAACCATCACGGTGAAATAGTTCATGAAACCATGGCTCTTCATCTGTGACCGGTTCGGTCCACGAGCGCCACGGAAAACGAGTCTGGGTTCTTCCATCAACAAACCCCCAGTTGATGGCACCCACGCCATGTTCAGCAAAAACCTCTAAGAGGTCAACAGTTGAACCGGCAGTACGTGCCAACCATTCCGTACAGAGGAGTGGCCGGCCAAATGTCTTGAGTGATTCAATGACTGCGATGAGCTTTTCACGAGGTTCATAACAGTGAAACGAAATGATGTCACTGCGATTGAGAATTAACTCATTCAACGAGTTTTCTGAGGGCTGCCATTGTGAGTTGTATTCCCATAACCCGACTGTCAATGGTTGTGACGGGGATATCTCTCGTGCCCAGTCGAAGATCTGCGATACCAATTCAGTGGCTGTCTTGATTTTTTCATCTCGAGAACCGAGTTTCAAAGTGACGGTGTCAACCTGGTCTGGTTCATTGAATAAATCCCAAGCGACAACACGTGAATCGTTACTGAATCTTTTAATGACTTCCTGTACGTAATTCTGCAGCTCGATCCATCGGGATCGGTCATAGAAAATCTCGGAACCAGGACTTTGGACCCACATTGCATTGTGAAGTCGCGGTGCGGGTTCTCGCTGAACTCCGAGTCGTGGTTTTGTATTCCATACTCCGTCAAAAAGTACGGGGACTACTCCGATTCCGTGTGACTGCGCAACAGAGAGAACAACATCTATTCGATCAAGAAAGTCCGTTGCTGATTCCGTAAACAAAAGATCGTGCAGATAGAGGCGAATGGCATTCATTCCGATACCTGCGGCCCATCCCAATTCTCGATCAATGGTTTCAATGTCAAATGTCTCTGACTGCCACATCTCCAATTGATTGCCGGCGGTTGACGGACTGAAATTGCAGCCGACTAGCCACTTGGTGCGACTGTTCCAGTCGCTGGCTTGTTCAATAGTCCATCGGTCAGTCGTCATTGACCCATCTAATCGTGCAAAGACGAGACCGAACGAGCCGCAGGCTTAATCGCGAGCGACGAAGTACTTTGACTTCGGGTGATGACAAATAATCGCTGAAGTGGTCTGTTCTGGTTGGTATTGCCAACCAGTCTCTTCGCTTACTTCGATACCAATACGTCCAGCCTCAAGAAGCTCTGCAACGCGAGCATTGTCTTCGAGGTCTGGGCAGGCGGGGTAACCCCAGCTGTAACGACCGCCGCGGTACTGCTGACGGAAGAGCCCGACAACTGATGGGCCATCTTCGTTGACGAAGCCCCACTCGGTACGAATGCGATGGTGCCAGTACTCAGCTAGTGCTTCAGCCATTTCAACGCCAATGCCATGAAGCTCGAGATAGTCCTGATACTTATTTGCTGCGAACAGTTCGGCTGCTGCTTCGCTGATTGGTTGACCCATGGTGACAATGTGGAACGCCACATAATCGGCCTCGCCACTTTCAACAGAACGAAAGAAGTCTGCGATGCACATGAATGGTGCAACCTTCTGGCGCGGGTAATTAAAGCGAGTGCGCTCAACAGTGCGGGTGTCGTCTGTGTAGACAACTAGGTCATTGCCATCGCTGTTGACGGGGAAGTATCCGTAGACAAGTTGAGGAACAAGAACACCACTCGCTTTTGCATTGCTGAGTTGTGCGCGCAAGATGGGGCGAATGCGATCTTTAAAGTCGGAATCTGATTCACCCTCGTTCGGGCGGTATTGCCACTGGTTACGGAACAGTGCTGTTTCGTTGATGTATTCGGCGATCTCATCGATGCCGATGCCCTTCACCACCTTGGAACCAAGGAATGGCGGAACAAAGACCGTATTGTCTGTTTCGACGTCAGGAGAGCGATTCGGAATAGAGGAAGGATCGACCTCTACCTTTTCGCGTCGCGGAATAACACGTTCACCAAGCTTGCGTCCAAAGTCTGGGTCGTCAATACCTGACTTCTTGATCGCCATCAGCGTGTCAAGAGTCGCAAGTCCTTCGAAGGCGTCTTTGCCGTACAGAACACGACCGTCATAGATCTTGCGCAGGTCTTGTTCTACGTAGCTACGAGTGAGTGCTGCACCACCAAGAAGAACAGGGATGTTGCTGAGGCCTTGTGCGTTCAGTTCAAGCAAGTTGTCGCGCATGATGATGGTGCTCTTTACGAGCAGTCCGCTCATGCCAAGTGCGTCAGCTCTAACCTCTTTAACTTTTTCGATCATTTCAGCAATGCTGATTTTGATTCCGATGTTGTGCACTTCGTAACCGTTGTTGGTACAGATGATGTCAACCAGGTTTTTACCAATGTCGTGAACGTCACCCTTTACGGTGGCCAATACCAACTTGCCCTTTGCGCTGCTCTCGCCAGTCTTTGCCATGTGCGGCTCAAGGTAGGCAACAGCCGTCTTCATAGTTTCAGCGCTCTGCAATACGAATGGCAATTGCATGCGGCCAGAACCAAAGAGTTCTCCCACTTCGCGCATACCGTCAAGAAGAATTTCGTTGATGATGTCAAGTGGGGCAACACCATCTGACATTGCACGGTCAAGGTCGTCGGTGAGGCCTTCGCGGTCGCCATCAATAATGCGTTGGCGAAGGATTTGCTCGATGGTCCAGTCGGTGCGGTCTTCTTTGACGGCATCAATTGTTGACACATCAGCAAAAATCTCGAGCAACTTTGTGAGCGGGTCATAACCCTGCGAACGACGATCAAAGATGAGGTCCTGGCACACGGTGATCTGTTCTTCCGGAATGCGTGCAAGCGGCAGAATTTTTGATGCATGAACGATTGCAGAATCAAGTCCGACTTGGCGTGCCTCGTGCAAGAACACACTGTTCAATACCTGACGTGTTGCTGGGCTGAGACCAAAGCTGACATTCGAAAGACCGAGAGTGGTGAATGCACCAGGAATCTCTTCCTTGATGCGACGAATGGCTTCCAGCGTTGCAATGCCGTCTTTGCGTAAGTCTTCGTCACCGGTACCAATGGGGAATGTCAGTGCATCGAAGATGAGGTCACTGGCGGATAGGCCGTATCGCTCAGTGGCAATTTTGTGAATGCGATGAGCTACTTCCATCTTCCATTCAACGTCACGGGCCTGGCCGCGCTCGTCAATAAGAAGGCAGATAACAGCTGCGCCGTAATCACGAGCCAGGCTGAACACGCGGTCGAGACGACTACCAGGTGCTTCGCCATCTTCAAGGTTTGCCGAGTTCAAAATACTGCGGCCACCGGTGTGCAAAAGGCCGGCTTCCATTACTTCGGGTTCTGTTGAGTCAAGAACGAGCGGAACACTTGCTTGGCTAGCGAAACGCGATGCAATCTCATTCATGTCAACTGCGCCGTCGTGGCCGACATAGTCAACGCACACGTCAAGAACATGAGACCCTTCACGAATCTGCTCGGTGGCCATCTTCACGCAGGTGTCCCAGTCTTCGCGCAACATTGCATCGCGGAATGCTTTCGAGCCGTTTGCGTTGGTGCGCTCACCAATAATGAGGAAACTGTTGTCTTGTTCCAAAGTGACAGGGGAGTACAGCGATGACACGCTTGGTTCAAACTCTGGCGTACGAACTTTCGGGGTGACTCCACGTACAGCTTCTACGACTTGGCGAAGATGCTCTGGAGTTGTGCCGCAGCAACCGCCCACAATGCCAATTCCCAATTTGCTGACGTGTTGCAAATGGAATTCAGCAAGTTGTTCTGGTGTGAGGTCGTAATGTGTTCTGCCGTCAACAACACTTGGCAAGCCAGCATTCGGTAACACGCTGATAGGAATCAGTGAATGCTCGCTGAGGTACCGCAAGTGTTCTTGCATTTCTGAAGGCCCAGTTGCGCAGTTGATTCCGATGACGTCAGGCTTCATAGCTTGCAGTGATGCATATGCGGCACCAATTTCTGTGCCGACCAACATGCGGCCGGTTGTTTCCATGGTGACTTGCACCTGAATCGGAACTTCGCGGCCGACAATCTTCATTGCACGACGGCAGGCCTGCATTGCGGCCTTGATTTGCAACAAGTCCATGCATGTCTCGATAAGAAAGAGGTCAGCGCCGCCATCAAGAAGACCGCGAGCTTGTTCTTCGTAGGAATCACGCAAGGTGGCGAAATCAATATGGCCAAGGCTTGGCAATTTGGTGCCTGGCCCGATGCTGCCCGCTACGTAGCGTGGGCGGCCATCTACTTCATAGGTGTCTGCAACACGGCGCGCAATTGCTGCAGCGGCCACATTGAGCTCATATGCCTTTTCAGGAATGTTGTATTCCACCAGAACGGTAGAGAAACTTCCGAAGCTGGCGGTTTCAATAACGTCTACTCCTGCATCAAGGAAAGCGCGATGCATTGATTCGATGACATCGGGGCGGGTGAGGCACAGCATTTCATTGCAACCCTCAAGTGATTCTCCGCCGAAGTCGGCAGGGCCGAGGTCGAGATCTTGTACGAAAGTTCCGAAAGCACCATCGAAAACGATGACTCGGTCGTGGACGGCTTCGAGATAGGGCTGACGATTCATGACCTCACCACGATACTTGCCATAGAGTCAATGGAATGGCTCGCGAGAAGATCTACACCCGGGAAGGCGACGACGGCACGACCGGACTCTTTTATGGAGGCCGAGTGCCGAAAGATAGTGAGTTGCCTCGCGCCTACGGCGCTGTTGATGAAGCACAGGCTGTCATTGGTCTTGTGCGCACAGCAGCAGGTCATGGTTCTGATGTTGATGCCATCGTGGTTCCCATGATGAAAGACCTCTATGTGCTCATGGCTGAGTTGGCCACATTGCCAGAAAATCGTCACAAGCTGACCCCAGGTAAGAGTTGTGTGACATCTGAGATGGTGGATCGCCTTGAAAGCATCATTGATGACCTTGATACGAAGTTTGATCCACCGACCGAGTTCGTCGTGCCTGGTGAACACCCAGTATCTGCTTGGCTCGACTTTGCACGTACCACGGTGCGTCGCGCAGAGCGTCAGGCGTTTGCTGCTGCACCGCCACCAAGTTATGTCGTGCCGTATCTCAACAGATTGTCTGACTTGTTGTGGACCATGGCACGTTGGCAAGAGGGCACTTCGCGCCCTGTAAAGAGTCTCTAGACACTTCAGCATTAGTGCAGTGAGCGCCGCCACATAGAGTGGTGTCATGCGTACTGCTTTTTCTGTATCAAAGTCCGTTCCTGCCAAAGTGGCAGCCATCGTTATTCCGGTTGCTGCTTCTGGTCCTATTCCCAGCGGAGTTGGCCTCAATCGTGCGCAACTCGCTGCGCTCGGATTTGAAGGCAAGGCATCACAAACACATTCGTTGGCACCAGCTGCAGGAAAAACTGCAGTGCGAGTACTTGTAGGCATCGGCGACGTACGCGATCTGAATACCAGTGTGTTGCGCAATGTTGCTGCGTCGGCTGCTCGTGCATGTGCGCGATACGAATCAATTGCAACTACGTTGCCTGGCGTTATTCGCGGTAGTGCGAAAGCATCAACACAAGCAGTTGTTGAAGGCTTTGCGCTAGCACTTCATCGCTGGGTCGCGTTGAAGAACGATAAGTCTGGTCTCGCGAAACTTACTTCAGTCACTTTGGTCTCAGCTGAAAAAACTGCTGATGTTCAAGCCGGCATGGTGATGGGAGTTGCTACGTCAACTGCGGTCTGCACGGCACGTGACTTTGCTAACACCCCGCCATCGCATCTCACTGCTCGTCAATTTGCAGAACATGCAGTTGCAATTGCTAACGCATCTGGCCTCGAAGCCACTGTGTACAACCGTGATCAACTCATCGCAATGGGTTGCGGAGGAATCGTCGGCGTGAACGCCGGAAGTACAGAGCCTCCTCGCATGGTGAAGTTGGTGTACACGCCAGCATCGGCCAAAGGAAAAGTTGTTCTTGTCGGTAAAGGCGTCATGTACGACTCCGGTGGTATCTCGCTGAAGCCAACCAATGAAAGCCACGCTGCCATGAAGATGGACATGAGCGGCGCAGCTGCCGTGTTGTCCACCATGGGTGCCTTGCGTGCAATGAAAGTGAAGACTCAAGTCACTGCGTACCTCATGTGCACAGACAACATGCCAAGCGGAAGCGCATTGAAGTTGGGCGACGTACTCACCATGCGCAATGGAAAGACAGTCGAAATTCACAACACTGATGCTGAGGGTCGCCTGATTCTTGCCGACGGTTTGTCATTGGGTGCTGAATCTAAGCCTGATGCAATGATTGACATCGCAACTCTTACAGGCGCGTGCCTTGCGGCTCTTGGAAAGAGAATGGCCGGAGTTTTGGGAAATAACGTTGGTGTTATTGATCAATTGAAGGCATCAAGTACTCGTACTGATGAATTGTTGTGGGAACTGCCGTTGTTCACTGATTACCGCAGAACGCTTGATTCGAATGTTGCCGACATGCGCAACGTTGGTGGGCCACTTGCAGGTGCAACAATTGCAGCCTTGTTCCTCAGTGAATTTGTTGGTTCAACACCGTGGGCACACCTTGACATTGCCGGCCCAATGGATGCTGACAGTGACAGTGGTTGGCTGAATCGTGGAGCAACTGCCTACGGAACTCGACTTCTCATTGACTTCTGTGCCAACTTCACAAAGCCAGCAAAAAAGAAGTAACTAGTTCTGTAGTGGCAACAAGTGTGTTGCTGCTTCTTCTAAGTGTGAATTCCAGTCAGGTACCGATGATGGTTCTGCCAGTGGAATAACTACAAACTTCGAAGCGCCAACATCAACAAACTGTTGGATAGTGCGCGCTAATGCGTCCCATCCGTTTGGTACCAGCACGGATACGTCGTCAAGGTCTGGCCTGCGAGCTTTTAGCCCCGCAAGTAGTGCCGCGGGTGGTTCACCAATGACATAGGGGATAAGCACGCCGAAGTGTTCATCTTCGATTTCACGTTCATGCTCTGACGCAACAGTATTGATTGTCTTCCAACCTGCTTCAGCATCTTGTGGTGTCACGAATGATGGCAACCAGCCATCGGCCAAGCGCCCAACACGCTTCAGTTCACTCTCGGCAATACCACCAAGCCACACATCGGGTGGTTGCTGCTTTGGCTTTGGGTTCACGCGCAAGTTGTCGTAGTTGTAGAACTCACCATGAAACGTCACTTCATCATCCATCCAGCACGAACGAACAACTGCGAGTGCTTCGTTAAACATCTTTGCGCGCTTCGTGCGTTCAACGCCGAACGCTTGTTGTTCATGAACATCGGCAACGCCAAGTCCGAATGCGGGAAGAAGGCGTCCGTTCGACATGCGATCGAGCGTTGCGAGTTCTTTCGCCAAGACAATGGGGTTGCGACCAGGAAGAACCATGACGCTCATTCCCACCTTGAGACGTGTGGTTCGCGCTGCGGCCATGGCCATGGCTACCAGAGGGTCCGGAGCATCTCCGCCAATGCGCTCGCTGAGCCACAAGCTGTCAAAGCGAAGCTTCTCCAGGGTGTCGACTACTTCGAGAAAACCTGTGTCATTGAGGGCGGTACGAACCCCTAATCCATAACCAACGCGAACCTTCATGTTTTCCATGCTGACACATGAGCCGCGGGGCAATAGCCTCGGCGCATGACGAATTCTTCCTCTTTTGACCCCGTCTCCCAGTTTCGTGTGGATGGCAAGATCGCCATCGTGACGGGGGCATCGTCCGGGCTTGGTGCCCGCTTTGCTCGTGTCCTTCATGCAGCAGGCGCCACGGTGGTTTTGACTGCGCGTCGTCTTGACCGTTTGGAGTCTTTGTCGAAGGAATTGCCAGGTTCGATTTCCATCAAATGTGACGTGGCCAGCGCTGCTGATCGCGAAGCATTGATTGCTGAAGTCATCTCAACGTGTGGACGAGTGGACATTCTGGTGAACAACGCCGGCATTACTCACAAGATTGCAATTGAATCTGAAACTCTCGACATGTTTGAAGAAACAATGGAAGTAAACACCACTGCAATATGGCATCTGTGCAAACTTGCAGGCGAGAGCATGGTGGCTAATAGAAGCGGCGTCATCGTGAATGTGGCATCGATTCTGGGAATGATTGCAGGAACACCAATTAAGCAAGCGAACTATGCCGCTAGCAAGGGTGCCGTTATTGCTCTGTCGCGAGAGATTGCTGTGCAGTGGGCTCGAAAAGGTGTGCGTGTGAACTCGCTATGTCCGGGATGGTTTGTCAGTGAAATGACAGCGGGGATGGACACTGATGACAGTTCACAGAAGTACGTGATGCAGAATTCACCGATTCCGCGCATGGGCGCAGAACACGAACTTGATGGCGCGCTCTTGTTTATGGTCAGCGATGCATCATCATTTATGACAGGTCAATCAGTCATCGTTGATGGCGGATGGACAGCGCGATGAGCGATGGTGCAAACCCGAGCCAACTAACTGCTCGCGAAGTACTCAGCGCTCCCGGAGTGCTGCCGTTGATGTTGGCGAATCTCACGTTCTACATCGGCATCATGTTGCAAGCCACCACGCTTGGCAAGCATATTTTTGATATCACGCATCGTGAATTGGATATTGGTTGGCTTGGGCTAGCTGAGTTTGCTCCTGCGGTGCTTTTTGCCCTTGTTACAGGTTCTGTTGCGGATCATTTCAATCGCAAACACGTGGCGCTGATTGCGCTCGGTGGCGAAGCTATTTGTTCAATTGGGTTAGTGCTGTATGCGCGTACTTTGCCCACTAGCGCTATGCCAATCTTTGTTCTTGCATTCTTCTTTGGTGTTGCACGAGCATTCTTATCGCCTGCATTGCGGCCGATGGGTCCGATGATTGCGCCAGAAGGCGGCATTCCTCGTGTCGTTGCTTTCTACAGCGCAACATGGACCGGTGCTGTCATTATTGGCCCTGCCGCCAGCGGTTTTCTGTATGCAGCTGACCCGTGGATTGCATATGCAGTGTCTGCTGCACTCATCGTTGCGGGCATGATCGCACTTTCGACCATCACTATTCCTCATGACAAAGCTCGTCAGGAAGCTGCTGAACGTCCAACTGTGAAACATGCAATGGAAGGATTCCATTTCATTCGTCGTACACCTATTTTGCTTGCAGTTATTTCGCTCGACTTGTTCGCCGTGTTGTTTGGTGGCGCTGTGGCGCTGTTGCCCGTAATCGCCGAGGAGCAGCTGCATGTTGGCGACGTTGCATACGGTTGGTTACGCGCTGCTGGCGGAATCGGAGCTGCAGTAATGGCTATCTTCTTGGCGTTTCGACCAGTTCGACGCAAAGTGGGACGAGTCCTTTTGTTGGTCGTCGGTGTCTTTGGCGTCTCCACCATTATTTTGGGCATGACTCATTCGTATGTTGTTGCATTTCTGGCTGTTTTGATTCTCAGTGCAGCCGACATGGTGAGTGTGTTTATTCGTGGGTCTATTGCGCCACTTGTTACGCCAGATGAAAAACGTGGTCGCGTGTCAGCAATGGAAAATGTCTTTATTGGAGCATCAAATGAACTGGGTGCTTTTGAATCGGGGGCAGTATCGAGCATCGCCGGAACTCCGGCAACTGTTGTTGGTGGCGGACTTGCAACTCTTGCAATAGTCGGAGTGTGGTGGTTCGGCTTTCCGTCGTTGCGTAATGTGGACACGTTCGAAGAATTGGACCCAGCATTGTCATGAGCATCAACGTCGTTCGCACTGCATGCACCTTGGATTGTCCGGATGCGTGCACCCTTGATGTCACGGTGACCGATGGTGTTGTTACTGATATTGATGCAGCGCAGGACGGAGATGTGAATCCGTTTACTGCAGGTTTCATTTGCCGAAAAGTACAAATGAGCACCAAACGCATCTACTCACCGGAACGTATCGCCACGCCACTTATTCGCACTGGAGAAAAAGGCGCAGGTGAATTCCGCGCCGCATCATGGGATGAAGCGTTAGACCTCATTGCATCGCGAATAAAGGATGGTATTGCTACCCACGGAGTCAACAGCATTGCGCCGTACCTGTACAACTCGTCTTCTGGAATTGTGGAAGGCAATGGCTCCACTTTGGAACTGTTCGCCCGCCTCGGCGCTCCGGAGATTGAACACACGATTTGTGCCTTTACGTACGGGCGCGCATGGCAACAAGTTTTTCCGGGGCTCTCGTCGGCTAATCCGCAATCGATTCCCAAAGCGAAACTACTCATC
>Ga0194041_10000335_pt1 | contig 18736 bp, 18 predicted proteins | sample JunL449m_MetaG_FD_160082 | JGI IMG/M metagenome (GOLD analysis project Ga0194041, IMG submission 160082) | Anoxic zone freshwater microbial communities from boreal shield lake in IISD Experimental Lakes Area, Ontario, Canada - Jun2016-L442-9m | ecosystem: Environmental > Aquatic > Freshwater >...
GGCGGTGTGCGAAATCTGGTTCAACGCAACCAAGTGTTTAACCATGATCGAACCGGGATTGGACTTGTGCCCTACCCCGAGGAGGACGCGAGCGATCTTGCGCCAGATGCCGCCGAATGGGACACGCCGTGTTCTAAAACTCATGACGTAAAGGTTCCGCCCATCGCTGCTGCAGACTGCAAGGCAGTAGATGGCCTCCTCAAGGGGTGCGTGGTGTTTTGGAACCCGTATGAGAACCGAATTGTCGACAACACCATCTCTGGTTCCCGTGTCGCAGACCTCGCCGTTGGCACCGTTGATCTGTTGGGTTTGGGAGTCACCACTGACCTTCTTCGCAATTGCTTCAGTGGCAATACCTTCACCACGAGTGCGCCAAATGATTTGCAGGCACTCGCCCCGTGTGACGCTGCAGGAAACGGCGGAAGCTGGGACTCTGGGGCGCTTGACCTGCTCGGCCTGCTGGGATCTCCTGCAGCTGCACCCCCGAAAGATACCTACCAGACCACTCCAGAACCCGCGAAGCAGCCAAATATGCCAAACGCTGCAACGGCACCAGTTACCCCAGCCCCAACCGGTCCGCCAAAGGTAGACATCGAGGCAATTGCGTTACCTGCCCGCCCACCGGAGACCACGATTCCCCCCGCAGGTACATGAGACGTCAGATTCTCCTTTCCCGAATTTGGGTAGTTGCTGCTGCGGGAATTCTGAGCAGCGCCGCACTTCTGCTCGGTGCCTGCTCAACCTCATCCGCAGCGAGCGAGGAAACCAACCGCGAGAATTCACAGGTCAGTCCACTTTCCCCTGCTCGCCATCTGGGCCCGCAGGGGCAGGTTGGACAGTTCGTTACCGACTGCGGATACAGCCACTCTGCTCCCGATGACCCGATTGTGTTTCCTGGGAAGCCGGGCATGTCTCATGTACACGACTTTTTTGGTAATCGCAGCACCAACGCCGACTCAACAACTGTTTCACTACTCAAGGCTGCTACCACGTGTCAGAAGCAACGAGACACCGCTGCCTACTGGGCACCACAACTCAGAGACCATGGCCAAGCAGTGGTACCAGTGAAATCCGTTGCCTATTACCGAGCCGCTCCCGGGGTGAACCCCAAGGACGTGGTGCCATTCCCCGAGGGACTGCACATCATTGCGGGCGATATGACCGCCACCGAGCCACTGTCAGCCGATTTGGCTGGCTGGGCCTGCGGGGTCTCATCTAGCCATGACGCTGCTCCACCGCAGTGCCCCGTTTCGGCTCCGTTGCGAGCAGTGATGACCTTTCCTGACTGCTGGGATGGCGTCAATGCTGACAGCAAAAATCACAAAAGCCACATGGTGAACAGCTCTGCGGGCCTCTGCCCGAGGACACATCCCGTGCACGTTCCTCAGCTGACCTTTGCGGTGGCCTACCCAATCTCTGGCACCGGCCACGACCTGACGTTGTCATCTGGGTCGACCTACGGAATCCATGCGGACTTCATCAACTCTTGGGACCAAGCAGGCTTAGCGAACGAGATCAAGTTGTGCCTGAACCGGGATGTGGTTTGCGGATTGTCTTCAAACCGCGACGAAGACCCACTCTTCGGGCCGAAGTAACCGCCCTGAGCTACACCTCGGCTACTCCGCTACCACTTGGATCCTGCCGTTCATGCCTTTTTTCGGCGTACCGTGCAACGTGCAGTAGTAGGGGTACATGCCCGGATCGGCGATGACGAGGGGAGCTTGCTCCTCGGGGCCTAAGTCATCAGTGGCGATCGCCTGAAATTCGCCGGACGCAACGGGATACACGTTGTGCGGGTTGCGACCTTGATTGTTGAAGATCACTTTGGTGCCTGGAGAAACCGTGATGTACTGAGGTGAGAACTCGTTGTCCTTCACCGTTATGGTCACCTCGGCCAGAGCGGTCTTATTTACGAACTGGCTCGCTGCAACCTTTTCAAGGCCCTGAGTTGCTTCATCAACAGTTGGAGTCGAACCGTTCTGAGCGTTCGTCGAGTCCGTCTTCGCGCAACCCGTGAAGAGCAGCACGCCACACACAAAAACCATGAAGAGCGCGGGCTTCAGGGATCGAGCCGCGGAGTAGGAGAACATGATCCGACTGTACTGCGGGTCGCTTACATCGCAGAAGTTCAGTTGGAGAATTACCCCCGGGTGACAACCTGGCCCGGGGACCCATCCGGCAAACGCTCTTGAACCACGGCATCGCCAATCTGGACGGGCACAGCTGGAATCTCGGCGGCGGGTTCAGGGGCAGTTGCGGGCTCAAAACCAGCGGGCACGGCGTTCACGGCACCGCTGTCCTCGCTCACCAGCAAGAGCATGCCTACGGCGGTGATCGCCACGACTACGCCGATCGCTGGGATGAGTACTCGATTACGTATCCGAGATCCGCGTGTTCGGACTGCCTCCTCGCTCAGAATCATCATCGCCAGAAGCTCCTGCTCAATCTGCACCGCAGGTCGACCAAGTGCTTCGGAAAGTACTGCTAGGTCAGGTTGACGGAGTGGAATTACCTGCCCGGGCTCAATATCACGCATGGAATAGAGCGCTGCGAGGTAACGGGTCAGGACCTCTTCCTCGTCGCTATCCCCGCCAACAAAATGCAGCGTGAGGCCGCCTCGATCCTGAATTCGATCATCAATTTCCAGAACGAGGTGCGAGCGAGATGGAATCAGCTCTGCGGTCGCAATCTGGTACATGTCGGTCAGTGCGAGCAGGTCTTGATCGGGAATCGAACGGTAGCCCGTCTCGATTTCCAACAACGTCAGTGCCGACCAGTCGGCACCGAGGGCGTTCGCAGCTGCATCAAGGCTCAGGCCTTGGCGCAGACGTGCCCCGCAAAGCAATTCTCCCAAACGATGGGCCGGAACGACTGGCTCTTCGGTGTTGCGTCGTGAATACATTTCTTACTCTCCCTGCCTGCCGCTGCTGCCGGCTTGGCTGCTCTTCGTGAGTTTTCTAGATAACAAGTGCTTGATAATCAATCGGCGGCTCAGGATCCCGCCTTAATCTTTTATTCTCAAGGGCCGTACACTCTCGCTCAATGGCCATGCCTGAACCCCCCACAACCTCTTCGCGAACCACCGACCCAGACACGGCACTTCCATCCGTGTTAGCCCGAGTTCTTGCATTTGGCTCGATCTTCATTGGCGCGGCAGCAGGTGCCATGATCGGGTACGCATTTGCTGAACTGGGCCGCTTTGGCCAAGGAAGCGTTGGATTTATTACTTTTCTCTCCATGCTCCTCGGCGCTGCAGGAGTTGCGGTTGTTGCGGTACTCACTCTGCGAGCATTTGGCGAATGGGACACGATCCGAGAACGAGAAACAGTACAGAAGCGACCTCCGAAAGCCTCCGGCTCTGAGAGCGCGTGACCACCAATGACGCAACAGAGCAACCAACAACAGAGCAACGAACAACAGAGCAACGAACAACAGCAGTACGAACAACTTCTCAAGATTGCCGTCGAAGCAGCGCGCCTTGCGGTTGACCTCATCTACACCGAGCGGCCGACTGCATTTTGGATTGAACAAAAAAGCTCAGCCACCGACCACGTCACCGAAATGGATCTGGCGTCTGAGCAGTTGATCCGGAAAATCATTTCTGATCACCGACCAGGCGACCGGATCATTGGCGAAGAAGGCCAGCTGTCCCCCGGTACGCTCAACACGGAGAGCCCCGAGGTGGTTTGGTTCGTTGATCCGATCGATGGAACCACAAATTATGTGTATGACCTTCCCGGGTATGCCGTCTCTATCGCCGCGCAGATTGACGGTCAAACGGTGGCTGGCCTCGTAGCTGACCCCACTCACGACCGCGTCTACTCAGCAACTCTTGGCGGTGGTGCCTTTTGCAATTCTGCTCTCATTCACCTGCGGCCGAGCAGGAGTGACAGCCACCAAGAACTGCTTGCAACGGCACTCGTGGCAACGGGATTCTCGTATTCAGCAGAACGGCGAGCCCGACAAGGAAAAGTCATTGCCGAACTGCTGCCGCAGATTCGAGATATCCGTAGAATGGGGTCGGCCGCGCTCGACTTATGCTCGGTGGCCTCGGGCAGAGTTGACGGATATTTTGAACTCGGGCTCTCGCCTTGGGATTGGCTAGCTGGCGGTCTGATCGCCACAGAAGCAGGGGCTGAGTTGGGCCCACTTGATCCAACTGCCGATGACTCCGCTGGGCTTCTCGCGGCAGGGCCGGAACTGTTCAGTCCCCTCAGGGAGCTCCTCTGCAGCCTCGGTGCAGACAAAGTCTGAACCGAGATCTGATCACCGCAGTCTTGTATCCACCTCTCTATGAGAACCAAGTGAGCATCTTGACCCCAAGATGGGCGAGACTAGGGGTGTGGGTACACGAATTCTCTACGTCGAGGACGATCATCGCATCCGTGGATCAGTCAAGCTTGCGCTCGAAGATGAGGGATGGCAGGTTGACGAATCCGAAACAGGCGAGGACGCCATCATCTCTTTTGGGCGGTCACCCACGGATGTGGTCCTCATCGACATCATGTTGCCAGGCATAGACGGCTTTGAGGTATGCCGGACGATCCGGCGGCGAAGCGACGTGCCCATCATCATGGTGACGGCCCGTGCAGATACCCACGATGTGGTGGCGGGCCTTGAAGCAGGCGCAGATGACTACATGACTAAGCCGCTCCAACCCAAGGAACTCTCTGCCCGAATTCGTGCGATGCTGCGCAGAGCCCGTCCCGCTCAGCCCGGCAACCCGCACCTTCAGTTTGGTGATCTCGAGATTGTTCCGCAGGAGGGGGTCGTCAGCCGAGACGGGGTTCAGATCCACCTGACCAAGACAGAGTTTCGCCTCCTCGTCGAGCTTGCAAATAGCCCAAGCAAAGTGTTTTCACGGGAGGACTTGCTCGAAAAGGTTTGGGGTCACGGGGTGTTTGGGGATGGCCGACTTGTGGACGTTCACGTCCGACGGCTGCGAACCAAGGTTGAAGTGGACCCCGCAAACCCAAGGCACGTGATGACCGTTCGCGGCCTTGGCTACAAGCTGCAGCCGTAACTGAGGCCCAACTAGCCCGCAGCCAGAGTTGACTGACCCGAGTTGAGAAATCAGAGATGACTAGCCCCCAAGATTCACCCGCTCAAACTCCCGAGACCGAACAGCGCAGCGTGATTCGGCTGCAACGGGCCATCCAGATTGGCCTGCGGGGAAGAATCGTCCTTGCTGTTGCCGCTGTAGCCATGCTCCTGTCGGCGGTGCTCGCACTCACCACAGTAACGGTTGCGAAGAACACCCTGCTCAACACACGCGAAGATGCCTTGACCACTCAGGCGCTCGCAAACGCCGACACGGTGACAGGCGCGCTCGGTGCAGCCGAAACCGCAGACCTGCAAACACTGTTGAGTTCGCTACCAGAGTCAGGGTCACCACTCCTGCTCACCGGAGCGGCAGTTCCGCGCAGTGGCGAGGACCCCAGCACCGTCTCAGTAGATGCCCGCTACGGTATTGATGCTTTGCCCACCGAGTTTCTTGACTCGGTGGTGCAGGAGCGAAACAACGCAGTCATGCGGTTTCGGTTCGACGGGGAATCGCTCCTCGTGGTGGGGGTTGCCTTGCCCGATTCCAATGTCAGCTACTTTCAGATCAATCAACTCGGTGACATCGACACAGCAATTCGAAGCCTTGGGTTACGACTAGCGATTGCCGCACTGCTCACGACGCTCGTTGCCGTGGGCCTTGGGTACTGGGCAAGCAAGTACGCCCTCCGCCCGCTAAATCGCATTCGAGATGCGGCAGAATCCGTTGCGCTCGGGCAGCTCGACACCAGAATTGAGTACGCCGATTATTCAGCCGACCCAGATCTGGCTCCCCTTGTCGCCAACTTCAATGACATGGTCAGCGCACTTCAGGAGCGCATCAACCGAGATGCGCGATTCGCGAGTGACGTCAGCCATGAGCTTCGCTCGCCCTTGACCACGCTCAACGCATCGATTGAGGTTTTGCAAAACACTCGTGAGGTTCTGCCCGAACGTTCGCAACAGGCGCTCGATCTGCTCTCGCTAGATATGGGCCGCTTTACGCAACTCGTGGAAGACCTGCTTGAGATCTCGCGGTTTGACGCTGGAGCAGTGCGGCTTGAACTCGACGCGGTGGCGCTTGTTCCAACCGTCGAAGCTGCTGTTCGCATGGTGGCACACGCATCTGTGCCGGTAGAGGCTGATCCAGCGTTACTCGATGTGGTCATTGCGTGTGATAAGCGCCGCTTGATGCGCATCCTTGCCAATTTCTTCGACAACGCTCGAAAGTACGCCGACGGTGCAACGAGCGTCACGGTTGAGCTACACGAGCCCGATCACTTAGGAATCGTTCTCTCGGCAGCCACCGTCCGAATCGCCGTTGAAGACAGTGGTCCAGGGGTGCCCGAGGCTGAGCGGGAGAAGATCTTTGACCGATTCAATCGCGGCGATCAAGGCGGCAGTCGTGGCATCGACATGGGTGTAGGACTCGGGCTTGCACTGGCAGCGGAACACGCACAATTACAAGGTGGCAGCGTCTGGGTTGAGGATCGCCATGATGGAGGCCAGGGATCGCGCTTTGTGTTGGAACTCCCCATGATTGAAGCCCTCGAGGCCGACGACCCCGAAGACCTAGCAGCAGTCACCCCTGAAGAGGCAGAGACGTTTGCGCTGACTGGGCAGATGCCAGCCATTCGCCTTGATGAAGCCCAAGATCAATCCTCATAATGCAACGCTCCCGAGTTCCCTTCGCAGTTGGACTCATCGTGAGCCTGGGCTGGCTGAGTGCATGCGGTGTGGGCGTAGATTCCAAACCTCGAGTTCTAGAATCAAGTTCCTCAACTTCAACGCTCCCTGCGGGGCCTGCATCGGGCAGAGTCACCTCGGTGCTGTACTTCGTCAACGATGGCGCATTGGTTCCACAGCTCTCGGAATTAACCGATCGATCTCTCCAGACGGTGCTCGAGGCGGATCTGCTTCCACCGCAGGCCGGGTCCGAGGCGAATGGCACGATCACCTCGATTCCGGCGGGAACCAGATTGATTGGATTACAACAAGTAGGAGACACACTCACCCTCAATCTGTCGAGCGAGTTCGACAATGTGGTCGGCTTGTCCCGGCAGCAAGCAATCGGGCAACTTGTCCTCACCGCCACAGAGCGACCCGGAGTAGGCCGTCTGAAATTCGAAATCAACGGCGATCCGATTCAGGTCAGCACCCCAGCAAGGGGCGACTCAAGCATCGTTACGGCCTGCGACTTCGCGCCGCTCCTTGCATCCGAGGATGACGCAAAAAGTGCCCACCTAGAGGTGGAAACCTCTCGCAAGCTTGATGCCCGGCTAGCTGATCTAAATAGTCACTGCTAGCAAGCAAAGAACGGTCTGACCACCTGCTCGTAAAATTCGAGGTCGACGGTCTTGGGGTGACTCACCGCGGCTTCTAAGTCAACGCGGCAGATGCGGTCAGCCTGGAGAGCAACCATTTTCCCCCAGTCCCCCGCTGCTGCTGCGTCAGCAGCCTCAACGCCAAACCTGCTTGCCAGAACCCGGTCAAACGCCGTTGGCGTTCCACCGCGCTGGATATAACCAAGCGTGGTGACCCGAGTCTCCAACCCCGTGCGTCCTTCGATCTCTGACGCCAACAATTGTCCTACACCACCAAGACGCTCATGACCGAAACGGTCGACGTCATAAACCACTGAGCTCATCGATCCGTCTTCAGGTTGTGCACCCTCAGCCACGACCAGAATCGAGGCAAACTTATTTCCCCCATGTCTGCGGGTCAGCGCAGCGCAGATCTCTTCGATCTGAAAGGGCACTTCGGGAATCAGCGTCAACGTCGCACCGCCGGCAAGTCCGGCTCGTACTGCAATATGGCCCGTATTGCGGCCCATGACCTCAACGACCATCACCCGATCATGCGCCTCTGCGGTTGTATGTAAACGATCAATTGCAGAAGTAGCTACGTGAACGGCGGTATCAAACCCAAAGGTCATTTCGGTGGCAGAAATGTCATTGTCGATGGTCTTTGGGACTCCAATGCAGGCAATACCTTCAGCCATCAGGTCCCGAGCAGCACCGAGTGAACCATCGCCACCGATCACCACGAATCCGTCCAGACCCTGCCGTTGCATAGCTTCACGAACCCGGGCGGGACCGTCTGGAAACTGATACGGCTGGATTCTTGAGGTTCCCAAAATGGTGCCCCCACGCGGCAGAATCCCGCGGCAACGTTCAATATCGAGTTCTTCCCAATCGTCTTCGAGCACCCCCCGCCACGCATCACGAAATCCAACGACGGTTCCACCGTGCACTCTTTCGGTCTTGCGCACGATCGCGCGAATAACAGCGTTCAAGCCAGGACAGTCACCACCGGAAGTCAGTACACCAATTCGCATCCGGCAACAGTAGGTCTTTGCGGCGAGTCGAGTCAGCAGAACGCTGGTGTCGCTAGTGTGACTGCTTATGTGTCAACCAACTCCCAACAATGCGGTGATCATCACGATTGATGCAGGCACGACTGGCGTTCGAGCATTTGCCGTGGACCTTGATGGACTCCCGGTCGGGCGGAGCTACCGTGAATTCACTCAGTACTTCCCTCAGCCCGGATGGGTCGAGCATGACGCTGCAGAAATCTGGAGCGTCACGCAGACCGTGATTCATGAACTCGTGACCACGCTCGGCCGAACAGTTGCAGCGATCGGCATCACCGCTCAGCGAGAGACAATCGTTGTCTGGAACCGCCAAACCGGGACTCCCCTGCATGCTGCAATTGTCTGGCAGGATCGTCGAACGGCACAGCGATGTGAACAACTCGAAGCTCAAGGGGAACTGCCCAAAATTCGTTCTCTTACCGGACTCGTACTCGACCCATATTTCTCTGCGTCGAAAATTGAGTGGTTGCTGACCCAAGGCAAGGTAACGGTCGACGCCGACATGCTGCTTGGTACCATCGACACCTGGATACTGTGGAACCTGACGGGCGGGGCCTCGCATCGGACCGACCCATCGAATGCCTGCCGAACCATGCTGTTTGATATTCGCACAGGTGCTTGGTCTGAGGACCTTTGCGAGTTGTTCGGCGTGCCTGTCTCGGCGCTGCCGGAAGTCCACCCTTCGGCCGGGAGTTTTGGCACCACCGTGGCTGGCAGCGGGCTGCCTGCAGGGATACCAATCACTGGCATTGCGGGTGATCAGCAGGCAGCACTTTTTGGGCAGGCCTGCGTGCAGCCTGGCATGGCGAAAAATTCCTATGGAACTGGCTCCTTCGTCTTGATGAACGTTGGTTCCACCTGCCCCGAACCAACCGAGGGACTCCTCACCACCGTTGCTTGGACACTCCCTGCGAGAATGATCAGTGCATCAGGGAAGGACAGTGCATCAGGGAAGGACAGTGCATCCGGGAAGGACAGTGCATCAGGGAAGGACAGTGCAGGTCTTGTTACTCACTACGCTCTTGAGGGATCCATCTTTGCAACTGGAGCTGCTGTGCAATGGCTGCGAGATGGGCTCGGAATCATTCAAGAAGCAGCAGAGATCGGACCTCTCGCAGCCTCGGTAGCCGATAGCGGCGGCGTGGTCATGGTGCCCGCGTTTGCCGGCCTTGGCTCTCCGTACTGGGACCCGTATGCGCGCGGCGCGGTGCTCGGAATTACCCGAGGTTCTGGTCGTGCGGAGTTAGCCCGGGCAGTAGTCGAAGCAATGGCATATCAAACTCGAGACGTAGTGGATGCCATGAGCGCCGCTTCGGGAACTCAGCTTGAGGAGCTACGCGTGGATGGCGGAGCTTCAGTCATGCCACTGCTGTTGCATCTTCAGGCTGACCAGCTCGGGGTACGCGTATTGCGCAATTCGGTGGCAGAAACAACCGCTCTCGGCGCTTCGTATTTAGCCGGCCTCGGCGCTGAAGTTTGGTCGAATGTTTCCGAGGTGTCTCAGAACTGGCATGCCGATGCACAAGTCGAACCATCCGCAGATCGCTCAGCAGCCGAGGCCGGGTACGCACAGTGGCTGCGCGGCGTGGAACGGAGCCGCGGTTGGGCTCCAGACTAAAAACCCGGTTCTCATCTTCGTTCCCCATCTGGCGTAGGCCTACTCAGCGAGCAACGCGCAGAGGGCCTCAAGCACACAACGCTCACGAGCTCGGATGGGTAGTCGACCACGACCCACGACGAGTTTGAGTTTGGGATCAGGCAACGCAGTCACTGCAATGTCCTCGTGTTCGCGACTTACTCCACCCGTGGTAGCTCCGGCAACAAACGCACAAATCCACTTCTCGCTCGGCATATCCTCCCCGACAAAGCTTCTCAATGCCGAGGTCTCGAGATCAATAACCACTGCCCAATCCGCGCCAATCAGACCTTGAGCTCCCTCGACAAGCCGGCACAACTGCTGTTTCAACGAGGCGCCCCGTTGGATCAACCCCGCCACATGCAGTGCTTGCCGAGCCGGGTCTGGTGGCGCGCCATCAAGTTCGCGGATGTCCTCAACATCAACTCCTTCGATTTGGTTCATTTCCGCAAGCAGCGTTTCAACGCTGTCTCCATCGGGCAGATCAATAACCAAATCATCAATTGCACGACCAGCTCCCCGCTCAATGATGTCGATCCCAATCACATCAGCCTGCACAGCCCCAATTCGGGTGGCAACAGCACCGAGTGCCCCCGGCCGATCAGGGACCCACACTCGCAGCACATACGTAGTCATGCGCAGCAATGTAGGCGGATCAGGTCACCGCTCTGTTTCGTACTCGTGAATCGACTCGCGAAAAATCAGAAGTCACTCACCCGAGAATCGCTCCAGTCATCTCGAACAACCCCAACGCACCACTAGGCCAATAGGAGCAGAACATTGCTATCTTTGGGCGAATGTCACGACAGCTCACCCCGCGCGGAAAACAACGCAGGGCACAGCTCATTGCCTTTGCTACACACGAGTTTGCTGAAAAGGGATACCACCTGACCTCGGTGGCAGACATTGTTGATGGGCTCGGGGTCGGTAAGGGGGTTTTTTATTGGTACTTCTCCTCCAAAGAGGAGCTCTTTGTCGAGATCATGCGCACTTCTCAGCGAGGAATGCGTCGCCGCCAACAAGAGGCGATCTCGGCGGTGGACGACCCCGTTAAGCGGATCGAACTGGGCATCAGGGCAGGAGTGCTCTGGCTCGCTGAACACAACGATTTGAGAAAGCTCTTTGAGTTCGCCCGCACGGAGGCAACCTTTCGAGATGCGATGCGCAAGGGGCAGGAGGTGCTCGTCAGCGACGCCCAGATTCATCTCGAAGAAGCAATCCAACTTGGCCACCTTCCCGACCGCGACCCTGAGGCGCTCGCTCTCGCAATCATCGGGGTCTCGAACCAACTCACCAACGTCTACATCGACAGTCGAGGTGAAGATCCTGAGGTTGTTGCAGACCTCGTCGTGTCGTTTTGTCGCGATGGAATCGGAGTGACGGTTCGGGGCTAGCCCAGCTTCGGTAAAGCACGTTTCAAGTTGCGCACTGCCTGATTGATTCGCTGTTCATTTTCGATCAAGGCAAAGCGGACGTTGCCTTCACCGCCTGGGCCGAACCCCACTCCAGGAGAGAGCGCAACCCCTGCCTCACGCACCAAAAAGGAGCAGAACTCGACCGAGCCCATCTCACGGTAGGGCTCAGGAATGGGTGCCCAAGCAAACATCGTCCCCATGGGTGGTTCCATCTGCCAGCCGATTCTCGACAGACCCGAACACAGCGCGTCACGGCGTACCTGATAGATCCCATTGACCTCGACGGGGTAATCCTGCAGTTCGTTCAGCGTGACGGTTGCAGCAATCTGAATTGGTTGGAAGGTTCCGTAATCCAAATACGACTTGAGCTTGGCGAGCGCTGCTATCACTTGAGGGTTACCCAACATGAAGGCCATTCGCCAACCTGCCATCGAGAACGACTTCGTCATGGAATACAACTCCACCGCTACCTCTTTTGCACCCTCTGCCTGAAGGATGGATGGGGGGCGGTACCCATCGAATCCTAAATCTGCATAGGCGTTGTCGTGTACCAAAATCACGTCTCGCTCTCGGGCAAAGTCCACGACCCGTTGCATGAAAGCCAGATCAACGCACGTGGTCGTTGGGTTGTGCGGAAACGACAACACAATGACCCGCGGCCGAGGATAGGAATACTCCCAAGCCTCGACCATGTTCTCAAAGAACTCATCACCGGTCCCGAGGGGAATTTCTCGCACGTTTGCTCCAGCAAACAGTGGTCCGAAGATATGAATCGGATAACTCGGCGAGGGAACAAGTGCCGCATCACCGTGTTCAAGAAGCACCCACATCAGGTGGCTGAAACCTTCCTTTGCGCCAATTGTGGTGATGACTTCAGTCTCGGGATCAATATCTACATCGAAGCGGTGTTTGTAGTATCCCGCCGCAGCTTCTCGCAGTTTAGGAATACCCCGTGAGGCGGAGTAGCGGTGGTTCTTCTCATTGTTCGCTGCTTCACAGAGCTTCTCGACCGCAATCGCAGGCGAGGGCAGGTCCGGGTTTCCAAACCCGAGGTCAATAATGTCGGCGCCGTCGCGCCGAGCGGCCACCTTGAGCGAATCAATGATTGTGAACACATACGGGGGTAGCGAAGTAATTCGACGAAACTCCATCCCCGCACGATAGCCCTCCCGATAGAGGGTCTCAGGAACCTGTTTGAGTTGAGAGTGCCGCGGCAAGCAGTGCCGCTCCAAGCGCTCCGGCCTCTGCGCCGAGGGGCGCTGACAAGATCTCCACGCTGCGATCTCGAGAGGCCGCAGGAAAGCGCTCCGAAAGATCGGCCTTGACGAGCCCCGTGAGTTCCTCACCCAGCTGGGCTAATCCCCCACCGATCACAATCACTTCAGGGTCAAATAAGAGGATCAGATTTGCCAAGCCAAGGGCCACATAACCCGCAAACTCAGCAAATACATTCGCTGCCTCAGGGTCGCCTTCTTCCATCATCTTGCTCACCATCTCGCCATCGATCAGGTCCACGGAACCAGCTCGGTCGACCATGGCATCTGCACGGCCAGCGGCCGCAGCACTACGACCCAGCCACCCCAAACCCGAGCCCGAGGCATAGCGCTCCCAGCAGCCCCGTTGGCCGCACGGGCATTTCGGGCCATCAGGATTGATGACCATGTGTCCGGGTTCACCGGCAAACCCATTCGCACCGCGCAACAGATCGCCGCCAAGCACAATTCCACCGCCGATACCCGTCCCGAGCGTTACCGCAAGAATCGAACCAGTTCGGGAACCGAACATGGACTGCGCTGCAACGGCCACGCAATTTGCGTCATTATCAATCGCCACGGGCACACCAAAGCGGTCGGTCAGAATTGCAGCAACATCCACTCCAATCAGGCCTGGTGCATTGGGTGCAGAACGGGCAATTCCATCAAGTCCAATAAACCCAGCCAACCCCACCCCGATTGCATCGACCGGCTCCTCAGAACGGTCGAACACTGCAGCTGCTGCTCGCTCAATTTGGGTCAGTATGGCCACTTCATGAGAAGAGGAGCCGACGAGTTCACGGTCCTGTACCGTCGGCCGGCCAACCGGAGACTCGGGTTCAGCGGGAGGAGTGGCAGATTCGCTCAGAGGCCAAGCAGGAACGAGTACCCGAGCAGCCAGCGTTTTCGTCCCGCCAACATCTACCCCAATTACGTTTTGTGTTCGCTGATTGAAAATCATTGCTACGCAGTCGATCACAGTCTGGCAATCTCGGCCAGCGGGAGCGCAGATTTGCCTCGCTCGAGCCCACTTTTAAGCCGGAACGAAGCTCTCTGTCAGTTTCTACAACTGCAGAGCTGAGGCAGAGAATTTCCCCAGCTGAACTTGTTCAAAGAGCCAAGGGTTGTCACTCAGAATCAGCAGCTGTACCACCGAAGACAAGCTCTTCACCCGTTCGATCACCTGGTGCTGGGCAAGCGGATCACTCGGCAGGCCATCGATGAGCAGCGGAACCGAACCAGAGAACGACACTGCACGCTGTTGCGCAACTCGCTCAATCAATAACCATTCGCAGTCGTCAGCATGGGTACGTTCCTGACGCAAAGCAATCCCAGACCGCTGAGCAGGCGGTAGCGCAAACGCAGTGGCACTGTGGAGCTGAGCCTGTTGCAACTCGGATTCGGCTTGGGCGAGAGTGGCCAGCAGGTCACGCTCTTGTGACCTCAGTTGCAATTCCTCATCGCGCAAGGCTGCTAGCTGCAGCATTGCCTGTTCATGCCGAGCTACCCGATTCTGTGCATCGACCATCACATCCATGACGCTGTCTAGATCAGCTTCAACTTCCGCCCATTGCGTCACGTCACCCTGATAAAGATCTTGGGCATCCCCCGCTGCAATCTGGGCGCGCAGGTCATGAATCTGTGAACGAGTGCTTGCAACCCAGTCTGCAGGGTCCTGAAACACCGCAAGCCACAAGTCGACTCCCTGCAAGAGTGCCTGTGGGTCGCTGGACCAATCCTCGGAGTTCATCCAGGTGTCGTTGAGCCCTGGACCCGCAGCTCGTTCCACGGTCTCACGCAACCTGTCAGCAACAAGCAACACCTCAGGGCTATCGACGATAACTGAGGCAATTTTTCGCTCGCGGAGCAGCGCAACAACCTCTCGCACATTGTCTGCCCGCTGAGCATCTGTAGCCGCTGAGAGCGGTTGCTCTGGCAGTGACTGCACTCCAGGATCAAAAGAGGCACGGTCGCCAAGTAGTTCCGAGGCAGCCTGAAGCATCACCGTGAGTTCCATCTCTGCAAGCTCTAGGTCTTGTGGGTCCGGAGACCCAGCAATCAGTTGCTGCAACTCCTGCTCATACTGCTGAACTCGCAGCAGCGCGCTCTCTCGGCGTGAAGTTCGTTCCAGATCCGTCTGCACGAGCGGAATTCCGCGGACATAGGCGCTGTATGACTCATAGCCGAGTCGGTGCAGCAAGCGAGCCTCTTCAGTTCGCAGATCCTGCAGCGAGAGATACGGCTGGGCAGATGCCGAATCTTCGGCGAACATCTCTGGGAAAGCGACTGTGCTTGGATACGAGAAAATCTCTAGGCGGAGTTCTTCAAGGCGGCGTAGATCATCAGGATCTGGAGCGGGGGACAAACTCGCTGAAGTGCTCGAGACAACGTCGTCCTGGGCTGCATTCAAACTCTGCTCGGCCTCAATACGGCGAGAAGTAGCTGCTACTGCAAGGTCACTAATCTCACGCAGATTTCGCAGTGAGTTGTAAATCCGAACAGCTAGGTCTTGAGCCACCGGGTCGGGGACCAGTGTGGTGGCAAGGAGCAGCCTGAGTTCATCTCGAACAGAAACCACAGCGCTCAGGTCGAGAGTCGCAACCATGTCGAGCTTTTCGGTCAGGGCTCGCATCTCAGCCTGAATTTCATCACGACGGGACTGCACCTGAGCTCGGTCGTACTCCCAATCTGCGCGCAGCACCGCTCGACGTGCTTCGAGTGCTTCGATCTGACTCCGACACCCTTCGAGCACTCCAGCGGCTAGCGCATCGAGGCCCTCTCGAACCTGCTCCATACGTTCAACAAGCTCACGGCGATTCTGGTCCACCCGCTGCAGATCCTGCCGATTCTGGTCCACACGCTGCTGAGGCAGGGCCGATTCAGCCTGGTGGAGTGGGGCCGGAAAGAGCCCGCCGGGGCGGTCGGGTTGGAAACTCGCCCCAGGGTCAGACTGGTAAGGAACCGCAGTTGCATCCGGAGTAGCCAAAGGCACTGCCGAGACCCAGTTCAAGACTGCCCGAACGAGCGGATCAAGCTCAAGGCCCTGCAAAGTGAGCTGATCTAGCGAGAGTTGCACACCGCCGACTTCGATAACTCCGGAGCATTCCAAGTTCTCGGGAGTAGAAAACGCCTGAAATATCTGGATGAGTTTGCGTCGCATCTCGGGGGTTGCGCCGCGCAAAATCGTCAGCTGTGGATGCAGCTGAATCTGTGCCCCTTCTGGAGCGAGGTGATCAATGCGTACAAGTTTCATCAGGTTCTTGTGTATCTGTCGGCCGATACCTGCTCTGACTAAATATTGCGGTTTGAGGAATTCTTGTACCGAGGGCTAATCAACCGTGATGCGTCGAACCCGTGAAGACGGTGGAGTTCTCTTGGAATCGCGCTCCGAAACCGTCACATCAACAGTTTCGGCAGCTGATTCGGTGTCTGCTGCAGCTCCAGGCTCGGCTCCAGGCTCGGGAGCAGGCTCAGCTTCAGGCTCCTCCTCTGACCAGGCGCTGCGTTCCCATGGCTGCTCAGACCTTCCAAATCCATTCTTTACCATCTCCGCCACCGCCGAGGCAGCCTCCGTAATGCGGTCAGGGTCTTCAACCACTTCCTCAACCATATCCAAAAGGGATCGGGCGGCTTTCAACATTTCTCGAGCCGCCCGCTGAAGGTGCTCCACGCCCTCTGCCGCTCGAGAATCTGCTGACCAAGAATCCTGCATGGCTTAATGATTGCCGGTTTTGTAGGCGCCCGTCAGGTTGACCGCCCGATCGCTGAGCCAAGCGGCAGCGGGGCAGCAACAAATCTGATGGCGAGCGAACCGTTCCGCAAGCCTGCGGAGCTGATCTCACGACGAGAAAGCGAGTCCGGCAGACTCAGATTGCGCCGGTGCGGCCCGATGGAGATGAACAGGTCGTCACCCGAGCGACTCAGGTCGAGATCCTCTGAATCTGCGAACGGAAGATCGATGGACAAAACGTACTCATCACCCTCGCGGTCAACGCGAAGCGGTCGACCTGTCAGGAGTCGGCAAGACGCGTCCACCTCACCCCAGAGCCCGTCAGCAAACTGCTTCAGTGCATCCATCCCCACGACCTCACCGCCTACGTGATCAGCGCGAAACACCGGTAGGGCACCAAAACTGCTTTCGATGGTCTCAAGGTGGGATTGTTGTTGCGCTCTCCAGTTCTCAAACCAAGGGTCCTGCACCGACTCCGGCAGAATTCTATTGACGATCACTGCGTCAACGTGATAGCCGAACAGTGACAGATAGGTATAGGTTCGCCGAGCCTCGGCGATTACCATCGCTTCGGCGTTCATCACCAAACGAGCAGACGTAACCTTTGGATCAGCCAGAATCCGACGCACCGAGTCGAGTCGATCGTAGAGACGCTGACCAGCGCTAAAGACTGCGTCATCCGCCACCGGCAATGAAGTCAGCCTTGAGAGCAGCGGGCCAACCATGCGGTTCATCCGTCGAGAGGCGGGATACAGCCGCTCCATGTACCAACTCAAAATATCTGGCAAGGAGAGCAACCGGATGGTCTCGGCTGTGGGCGCACAATCGACCACCACGACATCGAAGAGGCCAGATTCGCACAATGCCTCTACCTCGGTTAGGGCGAACAACTCATCGAGACCAGGAATGATCGAGAGCTCCTCAGCTTCAATTGCTTCGACCCCAGCCCAGTCGAGCATCTCCATCATCCATCCACGAATCTCTCCCCAATTCTCTTCCAAGCGTTCGCGAGCATCGAGTTGTTGTGCCCAACATCGCGGGGCCACCTCGATGGGCTCCGTGCCGAGTGCAACTCCCATCGAGTCCGACAGCGAATGTGCCGGGTCTGCCGAAGTCACAATCACTCGCTTGCCGAGCTCAGCTATTCGCAGAGCCGTGGCAGCAGCAGTCGTCGTTTTCCCCACGCCACCCTTACCCGTGAACAACAGCACTCTCATGGTGCGCGCCGCGTTGACTGCTCCTGCTGCGCCGGGAAGAGTCCATATCGAACTGCCCACAGGCCGCAGAGCGACAGGCCGAGGACAGGTACGAGCGTGCCAAAGGCAAGCGGAGTAAACGGCCGCGCAGCGGCTCCAATGAATGAGATCAACAATTGCGCTGCGAGCGACCCCAACAAAGTGACTTGAACGCGTCGGGGGGCCGAGCCAACCAGGAAGAACAATCCACCAATTCCCATGAGGTCATCCCGGCTCCTCGCTGCGGCAAGCCCGATATCGGCCACAAACAGGCAGCAACCAACTCCGAAGAGAGCAACCGAAATCAGAAAAAACAGTCCAATGAACTGGTCAGGATTCGCCACAGCTGCAGCAGTTACCAACGCAAAGATGGCGGTACTGATCCAAGTTGCAACCTCAATTTCGCGCCCGGGGGTCTGGCCACCGAAGGCTGCATCCATCCGCTCTCGCCGGGCTGCCGAGGATGCCGCTCGGTCGGCCTCGAACTCTGCCCGCGCTTGGGCTGCAGTCTGTTTGGGAACGGTTTTCCCATCGGGGGATGAACTCATTGCTCCCTATCATGGCGTTGCGAAATCGCTGACGCACGTTTGAAAGCCCTCATGGCGCACTGACCTCATGGGCTCGCAGGGCGAGTCGCTGCTTATTCGCAAGGAATTCTGCTCGCTCCCGAACAACGGCTGATCGTCCCGCCGGAGCCGGCTCATCAAGAAGCTCGCCAAGGCCCAGTTGCAGCGCCGCCCAAGCCGCGTGTGCAACAAGTAAGTCATCTGGATCATCGAGATAGCGCTCCAGAAGCACCCTCAGGCGATCGTCCAGTGCCTGTTCAGAATTGCCAAGCACGAGCAGTGCATTTCTGCGCACATATCGCGGCTCACGAGCCGGGATATACCAACGGCCAAGCTGTGCCAGAAGCTCATCATCGGTGGCAGTCAGCAACCAGTGAAGATTCACCCAGGACCCCGGAGCGGCCTGCACCGGAATCTCGGCGGTGGCCTCGTGTTCGGGGCCCGAGTTTGTTTCGGCTCGACGACTTGGCGGACAAACCTCTTGGCAC
>Ga0194041_10000336_pt1 | contig 18704 bp, 27 predicted proteins | sample JunL449m_MetaG_FD_160082 | JGI IMG/M metagenome (GOLD analysis project Ga0194041, IMG submission 160082) | Anoxic zone freshwater microbial communities from boreal shield lake in IISD Experimental Lakes Area, Ontario, Canada - Jun2016-L442-9m | ecosystem: Environmental > Aquatic > Freshwater >...
ATTACAATTTATTAGGTGATGAAATTGATATTAAAAATGTAACTCCAGGTCTTTATTTAAGAAAATGTGGAGACTATACCGAAAAGATAATAAAATTAAATGAATAAAAAATAAAAAACCCCTGAAGATTGTTCAGGGGTTTCTTGTTAGGGCCGTAAGGTTTTGTACTTATCGGGATCCACCACCTTGTTTTTCTAAACAAGGAAAATAAAATTTATCATCCTTTATTATAATAACCTTTATCGTTATTACTCGATAAAACCTTTCGGTAGATGATTAGATTATCGATCGTGGAGGTGGTGGGCCTCGATTCCCACGTCTTGTTCTAACTTAAAAATAATTTCTACATGTTTAGGATAAAGTTTGCTAACTTTCCAAAACTTCACAATTCCCTTATTTTTAAAGTGGTTCGGTTTACTGAGAACTAATCATCCACTTGTTTCTTTTAAGATAGAAACCACACCTTAATAAAGACTTCTGTTCCTAGGTATATGTCCACCGACCCGATGTAGAATTTAATTTAATTAAATAGCTACTTCTGCGCCTTCAGTCACAAAGTGACCAATAGTTGCGTTTGCGAAAATGTCGCCGATTGATTTTTGATAGTTGGTTTTAACGAGCCCCCTGACAAGCCTCGACATGCTTACTTACTGATAACACTAGCCAATCAATACCGTGTCACCCCCATAATTTCAATGAACAATACAAATATAGTAATAATTCACAAACTAATCAAATTAATTACCAAGACCGGCGGCTTTTCTTTGCACACCTTCCATCTTTTGTTCTAACTCTTTAATTTTTTTTTCATCATCTTTAGTCAAGTTAAAATTTGATTTTAACTGACTTAATTCACGACTATATTTATCGTGTTCTAACAGTAAACTGTCAAAAATTTTAGCTTTTTGTTCTCTTGTGTTTTCCATAACATTGTTTTTATATAAGTATATGTAATATTTATAAAAGATGAAGATAGTACTACAAGAAAAGGACCAACTTATTTTAACCGAATGTAAAAGACTTTTAAAAGAAAATCCAGATATTAAAAGACGTAAACTAGCATCTATAAAGGATTTAGAAAAAAGGTTATATTACATAAAAGTTTGGTGTCTAACAGAATCACAACCGTTACATGTTCTTAGGAATCACGACAAACGGTGTTGGAAAGGGTCTAATTGCTGGCATTTGGACCACATTGTACCTATAATTTACGGATATATAAATAAAATACCAGCTGAGAAAATTGGTGGTATGTCTAACCTAAGATTTATTAGGTCGGAAGTTAATATGAGAAAAGGCCACAAATTAACAACAGAATCACATAGAGTGTTAAGGAAACTTAAAGCTAAAAGGTAATTTTATAGAACAAAATTTTTAATAATTAATATATATTTTAAATCATCTTAATATTTATATAAAAACACAAAATGGGAAGAATTATACAACAAAATAACGGTAAAACAACTGTTTATGTTACAGGAGAAGATATTTCTTCAATCACACCATCGGCGGGTACGTACTATTTAGGTGTTGATAACCTATCAGGTGAGTTTGAAAAATTAGGTCCAAACGGTACTGTAATTAATTTTGAATCCATAACTGGTGGAACTGGTCAACCAGTTATAGAAACAACCTATAATGGATTAGTTAACTCAATAACAGGTGGAACACTAACCGCTGGAAGTTATTATTTGATGACTGATTATCAAGCTTGTTATGACCAACCAAACTTTGATAATTATAAAGACCCTATTACTACTGGTAACTATAAAACAGGAACAACAGAGCCAATTTTATTATTGGCAATATCTACAACAGGATTTTCTCCTACCGTATATTCTACATTATATCCTAATGATAAAATAACATACGACATAACTTGGAACACAACTGAAGTAACTAGTAGTCCTGCAAAAGGTAGAATCACTGAAAGAATTGATGACTTTAAAAATAGAACTGATTATGATATTAGAAGTATTTTCTTCAAAAGATATAACGGATATTCATATAATGAAAATAATCCAGCAAGTGGTCTTGTTGGGATAAGTGGTATAACAGGAACAACAGGTGTGTTATATGGTAACACGGGTACAACATTTAGTTCAAATTTTGGATCAGGATCAATTGTGTCTATACAAAATTTAAATCCTTCATTTTTTGAAGTGATATCTGTTGTAAGTGATTCTATAGCAATTATATCAGGTGTGACAATAAATGTAATTACCGACTCACCTTATTATCCTGGAAATGATGATGGTGTAATGAGTTATTACCAACCTAATATAAGACAAGACCAAGTTTACGAATACACAACATTTGGTGGTGTTAATTTAGATGGTGGTGCGGTTAATAACTATATTGGTAACTACTCAAATTTATATGATTGGGATGGGAATCCGTTTATTTTAGCTAACAATGTTTTTATTTCAGGAGAGTATTTTAATAATACCATTGGTAACGATTCATATAATAATACATTTAATGATGATTGTGATAGTAATCAAATAGGTGATAGTTTTTATAACAACTCAACAAACGATGATTTTGACGGGAATATAATTGGGGATTATTTTAATAACAATTATATCACGGCTAATTTCAACAATAATAGAATTGGTAGTGATTTTAATAGTAATACTTTAATAGGTGGGTCTTTTTATAGAAACAATATTGGGAATTACTTTGAGAATAATGTTTGGACTAATAATGATTTTCAAAATAATGAAATAGGAAATCAGTTTAATAATAATAAAATTTATAATGATTTCTATAATAATGATATTGGTAATGGATATAATTACAATGAAAGTTATTCCGAATTTTATCGTAATTTAATTGGGAACGGATATAATGATAATACAATATATTCAAATTTCTACGAAAATAATATTGGATTCAATTTTTATAATAATACTATTGGAACTAATTTAACTATTGGGACATATAATTTTGGGGGAAACATAATTAATAATATTTTTGAAAATAACACCATTTTGAATTCTTTTCGTGATAACACAATCGGTAATGAGTTTAAAGGAAATTTAATGTTGGGTGAATTTGAATTAAATGATATTGGTTCTTTTGTAGGTAGTAATCAATTTTCAGGAGGGACATATAATAATAAATTTGGTTCATATACCTTTGATAATGACTTTTTGGGGAATGTGTTTGCTAACTCATGTATGGTAGGGTTTTATAACAATACTATTGGTGAAAATTTTAGTTATAACAATATTGGTTTTAGTTTTGGTAGTAATGTAATAGGTGAAAATTTTGGAAACGGAGGTGGTAATCCTCAAGGTAATATCATAGGTAATAATTTTTATAACAATACTATTGGTGAATATTTCTACAACAACTCTATTCCTGATAATTTTTATGAAAATGAAATTGGGGATTATTTCCAGTGGAATGTAATTAATACAAATATAGATAGAACTTACTTTACACTTAATTACGGAAATATAACAGGGTTTAGTTATACCGCCGCAGGAACAGGGGCAACTGATACTATATACACTAATTTAATTGGAACAACAAATGGTCACGGTGTTAGTGCAACATTTGACGTTGAGGTTTCAGGAGGAACAGTAATTGGTGTTAGTGGAAATACTGAAGGTAGATTATATCTCGCAGGGGATACTATAACAATATTAGGAACCGAAATTGGTGGTGTAACGGGTGAAATAAGTGGGTTTTCATCTGAAAATTTAAGTGTTAAAATTTATAAACCAGTTGATTCAACATACCAATTCCCAGATAATGAAACAGAAATGGATTATTTAATAGATAATAGTCCTCTGTTTGATACCTACTATTCTCCTAATATTCAGGGTGTTTCATACTCAACAAAAACAGGGGCTAACCAAAATGAATATGGGATGGTAATAGATGGTTATATACAAATACCTTATGGTAATACATATTATTTTGGATTAAGTAGTGATGATGGTTCAGACGCGTTCATTAATGGGGTTAAAGTTGCTGATTGGTATGGTGCTCACGATGATAATGGAAATATCCCTGATGGAAATCAGTATCCTATAGTATTAACCGCTGGGACATATTCTGTTAAAGTTAGATTACAGGAAAGATTTGGTCAAGATATTGTAAGTTTACTATATAGTTCAAACTCTGGTAGTACTTGGAATATAATACCAAATAATTGGTTCCCAATTAATATAACGGGCACTACAGGTTCATACCCTAATATATTTGCCGCAGGTACAGGTGGTGAAAACGCGACCTTTGATGTCACAGTTATTGATGGAGTCGTTGATAGTGTGGTATTGAGTAATGGTGGTGAATCTTATTCGGTTGGGGAAATATTAACAATACCTGGAATTGCTTTTGGTGGTACGGAAGACATAACAATAACTGTTGATTCAGTTTATTCTGATGATATTGTTATTACCGTTACGGGAGTTACACCATCTTCTTTATTCTATGAACATTACACAAAACAAATTTTTGAAAGAAAAGGTGGTAATAAAAGAGTATCTTTTTATGATGAAGATGATGTTTTAAATGTTGATTCAGTATATGAAATCTCAGGTTATATTCCAGTTTATAGTCAATCACTAACATTCCCAATTGCCTATACTAGTTTTAATTTTCATTGTGATGGTGTGTTTAGTAATAATGGAGGTTATACTAGTCAAACTACTAATAACACCCAAGAATTAGTTACTTTATTTAATAATAACTATAGGTCATTTGGATATTTCTTTGATAATAATGATGGAACTATTGGTTTGTATATAAATCCGTCATTAAAACAACAATACTGTTCAAGTGGAACATACTCAATTTATGTATTTAACGATTAAAAATTAAAAAATAAAAACAAAATGGCAACAAAATATATTGTAAATAAAGTACCGGGACAAACCATAAATGGAGATATAACAATTAATGGAAATTTAACCGTTACTGGAACATCAAACAATAGTGGAACATATAGAGCATTATTAACTCAAACAGGTTCTATTAGTGGTAATAGCGGTGACTTTAATAATCGTTTAATAATTGGAGATACGTACGAAATCACAGATTACCAAAGTGGTGATAGTTTTAGTAATGTTGCAAATATAATTAGTGGAGGAATTTTTATAGATTTTGATTATACTTGGACCTCAGCGGTACCTTATTCGTATTTTAATGGTCTTACAGGAACAACAAGTGGTTCGGGTAGTGGAGCCTCTTTTTATGCTTATTGGTGTGGAGAAACAAATCATCACGTTTACATTATAACTAATGGTGATGGTTACGTAGTAGGTGATACAATAACAATATTAGGAACTGAACTTTATGGTAGTACACCTGAAAATGATATGATAATTACAGTTACTGAGGTTAGTCCTAATGTAACAGGTTGTGTTTTTATTGCTACAGGAGACACACCATTAATTTGGGGTAACTCTGAATTAACATCTGTTGGTGGTTTAGTTGTTGATGTTTTAGAAAATACTCTTGGTGATGAGTTAGTGTGGCTTTATGACCCATTATTTCAAGAAGGTTTGTATCTAGTATCTTTTAGTGAGTATATTAACAACAATAATGTATGTTATATTTTTCCAAGAAATAAAACTCAAATAACTACCCAAACATTTATCGCTCCTTTTAATTATGATTTTTTTACCCCACCACAATTTAACTTAATTGTATCATCACAGATTGGTTACTTTTTGGGGCCAATAGATGATGTTATATTTTTATCCGTATATGACTTTGCAAATGAAGATTTTGCAGGTAACTCTTTATACTATACACCTATTGAAATTAACCTTAATTCTAGTATTACTCAGGAAGACACACCATTAATTTCAATTAATTGGTCAACGTATGGTGGAGATTCCGATTTTGACACTTACGATATTGTATTCCCACCAATTCTAAATGTAATTAGGCTTACAACAAGTAAATGTGGTATTGCAACCGCACACGTTCACGATGAGTACGAATCGTCCGACCTCACAATAGATTTATATGACAACTCAATTGAAGATTGGGTTACAGTATGGTCATATACATTATATAATCAAAATTATCAAAATCATAATAGTGCAGATTTATACTTCCCTGGTAATATTGATGTAACATTTGCAAACATTACTTCAGTAGGTGGTATTAGAGTGACTTCAAATCCAGGCTCTGACCAAACTTATCACGATTGGGAAGGATTAGTGTTCAATTTTTTTAATTAAGAATCGTAACCCTTAAAAATACATTATATAAAAAAAATAATATTATGATAAAGTTAATACAAAGAACAACAGATAATAAATACCTTAAATCGGTTGAAACTGAAACTTGGGTTGATAACGTTAAAGAAGCGTTTGAAATGACTCATAGAGAATGTGAGGCAGCTAAAACCGCATTAGATGGTGTTTTTCTTCCTGAACAATTAAAAGTAATTGTTGATATGAGAAAATACAAATCAATCACTAAAGAAGAAAGAGAAGAACTTATTAATTTACTAAAAAAATAAAACTATGAGAATCTGTATATTATGTGAAGAATCTAAAGTTTCACAAGCAAGAGAAAAAATGAAAAATGATAATATCTTAAAAATAGATTTATCACCAACAGGAGAATTACCTGCAACCCATAAATTATGTGTTATGGCGGTTACAGAAGAAAAAGCCAAACAGATGATTGATTCTGCGGAATTAACCATAATTGAGGCAATGAACCCAAAAGAATTTTTGGAGAAACATAACCTAAAGAAAATTGGAAAGTACGGAATTATCCCCTTTTAAGTTAAAAAAAAATTTTATCAGTAATGATGAGGTCAAAATAATTGTTGATTGGGTAGATTCGTTAACCCCTGAAGACGGAACCCCGAATCACCACTTAAGTGAAATCTCAAAAACACTGAAGGGAAAATCTTGTATTATTGATATATCAAACACGGAACTAACAAACTATATCACAAATTTTCAGTCGGTTTCTAAAGTTTTACAACAAGAGGTTCCCCAAATTATTAAAACTATTTTTAAAAGGATATCTGAAAAGAATAACCTACCGCTTGATAATATCTTTATTCAGGCGGTTGATATGAACAAAGGTGGTAAAATACAACCCCACTATGATGCGTCACTTGATGGTTACATAAACTATAAATGTAACATAAGTGTGTTATCGGAAGATTACAAAATTTTTATAGGTGATTCTTCACCTGTAATAGAACAAAAAGACCTATACTGTTTTGAGGCGTCTCTATATAAACATTGGACAGAAGAATTTAACTCAAGACGAGTGTTTTTAAGTTTTGGTTTTATAGTTCCATATAGTGTGGTTGGAAGAACGGAAAATGACCCAAGAGTTAGATTAAGTCAACGGATATCAAAATATTTTCAAAAATAAAATTACTATAAATGGTAATTTATTGGTTTTTTAATGTAATATCTACAATAAATTTACCTCTTAACATTTTACGACCTATTAAAATAGGGAATTTCATTTTACTTCTATCAGCTAATGTAAAGTCAGTTCTTATTTTACGGCCTAAAACATTAACCAATACTTTAACTACATACCTTTCTTCGGTATGTCCAAAAGAAGATTTAATAATTTTTTTTTTAAAATCAGTGAATGTAACAATTTTTTTATTTGGTAACAAACATTGAATACTATCACCAACTTCCACAATACTTTTAACACCTAAAGAAGATGTTGTGGCACCTGTATCGATACGAGCATGTATCAAATCCAAATTTAATTCTGGAAATGATACAAACTCTTCTGAACCAATAATTGTTTTAATCTTCTCCATGATGGTCAACTGATGAAATTATTTTTTTCTCCATAATATCTTTAACACCTTGATAAGAAATTGGGGTGTAGTCTATTACATTACAACCTACGTCCAAAACTTTTCTTTTATAATAATCTTGGTTTGATTTCATAAGATTACCGTGGCAATGACCGTGTAAGTGTATAGAACCATAATGGGCTCTGTTCCAACTTAAGATAGGGTAATGTGATAAGATAAATTGTTGATATCCTTGACTACCTCTGGCTGATTTTAAGTCTTCGTCTTTAATAAAGATTTCAGTACCGTACTCATGTACATTTTCAAATCTATCAAATTTAATAATATCTTTCATTTTATCATGATTTCCTATGATATAGTTAATTTTACCTTTAAGTGAACGTAAAAACCATACAGTAGTTTCATCACGACAAAAAGCCAAGTCACCAAGATAATAAACAATATCATCGTCTTCAACAACATTGTTCCATCTTTTTATTAGTTCTACATGCATTTCATCTACATCCTCAAATGGCCTACCGTCATATTTAAGAACATTTTTATGTCCAATATGGAAGTCACTTATAAAGTGAATATTTTGTTGTTCGTATCTCATAATTTTTTTTAAATAAAAAGGGTCATAAAATCTATAGATTTTCATGACCCCTTATGTTGTAGTCGGTGAAAACCCTAGTGTGAATCTTGATTAACTACCAAGGAGTGATTACAACACCGACTAAATATTTTTTAATTAAATATTAAAGTTTCGGTGAAAAATCAATAGTCTAACACATTTTTTTTATGTTTACCTCTACGTTTGTAACTTTTCTCAGATTTATGTACTTTGTGTGTAGGTCTAGAATAAATTCCAGCCTCAACTAAAGCTACTCTATGTGCTGTTTTTTCCATTTTTCTAATGGTTTCTACAGTAATTACGATTTTTATTTTATCTTTTATTTTCATAGGACAAATATAATAATATTGTTTGTATTGGCAAAATTATAAGTCAAGATGTTTTTTAGCGTTTTTTAAATAATCTCTTATGTTAGCTGCTCCGATTGGATTGTGTGAATGAACATGAAATTCAGGTAACTTAACATTTTTTTCTACACAGTAGTCCACCAACCATTTACAGGCATCATAACCAGTTTTTTCTGTAAAAGAAGCTGTAGATGGGTCAGGTGGGTTTTCATGTCCACCGTTATCGAAATAAAATTTTACATGTTCTAAACCTAAATCATGGTCAAAACTAATAAAAGTTGGTAAACCATATTTTTGGATATAGTTAACAAATTGATGATAATCTCTAACAATTGACCATTCTGCTGGGTTGTCATTAGGATAAATCATATCTAAACTGCGGGTATCGTCTAAGAATAGTTTCATAGTGTAAAGATACTAAACTTTACAATAAATCCAAAATTATTATATTTATAAATGATGATTAACCCACCTTTTTGGTGACCAGAGAAAATCTCTGTTGAGTTATCACCAATTTTTGGTTGGTAGCGAAGTCATTTGAAAGGGTTACAAATAACAAGTAATTAAGTTAAAAAACAAAATGAGTAACACTACAACAATGCCTATGGCCTACGTAACGGTCAATAAAGGTAGAAAAAAAATGAAAAATGAAGTTGTCTTTATGGACAACGGAACCGAATTCGAAATCGAATTATTTAATCCAACACAAAACACGGTTCTATCAAAAATCTCAATCAATAATAAATTAATCTCTTATTCAGGAATTGTATTACGTCCTGGTGAACGAGTATTCTTAGAACGTTATCTAGACAACCCAAGTAGGTTTAAATTTGAAACTTACTCTGTTAATGGTAATGCTGAAGAAATAAAAGAGGCCATTGAAAAAAATGGTTTAATAAAGGTGGAATTCTATAATGAAGATACCACACCTTTATATACACCACAACCAAATTTATGGAAACCTAATGGGGTAAGAACTTTTACAGATAATTGGTCATCGATTGGGGGTCAAGATTACGGTACAATGTATTGTTCAACTTCTATAGGTACAACCTACAATACTGGTTTAAATACAACATTAACATCATCAATTGCTGGGTCAAATGAACCTTTTTGTTCTAAAGTAAAGAAAAGGAGTGTAAAATCTACTGAAACAGGTAGAATTGAACAGGGATCACATTCTGAACAAAGTTTCCAAACAGTTAGTAAAAAGTTTTATCCATACACAACAAATGTTGTTGAATACCATATAAAACCTACATCACAAATGTCTATAGAAGTTAAGGACATTAATAAGATGGGTAAATACTGTACAAAGTGCGGTAGAAAAGGAAAACCGACAGATAATTTCTGTGCTGGTTGTGGGAATAGGTACTAAATAATAAAAAAAGTTAATCATCATAAAAAAAGGGACATTAAGTCCCTTTTTTGTTATCTATAAGTAAATTGAATTATACCTGTGTCTTCGTTTGATTTATCATTTAAACCATTAGACTCTTCAACATGGTCGTCATAGTAGTTAGTATCACTAACTTTAACTTTACGATAAGAAACTTGTACATCATCAATAAAAACACGCATTTCAAAGTAGTAAGATAATTGAGCTCTAACAATAAACTCAACAAACTGTCCTTTCTCTAAACCAATATAGTCATAACGCCAAACTTGTGGTACATTAAACCTATCAATGAACGGTGGGTTGTTAGAATATTTTGGTAGTAATTGAACATCTATCATATTAGAAGCCCCAGTTGATGGTGAACCTAAAAAAGTAACCTCAAAAGTTACCTTATGGTAATCCTTTTTTTTACAAGAACCAAAAGATAAACCAAATATTACAATTAAGACTGAGTATATAAAATTTTTCATTTTCATAGTTTTTTATTTGTTTTACAAAGATAAGAAATAATACTTAATCACCAAATATTTATTTAAAAAATATAGGTATGAAAAAAGTAGTTAGACTTAATGAAAATGATATAGAAAATCTTGTTAAGAAGATTTTAAAAGAAGAAGATGATAGACCTAGAGGCGGAATGTTATATGGTGGTAAAGCTGAAATAGTTGATGAAGTTGTTAACAGAATTGGTGAATACGGTGAGGAATATATACACGAACTTACTAAACTTAACAATAAATTTCCTTCTACCAAATACAGAACAATTAGCTCACCAACAAATATTCAAATTCCAAAGGGTGTTAAAGTACAAAGTACTGTTTACCCCAAATAAATAAAAAAAGGGATTATTCAGTCCCTTTTTCTTTTAAATCTTTTTCCCAATCAGGTTCGTAATCTTTCCAATTTTTATACTCATACATTTCATTAATCCCTAATAATCTGTAGTTAGTACCTTCAATGTTGGCCGCCCAATTATTGTGGAAGTGACCGTAAAACCAATAGTCAGGTTTGTTTTTTTCCTTAAGAATTTCAAACATCTTAGTTACAAGATTTCTTTCTTCAGTTAAATCAGCCTTAAGTTTAGCGTCATCTTTAGCAAATTGTTCTACTAAATAACCAAAACCAATTTTATTTACTGGTGTACAGAAGTCAGGTGCTGTATGAGTTACAACAATGTCTATGTTCTCAAAAGTTTTAAGTTTTTCTTCAGCTAACTTAAAAGTTTCATCATACCAATAATTTTCAACATCACGACCAACTCTAGCGTATTCTAACATTTCACGTAAACGTGGTCTACGGTCAACACTAACAGCTCCACCAACACCAAGAATTTTAGTACCATCAATATCTACTACGGTGTAATCTGCTAATAAATGTAAATTAGTAAAGTAATTCTCTAAGTGACCGTCAAAGAATTTTGGGTTGTCATGATTACCACGAATAACATACATTTGAACATTGTTTTCAGTTAAGAACTTATTCAAATCACCAAGGGTATTCATATCATTAAACTCGTTAGTAAAACCAACACCAAAATCACCTACTTGGTAGATAACACAATCTTTTATTTTATGTGCTTTTATATACCATTTTACATAATTAAAGTTACCGTGTATATCACCGAGAAATATTAAAGGTTTTTTTGTCAACATTGTTTTATATCATAAATTGTTAATAACTCTTTTAATTCTAATTTTTTAATCTTTGAAAACATTTCTGATGCTAATTCAAGACTATGGGCTCTTACTCTTTTTAACACTTCACCCGATTTTGTTGTTAGTTTATATTCATTTTCCATAACGGTGTTTATTAAGCAAATATACACAATATATACGAAAAATAAAAATCCCCAAGAATATTTCTTAGGGATTTTTTCTACAGATGAGGGAAGGTCTCTCACCTTCCAATGCCTCTTTTCGTGTTTTTACAACCTTATAATTTGAAACCAACCCATTCGTCAACGGACCGTGTATATATTCCACCACTCATCGTAATACAAATATAGTAAAAATAATTGTATTATCAACAATTAGTCTAAATAAAATTAAATTGTTTTAATATTTTTTCTGGTTCAATTGGACCATTTTTAATAATCTTCCAAGTACCATTTCTAACTTGTTCAATAATATCCCTTACAGGCCAAGGTGGATAAACATCTACCTCTTCATCACCATGAGTTATTATTAACGTAACAACTCTTTCACCTTCTAATTCAAAAATATGGCTTAATTTAAAACTAGCTCCACCATTAGAAAGCATAATAATCCCTTCTTTAGGATTCCATTTAGGTTTTTTTCTATATCTACTTAACTTACTCAAAATTTATAATACCCCCTTACAATTTTAATCATTTCATTGTCAGTTAATTGAAACTGACTTGAAAGTTTTTTCATTAATACTATTGGGCTAAAGTTTGTTAAAGGACATTCAGATAAAGCCTTTTCAAATCTAACCTTTTCCATTTCACGATTAATATCGTCAAAATATTTTTCTTTAATTTTACCCATAGAATAAATATATATATTATTTTTTATTATACCAAAATTTTCTATTGTTTTTATCTATCAAATTGGACATGCCTTTTCTACCGTAACACCTTAACCATTGTTTAAATGTTAGTTTTTCTTTATTGAAGGGGTTTGTCCATTCTTTTAATTGACCTCCACCTATGGCATAAGTCTCTAATGGAATAGTTCTACACAATTCAAAAATGGTGGGTTGTTTCTCTATGTACTCTTTAGCTGTTAAAAATGGACTCTCATCAATACGATAAAGAATCTCCGCTCTAAGATAGTTACCAATACCATTAAAGTACTTTTGGTCCATTAAAACCTCGTAAATCGGTTTTTGAAATACTTTTTTATTTAAGTTATCACTAACGTTTTTAACAAAGTTATCCCAATCCCTAATTGGATCTGGACCTCTTTTGACTGACCAATTATCAGACCATTGCCATCTAGCAAATCTTCTCATATCGACAAGACAAATGGACTCACCATCATCAGTATCAAATATGAGATGTGCGTGTTTAGGTAGTTTATCTGAAGGGGTTATTTGCCAATTACCTGACATACCCATATTACAAATCATAACATCATCATCAAAATGTTTAAAACATTCAGGTTTACGACAAAACTTAATCATAAATTCTTTACCTCTAGTTTCTGATGTAATAGAAAATCCAAGAGACCAAGAACCTGTTTTTAAATCAGTCTTAACTTTACTAACATCAGATTTTCTGATGTTAACAAAATTTTTGTCCTTGGTTATTTCATTAAAATACTCGGACATTATTTTAATTTCACTTATTTCCGGCATGTATAATAATATTTATAATAATATTTATAAAGGTAAGAAAAATTCTTATTTTAGAACAGATATTTATAATTAAATGGAAAATTTATTATTAGAGGGTAGATACGACAAAGTAACAACAGAATTATCTAGAGAGATGGTTCAGGCGATTGTACAAGGTAAAAAAAGAATTCAAACTAGAATAATTTTATTCACTAGAACTTACGTTGATGTTAGTTTTTATATACATTATGATGATGACCAACCTATCGATGTTTATGGTGCGACTTATATAACACCAAAAGAAATTAGAAAACATTACAAAAACAAAAGAATTGTTTTACACGCAAATGTTCCCAAAGATATTGATTTAAGAAAAGAAAATATGAATGGGATTGTTGCTGAAGTTAAAAATATAGTTAGACATGAAATTGAGCATGTTACACAATCAAAATTTACTGATAGACAAAGACAAAACTTTTTTTCCTCAAAACGTTCTTACCCTAAAAATATAGATTATTGGGAATATCTAATGGAACCTTATGAAGTTGAGGCTTATATCAGAGGTATGTATAAAAAAGCTAAAACAATTAAACAACCTTTAAATGTTATCTTAGATGATTGGTGGGATTATCTTGATGAATGGTCTGATGAAGAAGGTAATGAAATGCATCAAGATGAAATTAACGCAATTAAAAAAGCTTGGATTGATTACGCTAAAAAACATTTATCACAAGGGCCTTATTTAAGAAAAGGTGATAAATTAGTACCTTCAAGAACTTATGGTTATATAGATGAAACAGACCCTAACCAACCAAATGAATTAACTGAGGCTATGGGATTTAGACCTTCTTTTGTTCAACCAACTGTTAACGCAATAATTAATTTTGATGCACCCGATACAAAAGTTGATTTAAAACCAATTTTAACCGATATTTTAGATACAAAAGGAGTTAAAATAAATTCTATTTCATGTGGTAGTCTTGATAGTACTTTTAAATCTTGTAGACTTGATTTAATGTTTTTTAGTGAAAGAGAAGTTCAACATCTTATAGATGATTTACATAGAGTATTGATGGTTAATCACGACACCAGAATTAAAGACGTGACAAATTACATAAAATAATTAAAAAAAAGGGGTTTTTATGGAATTAACTGATAAAAATGGTAATGAAATTAAAGTAGGTCAAGAACTAACAGTTCCTTTGGACGTATTTTCAAGTGGTTATGTTGTTTTTAATAAAGACAATGATTTATCTTTAGAACTTAAATACGAATCTAGAAAAGTACCTCTTAAAAACTTAAACAAAAATCTTTTCAATTCTGTAGAGATTATTAATCATTAATTTGTAACAGAATAAAACTTTTGTTTTACGGTTAAAAACCGTAATCTCAATTATTGAATTACAAAGTCATTAGAGGATTTGGTCAGATTCGAACTGACGAACACCTTTCGGTAACAATTTTGCAGATTGCCGGTTTAAACCACTCACACCACAAATCCATATTTAATATTTTAATTTTACTATAAACAAAAACCCACAACTTTTGGTTGTGGGTTTTTAAAACTTTAATCTCTTATATATATTACGAGACAAAATTAAACAATCCACAACCATTCATGGTACAACCTTTAGGAGTATTAGGATATGTATAATTTGTTTTCATTTTAATTTTAATGTTTATAGTTTTAAGTGGGTTTTTTTTGTTGACAGTCCCCGTACTGTATCCGTCTTTTGGGGGGAGTGACTCTTAAAACCCAATTCAGAATCACAACTTCAATTAATAAATATACACAAATATAATAAAAAGTCTATTATGTGTCAACGCTTATATTAAATTAATGTTAAATTATCTTTGTTTACAAGTCTTACAACCAATTTTTTTTGCGTTTGGGTCTTTTAAATTTTGTTGTTTTAATCTTTGTAAATCATCACCCATTTTAGTAAAGTCACCACCCCTAACATAATTGATTGTTCCAATAACAACCATATATAAGAAACTAAACCCAAATATTGTTTTAGCTATGTAAGGGTCGGTATCAATAAAAATACTAAATAATGTATTAACTGATAAGTAGACTGAGGTTAAAAACCAAATGGCTAGTCCTAGACCAAATGATATATTTATAAATTTTTTCATGTTGTGTGAGTTAATGTTGCGTAATCGTAATTTAATCTTATTATTGTTGAACCAAATGTGTTATCATACACCATTTCATGATTCATTTCTTGAATAAATGCCCCATCTAAAACCCATTTATCAAGTACAACACCTGTTGGATCAACTTTTTCTAATGAAACAGTTTTTTTATTTTCTCCTAACATCCAATCTCTTAAAAGAGTATAATATTCTTCCTCAGAACCACCAATAATATCAACAATTTTAATTTCCAACGGATTCCAAGTACTTAGTCGCTGTAGGCGCGATGTAATCCTTGTATATCTAAACCCAAAATCTGTAGTGTCAATAGATAAGGCTAATGTTGGTGGTGTTTCTATTTTAACTAAAAAAATTTTATCTGTTGTAAGTACTTGTGCTGAAGGTGAATATACCGGTATTCGTAAAACCCATCTATGTCTAGCCCGTTCTTCATAAGCTAGTGGCAATGGTCTACCATTAAGTAGTGCGGAGACTTTTTGTCTAATCAACACACCCATTGAATGTTCTTTTATATTCTTTTTAATCACAGTTAAAATATATTCAAGATGGGTGAGATTGTAAATGTAGTTCCAAAAGGATTTGAACCCTTATTTCAAAGTCCGAGCTTTGTGTGTTATCCATTACACTATAGAAACATTTGGTAGGGATGCTAGGACTTGAACCTAGTTTAAATGTGTATAAGACATCTGTGCTAACCCATCTACTACACCCCCATTTGGCGGAAGACAGAGAACACGATTCCCATACGTTTAACCGTACCGACTGTTTAGCAAACAGTGTTGTAGACATCTACAATTTATCTTCCAAATTTCCCGACCTAGCTCGGGACACACATCGGATAGCATGTCCCCCAGACAACGATTCTGGAATTTTAGTTTTGGAGACTAACGTGTTGCCAATTACACTAAGGACGCATTTTGTAGTATCGGTGGGAGTTGAACCCACTTTTCCTATCTTATCAGGATAGTTCCTAAACCGTTCAGACACGATACTATTTTGAGGACTGGGAGAATTTCGAAATCTCGGCTTAGATCCTTCGTCCATATTTTTGTATTTAAAAATTTAAAACTTCGTTTATCCCCGAACCGTTATAAGTAATAAAACAAAAATTATGAATTTAATAATGTTTCTAACTCTTCTATTAGAATTTTACATTTTTCAATTCGTTCTCTTCTTGTTAAACCACCTGTTTGTTTAATCCAAACTCTATCTTTATCAGTTACATGTTTGTATTCATCATATAACTCTTTTAACCTATTTTCAATTTTTTCTTTCATATTGTATAATTTTTGTTTTACATACTTATAACAAAGTGTAAAAAACATTAAAACGATTTTTTACACTCAACCGTTATATTCAAGTTTTTAAAAATGGTAATGACATCTCTACTAATTTAGGAGTTGTGTTTTCATCATCAAAAACAACATTATATTTTCCATCATCTGACATCATTTTAATAAAGTTGTTCTTTTCCTCTTCGGTCATTTCGTGATATACACCACAAATAATTGTTGTTTTTTCGTTTTCCATATAAAGTTTATTTTAATTTTTAAAAACCTAAATATAACAACAAATATAAGAAATAAATTTTGAATTGTTTAATTTTTATAGGTAAAATTTACTTCTCATATTTGCAACCGTTAGCAGTAATTTTGCCCTTCAATTGCTCTGCCTCTGAGCTACCAATCCTTGTGGGGTATCTGATGGGATTTGAACCCACGGTCTTCTGAACCACAATCAGACGCTTTAGACCAACTAAGCTACAGACACCATATTAAACTTTTATACCCTGACGGAGAATGTAGGAATCCAACCCTGTCTTGTGAACCGCTGCTGATTTCAAATCAGCCTGTACCAGCAGGTACGCCACCCTCCATTTAATTTCAATATTTCAAAAAACAAAAAACCCACCAACATTTTCATGAGGTGGGTTATACTATTTGTATTACTTTAAGTTTATGCCTTTACATTAGACAAAACACACCTCTGATAGACCGAACTAATTCGGTTGCTATGTATATTCGATATGTTATGCCAATTTTTCATTGTTCTGTTTGTTGTTTTAATAAATATAGTACAAAGATACTAAAATTTTATTGTTTGTTAAGTTTTTTATTTTTTTTCGGATTTTATCTCATCCATCAATTTTTTAATCTCGGCAGCTTTTTCATAGTTTTCATTTTCTACCAAGTAATCTAACATTTTTTGATATCTACCTAATTTTAAATTTTTAATTTCTTCGGCACCACTTTCTCTTTTCCTACCAAGTGTATTTTTCCATCTTTCGGCAATATCATCTGGTAAATCAGTTCTATCACCTATGTTTGAGGACCTTGTAAATGAACTAAATGAAACAGAACCGTCAGGTGAACTCCAATTTTTTGTTTCCCATTCACCGTTTTCATCCTTACCCTTTTTAATATCCAATTCATCTTTTGGTATATCAAAATCTTCATCACCAGTGTTTATCGGTGTGATAATAAACTTAATTGGTGTGTTGTTGATATTATCAAAATCTTTAGAATTCATCATACCACGTAATAGGTTTTCCAAATCTTTTTGAACTTTACCAATACTTTCATTAAACTTACTGTCATCCATCATACGATTAAATTCATTCCAACGATTCATAAAATCTTCGTCATCGTTAAATCCATCATTAAAAAAATTTCTCATAGTTTGCTTTTTATATAAATATTATCATTTATAATTTTTTCTTTTATAGCCATAATTGTACTTTAGTAATAAAAATCACTAAAGTACAAAAACAACCCATGGTAGCGGGGCTTGGAATTGAACCAAGAAAACCGAGCTTATGAGACTAGTCGGGCAACCTGCCTCCCCGCAATGTGGTACCGAGAGAGGGAATTGAACCCCCAAGGTCTACTTCGATTCCATTAGAATCTTTTTCGACCAACACTCATACTCATTAGTTTAATTTGTAGGGTTCGGACCTACTTCTTTCCTACATTGATTATAGGAATGTGCTACCAATTACACCAAAACATTTAAGAGTATCATAAGTGGCGTGTTTACCTTTTCACCACCTCGGCATTTAATACTATACAAATATACTAATCTTTTTTATTTCAGTCAATATTTTTTTCAGGA
>Ga0194041_10000339_pt1 | contig 18505 bp, 15 predicted proteins | sample JunL449m_MetaG_FD_160082 | JGI IMG/M metagenome (GOLD analysis project Ga0194041, IMG submission 160082) | Anoxic zone freshwater microbial communities from boreal shield lake in IISD Experimental Lakes Area, Ontario, Canada - Jun2016-L442-9m | ecosystem: Environmental > Aquatic > Freshwater >...
TCTGTTGCTCGACAAGAATCTGGATCGATTGCGATGGGTCGATCAGATTCACCGCGGCCGAATCATGACCTTGGCATCGAATCGAGGTGCAGTAGAACGCGCAGTTGCCGGGGCGGACTTGGTCATCGGAGCTGTGCTTGTTGCTGGCGGCCGTGCTCCCACCGTGGTGACCGAGGACATGGTGGTCGGCATGAAGGAACGCTCTGTCATTGTTGACGTGGCCATCGATCAAGGTGGTTGTGTTGAAACCATCCACGAAACAACTCACTCTGATCCCACCTATGTGGTGCACAAGGTCGTGCACTACGCCGTTGGAAATATTCCTGGTGCCGTGCCGCACACTTCGACCTATGCCCTCACGAACGCAACGCTGCCCTACTTGTTGCAACTAGCGCTTGGGGGCGAACAAGCAGAGCTGAGCGAACCTGCTCTAGCAGGTGGACTCAACACCTTTGCTGGGAGAATCACCCACCAAGCCGTGGCCGAAGCTCTAGATCTCTAACCCCCTTCTGTTATGCGCCTGACCCCCCATGGGGGGTCAGGCGCAAGACAAAGCGGGGGGGTGGTTGGACTGAGCGTGGGCTAACGCGAGCTACTTGAGTTTGTAGCTGATTGGAAGATGCTTGACCCCGCTCACGAAGTGGGTCGGGGTGTAGACCGCCTCGCTAGTCAGCTCAACTGTGGCAGTCCGGTCAAGGAACTTTCCGAGCAACGTGCGCACTTCGCGACGGGCCACCTGAGCGCCTAGGCAGAAGTGCATACCCAATCCGAATGAGAGCAACTTGTCACTATCGGGCCGGAAGATATCGAAGTTCATGGGGTTGATGAACACACCCTCATCTCGATTCGCAGAAGGATAAGAAGTCAGCACGACATCACCCTTCGGGATCAGCACTCCCCCAAGCTCAACGTCTTGCTGTACCCAACGGAAGAAGCTACGAACTGGGCTCGTCCATCGAATGATCTCTTCGGTGGCCTGCCCCAGTAACGCTGGGTCCTTACGCAGTGCCTGTAGCTGATCGGGGTGAGCGAGCAACTGCTCTAGGCCTCCGCTCAACGAAAACGATGTGGTGTCATGGCCAGCAGTAGCGACGATGATGTAATACCAAAGCAACTCCGCCTCGCCAAGCGGTGCCCCGTCTACTTCTCCGTTGGCGAGCACGGTGGCTAGGTCATCAGTCGGGTGTGCTCGACGCTCGGCGGTCAGGGCCTCGAAGTAATCCTTGAACTTGGCAATTGTCGAACCAACAAGATCAAGTGGATCAGTGAAGTCGCCTAAGTATTCCGGATCTGCAGAACCAAAAAGCCCTTGTGTGAGTTCCATCATGAAACGTTCGTCACTGCGCGGAACACCAAAAATTGTCATGATGACACGGATGGTGAACGGGACGGCAAGGTCCTGAGCAAAATCGCACTCCCCGCCCATGTCAGCGAGCTTCTCTACATACTCATCGGCAATCTGTTCAATCGCCGCCTGCAGGCTTTTGACTGCAGCAGGCTTAAACCAATCGTTCGTGACCTTGCGATACTTGTCATGCTCAGACCCGTGCAGATGCACCAACGTCCGTGGCTGTTCCAGACCGAGCATGTCGAGCATCTCGTAGGTGATATTTGGGCTCGGCGCCGACTGCTCGGTGTTGAAAAATACATCACTACGCCGTGAGACCTCAAAGACATCCTCATGGCGAGTGATTGCCCAAAAGGGGGTCCAGCCCTCGGCCTCGACTCGCAAGATTGGCGCATCTCGGCGTAGCTCGCGGGCGACCTCATGCCAGTTTTCCATGTCTCCAAAGGACTCTGGATTGATAAAGATCATTCCTCTCGGATCACTCCCTGCCGAGAGAATGGGATCAGGCATCGGGCACTCCTTCTTCGCGTTCTACGGGCGTTTCGGTGCTCTCGACAGTATGTCGTACGGCTGGGTGCTCCGATGCTGTTGCTTCACTGCACCATCAGACACTCAGACCATCAGACACTCAGACACTCAGCCGCTCAGCCGTTAGCCGTTAGCCACATCAGGGCGCAGGTTGTCGGTAGCTAGGTTCTTTGCCGCCGCAGCGGCATCTCGAGCGAGATCGGCATCAGCCATCACGTGAAAGCGGCGGGTCACGATAAACAGGAACGTAATCAGCAAAAGTGCACACCCAGCAGCAACGGTGACCGCTTGAATACCATAGGAGTCTGACAACCTTCCCCAAGCGAAAATCCCTAGCGGTAAGGCGCCCGTCAGGCATCCCAAGTAAATCGCGAGGACTTTGCCTCGAAGGTCATCACGAACCACAAGTTGAATCGTTGTGTTGATCGTGGACGCAATGGCTAAGTACGCCCCACCGAAGCACAACAGCGCCAGCACCAACGTCACGTAGGTCGGCGCCAGACCAGCAGCAATCACCGAGAATCCATAGAGGACCATCGCGCCGCTCAACAGCTTCGATCGCGGGATCCGTGGCGCAACCGACAATAAGGCTGGCGTGAACAGCACCGATCCGATCCCCGCCGCACCGAAGAGAATGCCGAGGCGCAAACCCGATACGTGGACGACCTCCTCTCCGTACACCACGAGGTAGCTGAACAGAGGACTTCCGAACCCCGCTACGGCTGCGATTGCCATACAGCAGGCGATAATCGGTGGCGAGGCAAGCACATAGCGGCCGGCGGTTCGAATCCCCGCCCTTGACCCATCGGCGACCTTCTTACGTGCTGCATCGCTGCTCACTCGAATGGTGAACAACACAATGATGACAAGGCCAAAGGAGGCAGCATTCAGTGCGAACACCCAGGCCACACCGATTCCCGAGGCGATGATGCCCGTCAGGAGCGGCCCGAGTGCTCGGGCTGCGTTGAACTGTGCACTATTGAGCGTAACTGCATTCAGCAGCAGATCTCGACTTACCAGTTCCGTGACGAAGGATTGCCAGACCGGCGTGTTGAGACCTGCCGCTAGTCCCGAGGCAAACGCAAGTCCCGCCAGCCAAGCTGTGCTGACAAACCCCGTGTAGACCATCACAAAAAGCGCGACCGCACAGATTGCCTGAGCAACCTGCGTGCCGATGAGCAACGTTCGGCGCGGAAAGCGATCGGCAAGGCTTCCTCCTACTAGGCCCATCATCATGAACGGCAAATATTGAAAGAATCCAGTCACCCCGATTGCTCCTGCAGACCCCGTTAGCGAAAAGGCCACGAACGGAATCGCTGCCCCTTGCATCCAGCTACCCGTATTCGAGACAAGGGCAGCCAACCAGAACCTTCGAAAATGCTTTTGCCGCAACGCATCAAAGGCCCGAGGCGAGGAGTTTCGCTGCAAATGGTTTTTCGAAGGAAAGGGAGGGGCAGACTCAGTCATAGGAACGTTCAGCGCGTCTCGGTGCCGCAGTGCGATCGGCCGACGCACATCAGGCAGGGTACCGCTGAAGAGACAGCTCGTGAGAGCGCTCACGCCGTGCATGGTCGAACAATCCTCGGCCGGCTGAGTTTGCTGACGCCAGTCCGCTGGGGCCAAGGATTCTTTCGTTAGTCGAAGCCGGACCGCCTAACATACGGGTATGGCCACAGAGGAAGCTGAATCGAAGAAGGTGCCCACCCGGCCTTCTCGCTCGGCTACACCTCGCAACAAGTCAGCGGCTGCAGGCGCCAAGGAACCAGCAGAGCTGCTCAATCAAGACGATGCCCTTGAAGCAGCTCTCGAAAGAGCTGACTCAGGCTCAGCACATGGCGAATTGGTGCGCATACCACTCGAAGGGCCTCGCAACCCCGACGCGCTTGATGAACGTCGGCGCTCAGATGTTAATGAGTGGGGCCGCTCCGAGCACATGCGAGAGATTGCGCGTCGCATCTACAACCCGGTTTACAAACACTGGTTCCGGGTGGAATGGGAAGGCTTAGAAAAGATTCCCGAAGGTGGCGCACTCCTCGTTGCGAATCATGCCGGGGCTATTCCATCCGATGCGCCCGTGATCATGCACGGCCTTGAGACGGAACTTGATCGGGCTGTCTACGGATTGGCAGACAACTTCTTTCGAACGATCCCCGTGGTGGGAACCATCTGGAATCGCCTCGGGGGCTTGCCAGCGCACCCCGATAATGCATACCGACTCCTGCGAGAACAAGATCAACTTGTGCTGGTGTTTCCCGAGGGCACAAAGGGGCCTTCGAAAACGTACAGCGAGCGCTACCAACTGCGCAGATTCGGCAGAGGCGGTTTTGTTGAGATTGCGATGAGGGCGGGAGTACCCGTCGTTCCGATTGCAGTGGTAGGTGCTGAAGAGTCCATGCCAACCATGTTCAGAGTTCCCTCCATCGCAAAAGCGTTGGGTGTTCCTTATCTGCCCATTACTGCAAACATGCTCGTTGCGGGTCCACTCGGTCTGGTGTCGTACTTTCCATCAAAGTTCAAACTCAAAGTGCTTGACCCTGTGTACTTTGACGTTCCCGCAGATCGAGAGCGGTACTCGCGCTCTCGGGTAATGGATGAGTCTGAAGCTATTCGGGATCGAATCCAGGCAGCGCTGTATGCCATGTTGCGTGAACGCAGAAGTGTGTGGTTCGGCTAATGCCAAACACACCAGTTGCCCCAACCCGACTTGCCCGCAGGGCTACCGATGCAGTCAATATCGACCCCGATGGTCCGAGGCGCCGAGTCCTTGTGACTGGCTTGGGAACTTTTTGGGGCGGCCGCGTTGCCCAAGCCCTCGAGGCGAACCCTGCTGTGGAAATAATTGTTGGACTCGACACTACAGAGCCAACCGTTGAGCTTGAACGAACCGAATATGTGCGCGTGGATGCCAACTACTCCATCTTGTCGCGCATCGTGAGCGCCACCAGAGTCGATACCATCATCCACACCTTCCTTGTCATGGACCCAACTCAGATGTCGCAGCGGTCTATGCACGAGATCAACGTGATCGGCACCATGAATCTCTTTGCCGCGGCATCGGCTGCCTCCTCAACGGTTCGCAGTGTGATCGTGAAATCATCCACCGTGGTGTACGGCTGCGCCCCAGAAGACCCCGTGTGGTTTACCGAATCGACTCCAAGGTCGCGCCCTGCGAGAGAACCGATTGAACGCAGTCTGGAAGCCGTCGAAGGTTACGTTCGAGACTTCGCAGAAGACAATCCCCACGTCAACGTCGCGCTTCTGCGCTTCTCGAACGTCATCGGCGCTGAACTCGAAACCCCGCTCACGCGACTTCTTCAGTTGCCGGTCGTGCCATCGATATTCGGCTTTGACCCTAGGTTTCAATTTGTGCATGAGGATGACGTCATTAAGTCGATTCTCTTTGCCTTTGATAACGACTTGCCGGGCGTGTTCAACGTTGCAGGTGACGGGCTGTTGCCTTGGTCGGAAGTTGCCGATCTGTGCGGCAAGCGCACGGTCGCACTTCCACCGATCGCTACCGGACTTCTCACCTCGCCACTCCGACGCCTCGGTTTTCTGGACCTTCCCGAGGAATACGAGGGCCTCTTAAAATTCGGCCGTGGGGTAGACAATCACCGGCTCAAGAATTTTGGATTTCTCTATGAACACACGTCCACAGAGGCTGTCGAAGCTTTCATACGTGCAGTCCGGCTGCGCAAGGTTGTAGGCGAGAATGAACCCTCTTACCGCTACGAGCGAGATGTTGAGCAGTTCTTCCGCCACTCACCTGCTGTGCGCAAGGACCGTCGTCAGGCTTGAGCCTGTTCAACCCAAGACGTCACCTGCGCTGCCAAATCAGCTTCGATCCGCGACCATTCGTACTGTCGCCTAAAAAGCTCTTCCCCTGCTTGGCTCAGGCGTTGACGCAAATCGCCCTCGGACAGCAGTGAGACACAGGCCGTAGCAAACTCAGCTGCGTTATCGGCAACGAGGGCATCGACGTTGTGTTGAACAGCAATCCCCTCGCACCCAATGCTGGTGGTCACAAGCGGAATGCAATGAGCTAGGGCCTCCACTACCTTCAGACGGGTACCAGCGCCGACGCGAATGGGCACGATAGAGACATCTGCTGATTCAAGTTCCGGTGCAAGATCATCAACGAGCCCCAGCAGATCCACCCCGGGTTGCGAACGAACCCAAGAAACCCGCTCAGGGTTACGGCCAACAATTCTCAGGCGCGCAGCGGGGACCTTGGCCAAAATCTGCGGCATAACTTCGCGAACAAACCACTCCACCGCATCGCTGTTTGGCTCGTAGTCCAATGCTCCCACGAAGAGCATGGTTGGTATGGCAGTCTGCAACGCACTGCGATCGGTAATGATCCGTTCTGGCGCCTGAGCACCGTTGCCCACCACGAAGGCATTCGGGCATCCAGACCGCTCAACATCTAACTCGCTGCACACCCCCACTGCCGCGACTTGCGCTGCGCAGTTACGCTGCATCGCATCCCAGCGGGGCTCATCAATGAGGTCAAACGCCCTCGATACACCCCAGCGCGAGAGGACTCTGACGCGATCAGTCGGACCGCTACCCGGCGCAAACCTTGGCGGGTTTCTGCGGCGCAGCTTGAGCGAAAGATTCTCTAGGTCATTGAAGTCGACTACCTCAACTGGCCCTGTGTGGCCATTTGAGCGAGTAGCAGTGCGGGAGTTTTTTATGGCCTCATGAACTGGCCACCAGGTATCGAGGAGCGAGTAAAAGACAAGGTCTATATCGGGGCTGGACTCAAGGCGGCGGAGTACCGCTTCGGTCAGTTCGGAGGTATCCATAGCCATCAGCCTTCGTGGCGGGCCGCCCCTGACCCAAGGCCGCAGCCAGTCACGCATCGTCGTTTCGGGCCCGGCGGTAAGAGTAGAGACCTTCCCAAGGCCACTCACTGCGGGGGGTTCAACTCGCGCAGACCCAACTGAATGACGATCGACTGAGATCAACTCAACCTCACCAGCTTGGCCAAGAGCAGAAATCATGTGGCTCAATCTCTGCCTGTACCCATCCACAGGCGGCCACGGGTACATTTGGGCAACCATCAAGATTCTCACGGCGAGGCACCTTATCTGTTGAGGGGCCCTCATACCGGGGACCACCTCATCCGGAGAAGAACATGCCCAGAATTACCGTAAAAAAAATCGGACGCGTTGCGGTCATCACACTGAACGACCCTGAGCGGCGCAATGCCCTGAGCCTGGACCTAAACCAAGAACTCAACTCTGCTTTGGACACGCTCGAAGAGGATTCCGAGACGGGCGCCGTTGTGCTGACTGGGGCCGGCAAAGCCTTCTGCGCGGGGGCAGATCTGAGCCAACTTGGGGCTTCTCGCAAAGAGGGACTTCTGAACATCTACGAAGGATTTCTCAGGGTGGCGCGCTCCCCGCTCCCCACGGTCGCCGCCGTGAACGGTGCAGCGGTCGGGGCTGGAATGAATCTGGCACTCGCTTGCGATCTACGAATCGCTGGCGCTTCAGCGCGGTTCGACACGCGATTTTTGGATCTTGGCATTCACCCCGGTGGAGGCCACACTTGGATGTTTCGCAACATTGCCGGGCAGCAGGCAACTATGGCGGCGGTGCTCTTTTCACAGGTGCTTGATGCGGCTGAAGCAGAGCGAGTTGGCCTGGTCTGGAAAGCAGTTGCGGATGACCTGCTGCTAGACAGCGCCGTGGATTGTGCAGCACGAGCGGCGGAAGCTCCGAGCGAATTAACCCGAAGAGTCAAGCGGACCATCCAAGACATGGGGTCGATTCACAGCCATGAAGAAGCTGTACAACGAGAGCTAGAGGATCAGGTCTGGTCGATGGATCAGCCGGCCTTTACCAAGAGTCTGCTTGCCCTCCAGCAACGCATCAGCAGCCAAGGAACAGGGCAGTAGCAACTGTGCTCCTTTGCGGCAGCCTGCAGCAAAAGCCTTGCCTACCAGACCCACTCGGTGAGCAGTTGATCACGGCGAACTTGCCATTCTTCGGAAGTGATCGCATATCGGATGTGGTCTTCCCAAGTGCCGTTGATTTCTAAGTACCGCTCAGCGAGCCCTTCATCGCGAAGTGAAAGTTTGGTCACCACACGCCGACTCGCCGTGTTCCGCGGAATGATCGAGATCTGCACTCGATGCAACATGAGTTGCTCAAACGAAAATTGCAGCACGGCCACGAGAGCTTCGGGCATGTAGCCATGTCCAGCCAACTTCTCATCAACCCAGTACCCGATGTATCCACTTTGATGTGCCCCGCGGTGAATGGAATTGATATTAATCTCACCTCCGAACTGGCCGTCAACGAATACCCCAAACCCGTAGCCGGTTCCCAGCTGAATCTCACGCATCCGCACAGAGCATCGCGAAGAAAACGCCTGTCGGTCCTCAACGGTGTCGGGTTGACCCTGAATGCGCTGAGGTTCCCATTTGGCGAGCCAATCGGTGCAGCGTCTGCGCACTTCACGCCAATCATCAAAATCGTGCAGGTTGAGCGGGCGAAGGAGCACTCGTCGACCGTGTACGAGCAGCGGTGTGGTCATGAGTTCAGAACTTTGCTTTCGTCGGAGCACCTTTGGAATCCTAGCCAGCGTGAATCGAGACTGTATCTGAACTCTATTTGGTGAAAGCCGCAAGCAGGAACGGCCCTCATGTGATCTGCGACAGAATGAGTCCATCAAGGATGTCGGCCTCGGAGACCAAGCACTCCTCAAATCCGAAGTACCGAAAAATCTCTACCAGTACGCAGCACCCGCCCACAATCACATCGGCGCGCTGAGCCTCTAGGCCAGGGTTGTGCAGCCGATCCACAATGGCTTCGGTAGCGAGAGTGCGAAACACATCCTCAGCGGCCTCCTTGGTTAAAACAAACCCGTGAATTGCCTCAGGGGTGTATTCCGCGAGGCCAAGTTCAACTGCTGCCACGTTCGTCACGGTGCCTGCAAGTCCAATGAACCGAGCGGCGCTGCTAGCTCCCGGCACCTCTCGAGCCACGTCGTCAAGGTGCTGTTCAATGACGCTGATGCAGTTGGACAACTCCTCGGCAAGCGGTGGGTCATGGAGGAGAAACTTCTCGGTCATCCTCACGCACCCGACATCAATCGAGAGAGATTCCTCGACCTGGCGCCTCCCCAATGCAAACTCGGTTGAACCTCCCCCGATGTCGACCACGAGTGTCAAAATATCGGTATCTTCTAAGCCCGCCGTAGCGCCGATGAAACTGAGTTGCGCCTCTTCAGAACCCGATAACAACTCGGGTGCTTGGCCCAAAATCCGCTGAGCCGCCTCCAGAAAGTCACTGCTATTGCTGGCATCTCGAACAGCAGAGGTTGCCGCCGCTCGAAAGCCAATAACACCGGCGGCATCCATCACTTTTCGGTACTCGCGCAGAACCTCAAGCGTCCGCTCGATGGCCTCGGGGTCGAGTCTCGAACTGCGGTCAACTCCCGCGCCGAGCCGGGTCACGCGCATCAAGCGCTCAACAGTGGTCACCCCATCAGAAATTAAAAGTCGCGTCGAGTTCGTTCCGCAGTCAATCGCTGCATACATCGGTGCGCTCACTCGTTTACTCCAGGCTGGGCGAAAGTCTTGAATGGCTCTTCTGGCGGACGTATGTCGGTTTTGCTGAGTTGCTCATTCACCCAGAGGCCAACGGGATCGGCTCCGCCGATCAAAAACCAAGCGTAATGAGTGTGTAAACACTTCACTCCTCGGCGAGTGCCTCCCACACCTCCAAATGGCCGTGGACCAGTCCAAGTGGGAGGAATCAGAGAATCTCTCTCAGTCGCATACGCCAGATGTGCCTCGGCTAATGCGGCGGCATCAACGGCTGCCTCGGCTCGGCGCACCCCACCAGTGGCCTCAAGTTGACCGATGCGACGATTGAGATTTTTGTCTACAAGCCAGAAGCGTGTGGGCATCGGCGTACCGTCGTCGAGCAGCGGCTCATTCGCTATCACCATGGGGATGCCATCCTCAGAGCGCAGCATCACCTCGAAGCGGCCTTTCGGAGTGCGACCAAGTAACTCAGTCACGATCGCAACATCACCAGAGGGATCAGCACCTGAGGTGCTCCGATCCGATTCGGCAGCCGCGGGTTCAACCATGGCGACACCGTAGCGGGGTCACCAACGAGAGATGAATTTGCGCAGGCTGCCAGATCTTCTGCTGCCGCCCAGCGGAGAGACCTGCAAGCTCAAGCAGCCTCCCGACTCACTCAGGAAGGAGCGAGTGAGGCCTGTTCCAGAGGCCCTTGAATGAGATCAAAGGGCCATGCTCGGGGCAGAACAAGACCTGCGCTTACAGGGGGAAGGATTGAGTACGACTCCTCTCCCTCCAGAACCAGGCCGTAATCTCGGCGCGCGATGCGCTGAATCTCGGAGGGGTCATCTAAGCGGTCCCGGCGCTTGGCAAGGTCGTCATTCTGGTGTTCCAACTCGGTCAAGTCGGCACGCCGAGCGGCAATCTCGTGGCGCTGGGCCAGATACCCCCGTGCCGGGACCAAGAGCAACGCAGTAGCTGCCGCTAACACCCCAGCCAAAATAACAAGGCGCTGAAGTACGACGACTCGCGGTGCTGCCACCCTGCGCTGCTTCGCTGCGCGGTGCTTGGCAGGTTGGCGTTTCGCAGCGGAGCTCCGAACGGAGGTTCGTGGAGACGAGGAACTCAACTCATTCAACTCCCCCGAATGGCGCAAGTGCTTGTGCACCGCGGAAGACTGCAGACTCTCCTAGATACTGTTCAATCCGGAGTAGCTGATTATATTTTGCGACTCTGTCGGAGCGCGCCGGCGCTCCGGTCTTGATTTGCCCGCAATTTGTTGCCACCGCCAAATCGGCAATCGTCACATCCTCAGTCTCCCCCGAGCGATGAGACATCACCGAGGTATAACCGTGGCGGGTGGCGAGATCCATCGCCTCGAGGGTTTCTGTCAGGGTGCCAATCTGGTTGACCTTGATCAGGATGGAATTTGCGATTCCCTCTTGAATGCCGCGAGATAGGCGTTGGCTATTCGTGACGAAGAGATCATCGCCCACTAGTTGAATGCGAGACCCCAGTTTTTGTGTGAGGTCTGCCCAGCCCTCCCAGTCCTCTTCATCCATACCATCTTCGATGGAGACAATCGGGTAACGATCGCACAGGTCAACGAGGTAGTCCGCAAACTCGTTGGAACTCAGCGAACGCCCTTCTCCGGCTAGCTGATACTGCCCGTCTTTGTAGAATTCGCTGCTCGCTGCATCGATTGCGATTCCCATCTCTTCTCCAGGGATTCGACCAGAGCGTTCAATTGCCTCGACTAACAGAACCACGGCCTCTTCATTGGAGCCCAGGTTCGGCGCAAACCCACCTTCATCACCAATAGAGGTAGAGAGCCCTCGCTCGTGCACAACCTGCTTGAGCGTGTGATATGCCTCAACACCCCATCGAAGCGCCTCAGAGAACGAGGATGCCCCCACGGGCATCAACATGAACTCCTGCACATCGACGTTATTATCTGCATGTTCTCCGCCATTGATCACATTCATCATCGGCACGGGAAGAACGCAAGAGTTTGGCCCGCCGAGGTAGCGGTACAGAGGCAGACCGACCTCGGCTGCCACGGCCTTGGCTGCTGCTAGCGACACTCCGAGGATTGCGTTAGCACCCAACCGAGACTTGTTCTCGGTTCCATCAAGCTGACATAACGTGTCGTCAAGATCGCGCTGATCCATCGCATCGAATCCAAGCATCACATCGGTGATCTCGCCGTTGACAAAGCCCACCGCGTTGCTGACACCCTTGCCGAGGAACCGCGCTGGATCGCCATCGCGCAGCTCCGCTGCTTCAAAAGCTCCGGTAGATGCACCCGACGGGACTGCTGCCCGGCCGACGGCGCCCGAGTCAAGCTCAACTTCAACCTCGACGGTCGGATTACCTCGGGAATCCAGAATTTCCCTGCCGATAATGCCTTCAATAATGCTCACGATGCTCCCTGTATGCGGCCGAGGCCTGAGATCTGCGCCCTTTTCAAGCGCTTGTGCGTCTGGATCGACAGAGTCGACTCACGGTAACTGCACAGACTATCTGTCGAACTCAACTCGTCTAGGGATTAGAGATTCGAACGAATGAGTTCAGCGAACGCTGCTGCGCCCTCAGGGCGAAGGTGCGTACCGTCAGAAACAAACCACTCAGGGTGTTGAGTCGCAAGGCCAAACCAGTCCACAAGCACTGCGTTGGGATGGCGATCTGCTGCGGAAGTAATTCGCTCATTGACGAGTTCTTGCCAGGGACGACCGACCTTGGCGTTGACTAAGAGGACTTTGCGGTCACCCGCAATCCGAAAGAGCTGATCCATATCTTCATCACTGAAGGTGCCGTTCGTACCCGCATGAACAACCAACGTTGACGGAATCATGCCTTCTTTTTCGTACCAACCCACCACACCAAGCACATCGTTGAACTGCCTGCCCACCTTGGCATCTACGCGAATCCCAGGGATGGCAGCAGCCACAGCAGGTGATGCCCCGAGGAGCACGGAGTCACCTACCGCAACCACATTTGCGGTTACGGCTGAGTCAGGCGCTGGCGCAACGGTGGCCGCAGGAGTCGCCCCGATCGGGTCTGAACGGACAGCAGCAGTTGGAGCACTCAGGCCCGCTCCTGCACCGATCGCAAGCGTCGAAGGGGTAGGGACGGTGGACGGCGCCGAAGGAGCCGAGGCCGTCTCTCGACCATCGCGGCCCTTCGTACTAGCGGCAGCAGCCGCTACGGGAGTACCTGGATCATCCAAAGCTGGGCCTGCAAGAGCGGCTATCTCAAGCTCATCGCGGTGCGTACTCGTGTTGGCTGCCCGAAGTCCGACCGTCAGCATTACCACCAACACCAAGAACGTGGTTGCCACCGTAAACCCGCGCCGAACCAGCTTGGTGCGTTGCGGCCCTGAGCTGCTCTTCATATCTCGCCACCAGTGAGTCAGAACGCCGTTCCGAACGGGAACCTCAACAAAGCGATACGAGAGCTCGGCAGCGCCAAACGTGAGCACGAGACGAATCAGAAATACAGGAAAACCCTTGAACGGAAGGTCAAGTTCGGGGCGGGTCACCACAAAAATTGGCCAGTGCCATAAGTAGATGGCATAGGACCTCAGGCCAATCCAAACCAGCGGCGGCCAAGCCAGAACTTTGGACAGCTTGGCCGCTGGATGCACGAGTACGGCTATCACCACGATGCAAGCAATATCGAGCATCAGAAATCCACCGCGATAAATGAAGGCGTCGAACTCATTCACTCGGGTCAGGAACCAGCCAATGACGACGAGGCCAACAACGCCGGCAGTGTCAAGCAGTCGTCCCGCAGTTTTGGCAGCCGGCACGGTGGACCGCCACGGCGCCCAACTCAGCGCTAGGACCGCACCAACTAACAGTCCAGCCACTCGAGTGTCGGTGCCGTAGTACACCCGGGATGGGTCGGAGTAAGGATGAAAGAGCAGAGCCATCTCGATCGTGGAAGCCAAGGCCAACAGAATGATTCCGAGGCGAGCTTTGCCTTTGCCAAACTTGAGCAGCACCAGAGCAAAAATCGGCGGAAAGAGCAGGTAGAACTGCTCCTCAACAGCGAGCGACCAGAGGTGTCGCAACATTGGCGGGCGACCGGCCTGAGCGAAATACGATTCCCTCAGGTAGATGTCCCACCAGTTGCTTACATAGGCCAGAGCCGCCAGAACATCTCCACCCATTCGGCCCGCAGCGTCGGTGTACACCAGAATCGCCGCCATCGAGACAACCGCGAGAAGCAGGTACAACGCCGGCAGGAGTCGCCGTGCGCGACGAATCCAGAACTGCTTCAAGTCAATCTGACCCTTGGTCATACGTTCCTCGGTGAGCAAGGTCGTAATCAAGAAGCCACTGATCACAAAGAAGACCTCAACGCCCAAGAATCCGCCAGGAATCAGCACAAAATCTGCGTGATAAAAGACCACAGCAAGCACCGAGATGGCGCGCAGACCATCAAGTGCTGGCTGATAGCCCAGCTTCTTGACGTCTCGTGTGGGCGCGGGGCGCTGAATCGTGGTGGTCACCGCCATTTATTCTTGCGCATGAGCATTGTGTTTGTGTGCCACTGCGGGGAGGTCCCATGAATCCCGTCAGGCGAAGGCGGTCACTCGCGTGCGATCAGACGGACCTCAAAGGAGCTCACGGCGCGGGCAAAAATGTTTGCCTCGATGACCGGTTCCGAGATGACTTGGGGAACTTCGAAGCGGCGGGTGAGTTCGGCAAAGAGGATCTGCAGTTCGAAACGGGCCAGGTTCGCCCCTAAACAAAAATGAGTGCCGTGCCCGAAGGCCAAATGCGGATTACTCGATCGCGTCACATCAAAGCGGAACGGATCCTCAAAGACATGCTCATCTCGATTCGCAGAGGGGTAGAGCAGGATCAGGCGGTCGTCTTGAGCGACTGGATGGCCACCAACCGTTGTGTCGTGGATTGCAGTCCGAAAGAAGTTGCTGAGTGGGGTGACCCAGCGGATGAGTTCCTCAACAGCATCCGGGATGAGTTCCGGAGAATCAGCCAAAAGGTCCCACTGATCTGGGTGATCTGCGAAGACCCGAAGCCCATGCGCAATCACGGTGCGGGTTGTCTCGGCGCCGCCAGCAATAAACAGTCCAGTCTCATGGAGCATCCGTCGCTCGGAGTACCCTGACTCGCCAGCAATATCTGCATTCGCCCAGACTGAAATCAGATCGTCGGCGGGGCACCCAATCCGTTCAGGAACAAGCTGCTCAAGTAACTCCACAAATTCAGCTATCGCAGTTCCTAAGCCAACTAGGGCATCCATGTCATGCGATGCCGCATCGAAACGCATGATTGCTTCAGACCAGTTTTTAACGTCTCGCCATCTGTCCTCGGGAAACCCCAACAGCTTTGCAATCAGGCGACTCGGAAGAGGAGCCGCTAAGGCGTCGATGATCTCTACCTCACCCTCCGCAGCGACAGCATCTAGAAGTTCGTTGATTCTTGCGCGTAACCAAGGCTCATGCTCACGAGTAGCTCGAGGAGTAAAGCGGTTCGCAACGAGTCGCCGCTGTTGCTGATGGCCTGGGTCATCCATCGAGATGATGTTGATCTCCTCGGGTGCCCACCAAGAGCGGTAGCCACGTCCTGATATGAATACGGCGCTATTGCGCTCAACCTCGGCAAGATCGGCATGACGAGTGACGGCCCAGAGCGAGTTCTTATGATCGCGGTACAGCGGCTCATTTGCTCGCATCCATGTAAACGCCGGGTGCGGATCTGCTCGGTAGAACTCCGCATCAAGCAGATCGATCTCGAGTCGGCCTTCGGCCTCCGGTGGTGCTGCTGGATTCACGCTCACTCCTAACAGTGTGTCACAGCTAACAGAATTCAAGCTCCGCTTTGTCATGCGCCTGACCCCCTCTGGGGGGTCAGGCGCATGACAAAGGGACTGGGTTAGCCAGCTTCGGAGTGGGTGACTGCGGACTCGCCCATCCACTCGCGCAGGGTGTTTTTCAGCTTGGTCTGCTGAATAAAAATATCGTGTTCGGGCTTGACCCCACCCTTGGCCTGCGGGGCTTTCCAATAGAAGCTCAGCCACTCCTGCACACCTGATTGCCCAGCCCGATGCGCGAGGTCTAAGAACAGCGCAAGATCGAGCACCAAAGGAGCTGCCAAGATCGAATCGCGACACATGAAGTCAACTTTGATCTGCATCGGATAGCCCATCCAGCCGAAAATATCGATGGCATCCCAGCCCTCTTTATTATCTCCACGAGGCGGGTAGTAGTTGATGCGCACCACGTGAGCGATGTCTCCGTACAACTCGGGATACACCTCGGGTTGCAAAATGGTGTCAAGCACCCCGAGTTTGGAGACTTCCTTGGTCTTAAAGTTCTCTGGGTCGTCAAGAACCTCTCCGTCGCGATTTCCCAGAATATTGGTTGAGTACCAACCACGAAGCCCCAGCATGCGCGCCTTAAACCCAGGAGCCAGAATGGTCTTCATCAAGGTCTGCCCGGTTTTGAAGTCCTTGCCCGTGATGGGCACACCGCGGGTGGCTGCGAGTTGCTCCATGCAGGGCAGGTCGATGCTCAAGTTCGGCGCCCCGTTCGCAAAGGGCACTCCACTCGACAATGCGGCATAGACGTACATCTGACTCGGAGAAATATTCTCGTCGTCTGCACGCAACCCCGCCTCGAAAGCTTGTACCGATTCATGCGTAGCCGTTGGTTCCTGGTAGGCCTCGGTCGACCCGCACCACACCATGACGAGTCGATCGCAGCCGTTTTCAATTCTGAAGGTTTCGATATCGGCAATGAGTTGCTGAGTGAGATCCCATTTGGACTCCCCCGTTTTGACGCGAATCCCATCGAGGTTGCGCACCCACCGCTGATCAAACACCGCCGGCATTGCCACCACGCCCTCGAGTTCTGCCGAGAGAGGCGCAAGGTCGCGCTCGTCAAGCACCCCACAGGTGCGAGCAGCCTCTAATGCGTTCGGTGAGATTGGGTCCCACCCACCGAAAACAATGTCGTCTAGGCCCGCAAGCGGAACAAAGTCCTTCATCATGGGGTTGCGGCCCTCCTCACGCTCACCCAAGCGAATATGCGCCATCTGGGTGAGCGATCCAATTGGTTCAGCCAATCCCTTGCGGGCGGCAAGCACTCCCGCGTACAGCGTGGTAGCCACAGCACCCATTCCGGGAGTCAGGATTCCAAGGCGGCCAGTGGCGGGGGCAATCTGTAGCGGTTCAGGCATGACCGCACACTGTACGCGGCAAACCGGGCTGACCCATTGTTGAGTCAGCTCCAGAACTCAACTCCGCCCAGAATGCCGCAGTCCCCGAGGGTGATTACTCGAGGGATCGAAGGTATTCGATCCGCAACTCCGTTGCCTGCCTTAGGGCCTCTTCGGGGTCAAGGCCCTGATCGTGGGCAAGGTCGACGAGGTCGAGGAGTGCTGACCCCAACTGCGCTGAAGTCAGCTCGCTCTGACTAATCTTCATGCTTTTGAGCGAATCAGTACCCAGCTGTGCGACAAAGCCAGAGATACCGCTTGCTCGCTTGGCAACTTTGAGGGCCCGGGCAAGTGCTGGAATCCCAACGGGAATCTGATCAAGTGCAGAGTCTCGGCCGAGCTCTTGTTGCTTTCCAGATTCCCATAGCGCCACCACCTCAGCTACATCAGCCGAAGCAAGCGATGTCCCAAGTGCTTGTTCAATCACCTGATGTCGAGCCAGCAATTTGTCATGAATCGACTTGGCTACGTCAGAGAAGCTAAACCAGCCCGCCTCGGCCGCAATCGTAGAGTGAAACACCACTTGATACAGCAGATCGCCGAGCTCGGAGCAGAGTTCAACAGCGCCTGCTCCCGTATCGGGGTCATAAGCGTCAATCGCCTCGAAGACCTCATAGGCCTCTTCGAGCAAGTAGCGCTTGAGTGACTCGTGAGTCTGCTCTGCTTTCCATGGGTCCTCAGAACGCAGGGTCTGCATGAGTTCCTCTAACTGCACAATCCCTGCCGCCAAAGGTGCCGCAAACTCGGGAATCCAGAGCGAAGTCAAGTGATCAGGGGTCACCTCACGATCAAGTTCGGACCATTCAACTGAATAGATTCGCTCATCGGGAAGTCCCAAGCGTTGCAGAACGACAACCGGAGTAGTTGGTGGGTACTCAACAGACAACTTGATGTCAGACAGCGTAAAGGGGTTATCGCATTGCCCAACAAGCAGCGGGCCACGTTGACCGGCGGCCTCAGCTGCAAAGCGGTGACCGTCGATCAATCGCACTCCGCGCTCCACCGGGTCAACCCCCAACCGGGCCCAGGTCAAATCAAGAAAAGACAGTGCAGGGTGAATCACCACGTCAACTCGGGGGTCGACGAGCAGCAGCTCAACAGTGTGCTCTGCCACGACTGGCGAGCCCGGCACTGCATAGAGCACCTCGCCCACGGAACCGACTTGTGCGGCGAGTGTGTGCTCCTCTTCAGCAGCTTTCACGAGCGCTTCACGGATCGACTCGTAGACCTGAGTCATTGTGGAGCCCGATTCATAGAGGCGATCAAACCATTGCGCCTGAGGCATCACGCTCGCTGAAGGATGGCGTTCGGTGCGAAGGAACTGTCTGGGGATACTCGCAATCAGCTGCAGCGACCCAGCGGTGACGAGTTCTTCTCCCGCAGGACCTAAACCGATGATATGGACGCGAGGCAACCTCACGGGGTGGAAGTTGCGGCACTCACCCCGGGCGCCAGAAGTCCTCCACCCGGAAGCTCAGGAGCTGGCGGTGCCAAAATTGCGGGTAATCCCTTTGGTCCGGTGCCGACTCCAGAGCCATATCTCGGGTTGATCTGAGCCGAGTCGACCACGAGTTGCACCCAGAGTTCTGGCCCCTGAGAAATCAACTTCAACAGTCCCGGGACCGCTTCTTGGAACGGTACTTGGCGACGCTGATCCACGCGAACGAGATAGGTGATCGGGGCGCCTTTGCTATCGGTGACGTCGATTGGAGCGGCGACGACCTTCAGAGGCGCAGCAACAACGGCTTCGCGTATGGCACCCGAGAGCAACGCTGTGGGGATGCAGTCGCGGGATGTAGCGACAATATTTACTCCGGGGTCGATACCTGGAAGGTC
>Ga0194041_10000344_pt1 | contig 18379 bp, 18 predicted proteins | sample JunL449m_MetaG_FD_160082 | JGI IMG/M metagenome (GOLD analysis project Ga0194041, IMG submission 160082) | Anoxic zone freshwater microbial communities from boreal shield lake in IISD Experimental Lakes Area, Ontario, Canada - Jun2016-L442-9m | ecosystem: Environmental > Aquatic > Freshwater >...
GAACCAAATAGTCCTGTAAATACTTCACGGATGTTTGGCTCACTTGCCCATTCATGTTTTGCTGTATCACCTAAAACAACTTCACCCACCGTGCTCTCAGGATTAGCTGAATCAACTTGAGACAACAAGCCAATGCGCGCAGAATTAGATTTTGTCACGCGGCCTGCATCTGGTTTTTCAACGCCTGCAATAATCTTCATGAGCGTGGATTTTCCTGAGCCATTTCGCCCAACAATGCCGATGCGATCGCCTTCAGATACTCCTAAAGAGACGCCTACGAGAAGCTCTTTAATATCAAAGGCTTTTGAGACCTCTTCGATATTAACAACATTGCGCGCCATGATGGGAGAGCGTACCTTTCCTTCATGAACGTTACTGACCGCACTTATGCTCTAGAGCTAGATAAAAACGATCCTCTCGCTCGTTTCAAATCACAATTCGTGGTCACAGACCCACAGATGTGTTATTTGGATGGAAATTCATTAGGGCGTCTTCCAAAAGAGACTATTTCTGCAGTGAACAATCTCATGACTGAATGGGGCTCAGAAGTTGTAACAGGTTGGGCCCATTGGGTTGATGAAGCTCAGCCAACAGGGGATTTACTAGGCCAAGCAGCCTTAGGTGCAGGTCCTGGTCAGATTTTGGTATGTGACACAACATCAGTTAACTTTTATCAACTCTGTCTAGCAGCTGTGCATGCGCGTCCTGGACGCAAAACAATAATTACAGATGCTGCAAACTTTCCGACAGATCGATACATCCTGGATGGAATTGCTAAGCAGTTTGGGTTAAATCTAGTCCTTATCCAAAATGAAGATTCTGCAGTTGCAACACATGAGCGCATCACTACCGAGGTTCTTGCGCCATATCTTAATGATGATGTTGCACTTGTGACACTACAAGTTATTCAATATCGCTCAGGTGCTAGAACTGATATCAAATCAATCACCGATCAGGTGCGTGCAATTGGTGGTTTAGTTGTTTGGGATGCCAGCCATGCAGTTGGTGCAATTGAATTAAATCTTGATGCAAACGGGGTTGATCTCTGTGTTGGTTGCACCTATAAATATGGAAACTCAGGTCCAGGTTCACCTGCTTGGTTATATGTGAGCAAGAGAATCCAAAAGGAATTACAAGTTCCTATCCAGGGTTGGTTTGCCCAAGATGCTCAGTTTGAAATGGGACCGGTATTTGAGCGAGCACAAAACATTCGTGGGTTCCAAATTGCTAGTCCATCGCTGATTGGTATTCGCTGTGTGCAAACAGCTTTTTCAATGATTAAAGAAGCTGGTATTGATGCAATTGCATATAAAGCTGCAGTTGGCACTCAAATGATGATTGATCTTTATGATGCGTGGCTAGCCCCACTTGGATTTGTACTCAATACTTCACGCGATGCTAAAGAGCGTGGAGGGCATATCTCTTTGGTTCATCCAGATGCTGCTCAGATATGCGTTGCAATGCGCGAGATTTCTAATGTAATTCCTGACTACCGCACGCCTAATTCAATCCGTTTGGCTATCTCACCACTTCCAACATCATTTGTTGAAGTGTGGGATGGTTTTGCGAGAACGCGCGATCTAGTGGCATCTGGCCAATATAAAACAATTAAAGAGGGCGGTTCACGAGTCACATGAGCGAAAACTTCGATTCAGCACTGACATACACATCTTATTTAGCCGTAGACGAACTTCTAAGTTTGCAGCGTCCGCTCTCTCAAGGACCAGAGCATGATGAAATGCTTTTCATCATCATTCACCAAACTTACGAACTATGGTTTAAACAAATCATCCATGAATTCGCAGAAGCCCAGCGCTCTATGGAATCTGGTGATACTCATTATTCACTGGCAATATTGGGACGTATTCGCACGATTCTCAAAGTCTGTGTCACACAGATTGATATTTTAGAAACTATGACACCTTTGCAGTTCAATGCATTCCGCTCATATCTTTCATCTTCAAGTGGTTTTCAATCAGCACAATTTAGAAAAGTAGAAGCATTGCTTGGCCGTCGCGACAATAAAATGGCTGGGCACTTACCCCCAGCCATTCAAGCTGAAATTGCTTTACTCACTGCAGGTAACTCGGTGTGGGATTCAGCGTTGGCTTATTTGGCAAAACGTGGTCATGCAATCCCCACCGATGTACTAGATCGTGATCGATCATTGCCTTATGAGGCTAATTTGCAAGTTCAAGATGTATTACTAGATGTTCATACGAAAGACCCTGAGAGTGCAATGATTTGTGAGCGACTTGTTGATATCGATGAAGGAATTCAAGAATGGCGCTATCGCCACGTTAAAATGGTGGAGCGCACTATTGGTCACAAAATTGGCACAGGCGGTTCAAGTGGTGTGGAATACCTTGCAAGTACTTTATTTGCACCAGTATTTAAAGATTTGTGGGAAATCCGTTCTCGCTTTTAACTCGGTAGACCTTTAACCACAATCTCTTCTAAACTCTTGCGTTGGCGTGGTGCATTTTCGCGCTCCAACATAGCACCTTGTAATAGATCTGCAGGTGCTTGCTTACCAATTGCAATAACTGCGACAGGTGTGAGTGAAGCATCGGTTCCCAAGTTTTCTGCCGCTTTTGCTGCATCAAAGCCAGTCATTTGATGTGCGACAAATCCTCGGTGATGTGTTTCAACCACCATTTGCGCAACTGCTAATCCACAGTCATAGAGATAGCCTTTATTGGGTGTTCCATCTTCACGTGAGTGAACACCAGCCACAAGAATTAACTCAGATGAGCGATGTGCCCACCCTTGATTAAAGGAAGCCAGTGAATCTAGGATTTGAGCAAATACTTCATCCCCGCGATGTCCAACAAAGAATCTCCAAGGCTGTCCATTATTTGCCGATGGTGCCCAGCGTGCAGCTTCTAAAATCGCCAATAGATCTTCATTTGAAAGAGAAACAGTTGCATCTAATGAGCGAGGGCTGCGCCGATTGGCTAATACTTCATTAATTTCTACCGCTGTCTGTGCTTTCATCATTAGCGCAGTCTAAGTGCAGGCTAGAGTTCTCGCATGTCGGGATGGATTCACCACAGTGCTGATTGGCTAGTGGCACATAACTTGCAAACCCCACTATTTATTCTTCTAATACTCTTAGCCTTTGCTGAAGCTGCAGCATTCGTGGGCTTTGTGTTGCCAGGGGAAACTTCTTTATTAATCGGCGGAGTCTTGGCACATTCAAAAGTCTGGCCGTTATGGCTCTTCATCGTTTGCGCAGTTCTTGGCGCAATAGCTGGGGATTCTGTTGGTTATGAAGTTGGAAAACATTTCGGCCCACGAATTAAAACAACTCAGTTTGGAAAATTCGTAGGAGAAAAGCGCTGGAAACTAGCTGAGCATATTTTTGCTAAATACCATGGAGGAGCGATCTTTTTTGGTCGTGCTCAAGCACTCTTGCGCGCTCTGGTTCCAGCTCTTGCTGGTATGCATCAAGTGCCCTATCGCACATTTTTAAAATGGAATGCTGCTGGAGGAATTGTATTTGGAACTGCTGTCGTACTCCTTGGATACGAATTTGCTAATTCACTCGCATCACTTGAAAAATACCTTAAGTACTGGGCTATTTTTGCTCTTGTTGTTGCAGTCAGTGTGATTATGATTTTGAAAAATAAACTAGAAAAATTGATTGAAGGCTAATTACTTCTTAATTTTTTCGACTAAATCTCCATATGCTTCTTGTGCAATCTCTTCTCGCTTTGCTCTATATCCAGGACTTGCTTGTGTAATTAAGTGTTCAAAGCGTGTTCCAGACTTGATTAGCTTTTGAAGAGTAGCTGAATCCGTTGAATCACCAAATACTGGCTGCTCCTCTTTAATTATTTGAACATCTTTGTGGGGGTTAATGAATCGATAGACCAAAGCAACTCGGCGAAGACCTAGGTTTGCTACGTGACGCAAGCCGCGATTAAAGTGATCTTGAATCATTAAGCGCTTAAACGTTAATGACTTGGCTTGTTGTGGACTCTGTTCCTTTGTGAGCGCAATCAACAAGTCTGCAATCTCTTGTCCCCCAGTTGTATTGGGAAGTTTTGCGCATTGTGCAGATAAACCCGCACGCACTTGCGAGTCCTGTAGTTGCTTAACCGTCTTTGTAATATCAGCTAAATCTGCTTGATCTGCGCGTAATGCATAGCCAAAATCATGACACCAACGAGCTCGTGCCTCTTGATCATCAGTTCCTCGGATGTTTGAGACAAAGACAGTTGGAACTTGTGCTGGCAATAGTTCGTGCACACCGTTATATCCTGTCGCGCAAATACCAGCATCAAATGCATGCAACACCTTTGCTAGCGGGAAATAGCGCGCCACTTTAATATCAAGGCCTTCTGGAGCCAATGAATTTCCATCTTTATCAATGGGAGCTTTAGTTAAAACAACTTGCAAATCTTTCCAGCCAAGCAAGCCTTCCAGAGCTGCAGTCATCTTGTGGTTAACATCGCTATCACCTGTGCCAAGCTGCACTAGGGCAACTGGGCGGTTGAGATCAAGTCCAAGTGCTTTGCGGGCATCTTCGCGAGATAGCGCATCTTCTTTTCTAAAAAGTGATACCGGAGAAGTTAATACTGAATCTTTGCGCTTTGAAGTCGGACCAAAATCATAGGCACGAGCAATATCTCCAGGTTCAATAATTGCATCCATCATTTTTGCTTGTAAACCTAAAATGAAGCGTTGTGGTTTCTTTTGCCACAGCCCACGGCGAACCCAAACAAGTTTCAATTTAGGGTTTGCATTTCGAGCCGCTATTACACCTGGATAAGGAACAACGCCATCAAAAGATAAAACCTTTGCATCAGTTTCATCCACTAACGCTAAAAGACGATCGCGCAGATATGCATCCCAATTTTCACGTGGCATCCATAAGCGATCGCGTCCAGGAATATATTCGCAACGGATGCCCATAAAGGATGGAATCTCTGCAATTCCACCAGCCATCGAAACGATGATGGGATTAGCAACTGGCTTTAGCGCAAGTGCTATGGCGCTAGCGCGTGCCAAGTGGCCCATTCCAACACCATTGCTGGTTGCAAGAATGATTGTGGGTTTGGACATGTTGCTTAGCCTACCTTTTGCCCCTTCCTATAATTAACCTTTCGTTCATATGTTTGCCCTAACATTTCTGACATGTATCGAATTTCACGCCGTGGTGTAATGGCTTTTTTCACCTTGATCATTTCTTCCATTGCCGATTCAGCACTTGGCGCTAGTGGACCAGTTGTTATTTGTAAAAAAGTCGGGCAGACAACGATCTTCGCTGGCAAAAAATACACATGTATTAAAAGTGGAAAGAAATTGATTTGGGATAAAGGAGTACTGCTCCCGAAACCAACACCATCGGTATCATCAACACCGACACCAACGCCGACACCGACACCAACACCAACGCCGACACCAACGCCTAAGCCAACTCCAACAATTTCATCAGTGGTGTTAACTTTGGGAGAGAGTTCTGAAGTAAAACTTGGGGAGACCGTTCTCTTTAAAGGCAAAGATGCCTATGGACAACTAAAGGAATATGCAGTGACCCGTACACAATCTGGGTTAATCGCCTTAGATACGGTCTGCACTCATGCAGGATGCTCGGTAGTTATTCAGAAAAAGCAATTAGTGTGTCCTTGCCATCTTTCATATTTTGATTCTCTTTCAGGTAACCCTGAAAGTGGTCCAGCAAATCGTCCTTTAAGAAAATATCCGATTACAGAAGAGAGTGGAAAGATATTACTAACTGATTAGTTTCCCCACGAAGAATGCAACGGCCTGCCTTCGGCATAACCGGCAGATGATTGAATTCCAATAACTGCGCGTTCTGCAAACTCATCAAGGTTTTGTGCACCTGCATATGTGCAAGAAGAGCGCAGCCCAGCAATGATTTCATCGAGTAGATCTTCAACGCCTGGTCGAGCTGGATTTAAATACATGCGAGAAGTTGAAATTCCTTCTTCAAATAAAGCTTTGCGAGCGCGCTCAAATGCATCTTCTCCTGATGTGCGAGCAGCAACGGCGCGTGCAGATGCCATTCCAAATGATTCTTTAAACAAACGACCATTTACATCACTTTGTAAATCACCAGGTGATTCATATGTGCCTGCAAACCAAGAACCGATCATTACTTGGGATGCACCTGCAGCTAATGCCAGGGCAACATCTCGTGGATGGCGCACACCGCCATCTGCCCACACGTGAGCACCTAACTTCTTAGCCTCGGTGGCACATTCCAGAACTGCAGAGAACTGCGGGCGGCCAACACCTGTTTGCATACGTGTTGTGCACATAGCCCCTGGTCCAACACCCACCTTAATAATTGAAGCTCCTGCTGCAACTAGATCCCTAACTCCATCAGCAGTAACAACATTGCCCGCAACGATAGGAACTGAAAGTCCTAGAGATTTAATTGCCTTAAGGGCATCAATCATCTTCTTCTGGTGACCATGTGCTGTGTCAACAACTAAAACATCTGCGCCGGATTCAACAAGGGCGGCAGCTTTTGCAGCCACGTCACCATTAATTCCAACAGCAGCTGCAATACGCAGGCGATTATTGGCATCTACTGCAGGTGAATACAGCGTTCCACGTAGCGCACCGATGCGAGTAATAATGCCAACTAAGTCGCCATTACTTGAAACTACTGGAGCTAACTTATGGCGGTGTTGGTTTAAGAATTCAAATGCTGCTCGGGCATCAAGGGTGTCTGCCATCGTAATAAGTTCTTTACTCATTACTTGATGCAGTTGTGTAAAGCGATCAACGCTCTTGCAATCTTCCTCTGTAACAATTCCTACAGGCTTTCCACCATCAACAATCACGATTGCCCCGTGTGCCCGCTTGTGTAAGAGAGAAACGGCATCTGCCACAGTTTGATGTGGACTTAAAGTAATAGGTGTATCAAAAAATACATGCCTAGTCTTAACCCATTTAATAACGCTATCAACTACTGCATGTGGAATATCTTGGGGAATAACTGCAATGCCACCACGCCGCGCAATAGTTTCAGCCATTCGACGACCAGAGATAGCAGTCATGTTTGCAACTACTAAAGGAATTGTTGTTCCCGAACCATCCGTTGATGCTAAATCCACATCCATACGGCTAGAGAGTTCGGAGGAACTAGGCACCATGAAGACATCGTCATAGGTGAGATCGTGGGTGGGATTATTTATGAAGCGCACGTAGCAGAACTATACTCAGGTAAGATTTAGGCATGTCTAATCCACTTATTTCAGCGCGTGGCTTGACCAAGAAATTCGGAGATTTCACCGCAGTGAACGGCATCGACTTCGATGTCTATAAAGGTGAGTCTTTTGGCTTTCTAGGACCTAATGGGGCTGGTAAATCAACGGCTATGCGCATCATTGGCGCAACCTCACAGCGCACCTCAGGCACGATTTCAATTTTAGGAAAAGATCCAGAGCTATATGGACCACAGATCCGTGCTCACTTAGGTGTTGTCCCTCAGCAAGATAACTTAGATATGCAGTTAAGCGTGAGTGAAAATCTCTATATCTATGGACGTTACTTTGGATTACCTCGCGCATTTGTTAAAGGAAAAGTAGATGAACTTCTAGCTTTTGCTCAATTGGAAGAAAAACGTGATGCAAAAGTTGAAACATTAAGCGGAGGCATGAAGCGCCGTTTAACTATTGCGCGCGCACTTGTAAGTGAACCTGAAATCCTGATGCTAGATGAACCAACAACAGGATTAGATCCACAAGCACGCCATATTTTGTGGGATCGCCTATTTCGCCTAAAAGAGCAAGGTGTCACATTGCTTATTACTACGCACTTTATGGATGAGGCCGAACAGCTCTGTGATCGCCTTATGGTGATGGATAAAGGCTCAATCATGGCCGAAGGAAGTCCTGCCGCACTTATTAAGGATTATTCAACGAAGGAAGTTCTTGAAGTTCGCTTTGGATCAGATCGCAATCAAGAAATGGCTGACAAGTTGCGCACAATGTGTGATCGAATTGAAGAATTACCTGATCGCGTCTTGATGTATACGGAAGATGGTGAAGCCTTACTTGAAAAGATCTATGCCGCCAATCTGCATCCAAAGACTTCTCTTGTGCGCCGCTCTTCGCTAGAAGATGTTTTCTTGCGCCTTACAGGAAGAACTCTGATCGAATAATGAGTCTTACTAATATCCGACAGGGATCACTTGTTCTTGTAGATGCAGCCCGAGTGCAATCTCGAGGCGCTATCTATGTTGCACAGGCCCGTATCCGCCAGATGATGAAATGGATCTGGATGATTATCGGTATTGCAATTGCTAACCCAGTTCTTTATTTAATATCTGTAGGAGTTGGCCTGGGTGGCTTAATTGATCAGAGTGTTGGTCCAGCAGGAGTTGATGGCGTTAAATATTTAACTTTCCTAGCCCCAGCTTTGCTTGCACAAGCAGCTATTCAAGGAACTATGGATGAAACCATTTACCCAACACTTGAAGGTTTTAAATGGCATAAAACTTTTTATTCTATGAACTCAACCCCTTTGTCCGGGGCTCAGATTTCTTATGGTGTTTTTCTTACTGCGCTTTTCCGCGCTTTCTACACCGTGGTTTTATATTTCGGAGTGATGTGGGCATTCGGTGCACTTGAATCCCCGCGTGCTTGGCTTGCAATCCCAACAGCAATTTTTGCAGGCGCATCCTTTGGTGCACTCATGCAAGCGATGGCTGGAAAGTTAGAAGATGAAAACATCTTCTTTGTTGTTTTAGGCCGCTTTGTCATGATGCCGCTTTTTATGTTTTCAGGGACCTTTTTCCCGCTCACATCGATGCCTTTCTTCCTGCAGTGGATCGGTTGGATCTCACCGCTGTGGCATGCAACTGAGTTAGGACGCCACTTAACCTACGGTCACGCCATTTCTCCAACAATGATCTGGGTGCACTTCATATTCCTTGGCATCATGCTGGTGCTAGGCCTGTTCTTCTCTGCTCGCATCTTTACGAAGCGATTGGCTAAGTAGATGTTTATTCCTATGGCTGTTGCTATCGCCGATGCCCGTGCTGGCAAACGAGGTGAGCGTGTCTACTCTGGTCGTGTTCCACAATTACTAGAGCGCGGATTTATTGCTTTTAAATCTTCCACATACATGATCGTTATCTCTGGCTTTATTGAGCCTGTCTTATATCTGCTCTCTTTTGGTTATGGCATTGGAAAGCTACTGCCAACAATTGCCGTGGGCGGAGAAAGCATTAAATACGCCGCTTTTATCGCCCCAGCCTTGCTTGCAACAAGTGCCATGAATGGCGCAATTTATGACTCAACCATGAATGTTTTCTTTAAACTCAATCACGATCGTATTTATCATGGCATGTTGGCAACTTCTATGGGACCACTTGATGTTGCATTAGGTGAAATCGGTTGGGCTTTAATCCGCGGTTTCTCTTATGCCTGTGCTTTCATGGCAGTTATTGCACCACTTGGTTTAGTAGAAAGTATTTGGGGTTTACTTGCAATTCCTGCCGCAGTTTTGATTGCTTTTGGTTTTGCTGCCTGCGGTATGGCAGTTACCTCTTATATGAAGTCTTTTCAGCAGTTAGAAATTGTTACAGTCGTCTTGTTGCCCATGTTTCTATTTTCTGGATCTTTTTATCCCATCAGTGTTTTCCCAGAGTGGCTCCAGTTCACAGTTAATCTGCTGCCGCTTACGCATGCAATTAATTTAGTCCGCGGGCTATGTTTAGGTCACCTAGAATTGGCATTATTAGGCCATGCTTTTTATTTTGTTGTAATGATAGTTATTGGACTTTTTTTCACAACAAAGCGCTTAAACGCACTTTTTATGAAATAAAATCCCTTTTTCCCGCATGACACACCCGGCTTTTTTGGGGGTTGCTTTTAAAAAACGGCATGAGATACTTAAGCCTTAGTTCGAAAGAACTAAAAACCGAACCGGGAGAGTACTTCTCAAACGAGTTTCAAAAGCTGAAACCTTTGCCGTACAAGTTTTACCAATGCTTACCCAAACTAATCACAGAGAAACATTTAGATTCGTTCCTTCAACATCTACTCCTGTCTCACCTGAGCGAGTAGCCGAACTCCTGAAAGCTGAGTGGGAGTTATTCACCAAGCAGACTGGCAAGAGCGCCGAAGAAAGCAAGCGCTCCTTCAAGTCGTTGCCTCTGGGCGTAACTTCTAGCTTCCAGCACTGGGACCCATATCCAATCTCCATTGTGAGCGCTAAGGGCGCCTGGATGACAGATGTTGATGGTCGCCAGCTCCTAGATCTCTCCATGGGCTTTGGAGCCATGCTGGCAGGCCACCTGAACCCAATAATCGTTGAGGAAGTAAAGAAGGCACTTGAAACTGGAACACTCTTTGTAACTCCATCTCCTATTTCAACTGATGCTGCAGAGCGCATCTGTCGCCGTTTTGGTATTGATCAAGTTCGTTTCACTAACTCTGGAACTGAATCAACAATGTATGCCGTGCGCACAGCACGCGCTGCAACAGATAAGAATGCAATAGTTAAAATTGAGGGCGGCTACCACGGTAGCTATGACCCATTTGTTGTCTCTAGCAAGCCACCCATCGACAAGATTGGTGATGAGAATGATCCCATCGCACACGTGCCTGAAGGAATTGTTCCTGGCGAGATTTACGTTGTTCCTTATAACAACGCTGATGCTCTAGAGCGCACTTTCAAAAAGCACGCATCATCGATTGCTTGTTTCATTCTTGAACCAGTTCTTGAAAACCTAGGCATCGTTTTGCCAGATGAAGGTTACTTAGAGCGAGTTCGCGAACTTTGCGACGAATACAACGTTGTTTTAATCTTTGATGAAGTTAAAACAGGTTTAACTGCAGGACATCAAGGCGCTGCCCAGCGTTTAGGTGTTACTCCAGACTTAATTACCCTTGCTAAATCAATTGGTGGCGGACTTACTTTGGCAGCCTTTGGCGGCAAGAAGAAGTACATGGACTTTGTTACTAATGGAAAAATGGCCCACTTTGGAACATTTAACGGTAATCCCCTGGCAATGGCTGGTGTTCGCGCAGCTGATGTGATTTTCACAGAAGAATCACTTGCAAAGGCTGAAGGCTTTAACCAACAAGCACTTGATCGCATCAATGCAATCATTGAGCAATACCAACTACCAGCGCACACTGTCGGTTTTGGTGTGAAGGGCTGTATTACGTGGTCCACAGAGCCAGTTCGTAACTACCGTGATTACAAATCCACAGATTTTGCTGTCGCTGAGCTTTCATGGCTGTGGTCACTTAACCGCGGAATCATTACGCCTCCGGGATTAGATGAGCAGTGGTTAATCTCGCTTGCTCACGGTCAAAAGGAAGTTGATATTTTGGTGGAGGATTTCGAATCCTTTGCTAAAGCTCTACGCGGGTAATATACGTAACTGATCTAGAGCTATTTCAACTCCTGCACTCATCTGTCTAATAGGCATGGTTGGCAGGTTGGCAAACTCTTTGCGTTGTTCATCCATCAAGGGCACATGCATAAATCCGCTAGGTATGTTGCTTTCTTTTAAGTAATCCTGCAATACATAAAAAATGTGATTACACACAAATGTTCCAGCGCTCAGTGAAATCGAAGCTGGAACTCCTGCCGCTTTCATAGATGCAACCATCTTCTCAATGGGCAGCGTTGAGAAATAGCCATCAGGGCCATCATCAATAATTCTCTGCTCTTTAGGTTGATTACCTGCATTATCTGCAATCCGGGCATCATCTAAGTTAATTGCAATGCGCTCAGGAGTCATCACGCTTCTGCCCTCTGCTTGACCTAAACACAGCACTGCGCTTGGTTTATGCAGATCAATGAGTTCACGCAACTGTGCGCTGGCCTGACCAAAAACTACCGGCAGTATCGCCGTTACAAGATCATCACCGATAAGTGCTTTAACTATTTCACCTGAAGGGTTGAGCGCTGATTTATCAAAGGCTTCAAAGCCCGTTACAAGGATCTTGGACATGGCATAAGTATTACCTATATAAAAAGAAGAAAAGCCCCCGGTGTGAAAGGCACCGAGAGCTTAACTTGTGCGCGCGAAGGGATTCGAACCCCTAACCTTCTGATCCGTAGTCAGATGCTCTATCCGTTGAGCTACGCGCGCTTATTTAGTTTTGTACAGCCTGCGCATCTTACCTTCTTTTCATTCAGTGCCAAAATGCTTGAACTGTGCGTAAATAAAGCACAAAGGGCGCCGGATTGCTCCGACGCCCTTTGTGATTACTACTTAATTAGCCAACCTTCTTCACACGTCCATCAAGGACTGGAACTTGGGTGACCTTTCCTGCTGCCATATCAGCCTTTAGTGCATCTACAAATACATCAAGTAGAGCGCCATAAACCTTGGCTTTTGCAGGTGAGAACACATCAACATAACCATCGCCACCATAAATGATGTAGTCGAGAGTTGTGAGTGTGTATTCAGTTGCATCCTTAGCAATTGCAGTTCCATCGTTCTTTGTTACAGAAACGATTCGACTTCCAACTGGCTTTGAAGCATCAAATGAGAACTTCAAACCAGATACTTGAGGGAAACGTCCATCTGCTGGGTAGTTTCCACCCACACCGTTTTCAAGTGCTTTCCAAAGGTTTGCACCTGTAACAACAGTTGTTGCTACTTGGTTACCGAATGGATAAACAGTGAGTGCATCACCCAGTGTCACATCTAGTGCACCAGTACCTGTGCGAACAAGTGCGGTGTTAGCTGGGATGTATGTCTTTGCAGGGAATGTGTCGCGGATACCGCCACCATTTGAAATTGCAAAGTCAGTCTTGTATTTAGCACGTAGCAGATCAGCGATGTAGTCACCCATTGGGTTTTCACCTGAACGCTCAACTGCAGGTGTTCCACCGCGTGGGAAGACACCTGAAACTGAACCGATTTTCACATCAAGCTTTCCAGTCAATTGGTCCTTGTACTTCTTAACTAGTGCCGCTCCTGCTGCATCAGCAGTAGTAACTGTGCTCACCACACCAGTGTTAATAGTTGGTGTTGCAGCCTTAAGAACGTGCTGTAGAGATGTTCCAACAACTTTTCCAGCACGAATACAAATTTGTGAACGCGTGTATTCAACGCCAGCGTTGCGGACTTCACCAAGTAGAACTGGTGCTTTTGTGCGTCCTGCTGGAATCAAAGTTGAGAAAGTCTGGTGGCTGTGGCCACCATAAATAACATCCGCGCCCTTAATCTGTGAAGCTAGAGAGTTATAGAGACCCTTGGCAACACCATCAGAATTCTCTGTCCAACCCTGGTGGATAAGAACAGCAACAACTTCTGCACCAGCTGCGCGAGCATCAGCTACTGCCTTGTTGATACCAGCTACACCTGGTTCGATTTGAATTGTCTTCTTGGCCCCTGATGCATCCTTGTAATCAAGGTTTCCAGGAAATACCTGTTCGATTGTCTCTGGTGTGTTTGCACCAACAACTCCAAGCTTGACGCCTCCACGATCAATGATCGTAAATGCCTTTGCAGCCTTATCTCCTGATTTTAATGCAGCAAGTGATTCAGCGCCGTAGTTGGCGGTCACCCACTGGAAATCAGAAGCTCCAATTACCTTTTGCACGTGAGCCAAGTTGCGATCGTGCTCGTGGTTTCCAAAGGCTGATGCATCTAACTTCATCAAGTTCAACGACTCAATAGTTGGTAGTTCTTCAAACTCTGTAGAAATTGGAGGAGCAGCGCCAATATTGTCACCTGATGAAAGTGCAAATGTGGCAGCAGATGCCTTGCGGTCTGCATCCCAGTTACTCATCAAAAGAGAGGTACCAAATGATGAACCGGTTTCGATTGCACCATGTAAGTCGCTGAGTTGTAAAAGTTGAACATTCTTGTTCAATGGTGAAGCCACTGGCGCCAGTTGTGCTGCGGAGTAGCTCTTCGCAGAAGCAGTTGGCTTAGAAAAACCATAAGCGTTGACTGCTTGGACAACTGGTGTTCCACCAGGTTGCCCAATAACAACAGGCATTGTTACGACGTTATTGTTTTTTACTGGAACAAATATTGGACATGATCCAGCGCCAGCTGAAACAACATAACCAGTAACTCCTGGTTCAACGTCAGCACTTGGTGTCCATCGAACTACAACACCAGCTCGTCCAATATAAGAGGTAACTGAGAGGGGAGCGTTCGGCAGTGAGTATGTCGCTGCTTGCGCTGAAGGAACTAGTAATGAAACTAGTAGCGATGTAGCAAGGGCTAATGAGCCCAGGCCGAGGGATCTACGTTTTGTGTTTTTCATGGCCTAATTTAAGTCCAGAGATGTTGCAGGCGCTCATTGAGTAGGTTACAGAAGGGTGACTAACAGGTTAATAGATTCGATGGCCTGCCAAATTCAGAAGTTCTTCGCGCTTAACCGACTTTATTCGAGGTTTACCCTTTGGCTCACCCGCAGCCACCTCGGCTTCATTAATCTTCCGCCACGCACTTTGATCAACAACTACCTGATGAGTCAATAACTCTGAAATATCACCAGCAACTTTAGGTGTTTTTAAATCACTGACCAGCAGTTCAACAACTGCTGCTGCATCTGATTTATTAGTGCCAATGACTCCTGATGGTCCACGCTTTGCCCAGCCAACAACATACAAATTCTCGCTCACGCGTCCATCAGTATTAACAACTTTGCCGTTTTCATATGGCACGCCATCTATCCCAGCCGCCTGATAGCCAATAGCAGTAATAATTAATCCGCACTTAATAGTCACATCACCAGAAGGAGTTGAATACACAACGCCTTCAACGCGATCTGTGCCAAGAATCTGCTTGGGGGTGTGCTGAAAAAGAAAGCGCATCGTGCGCTCATGTTCACTTTTTTGTGACTCTGCAATCAAAAGCATTGCATCCAAGTTACTTTTCACATCTTTTTCAGGCTCTGCTCCTGCGCGAACTATCGCTGCATCAATATCTTCTTTGTTGATAACAACATTGGTGTGTTCAAGCTTTGGCAGTTCTCGAAGTTCTGGGGAAGTAAAGGCAGCGTGCTCTGGTCCACGGCGAGCGCTGATATAAACATCGCGCACAGCACTAGCTTTAAAGGCATCAATTGCATGATCTGCAGTATCTGTTGGATCTAGCTCACTTGGTTCGAGTGCCAACATACGTGCAACATCCATTGCAACATTGCCTGCGCCAATTACAACTGCCGTATCGCAATCAAGTGGGACCTTCACATCAACATAATCTGGATGTGAGTTATACCAAGGGACAAAGTCTGCAGCCGATAAAGAGCCAAATAGGTCTTCACCTGGTATCCCAAGGCTCTTTCCTAAGTGTGATCCGGTTGCGATAACAACTGCGTCATATTTTTCTTTAAGTTGGGCAACACTTATTTCACTGCCAATTTCAACGTTAGCAAAGAGGCGAAAGTTAGGATCAGCTGCAATCTTTTCAAAGACTTTAGAGACAGTCTTAATCTTTGGATGATCTGGTGCAACACCACTTCGAACTAATCCCCATGGTGTGGGAAGGCGTTCAATCATGTCTATTGCAAAACTACGATCCTCGTTTTGTTGATTCTGTAAGGCTTGCGCTGCAAAGTAACCCGCTGGACCTGCGCCAACGATTGCTACTTTAAACAATGGCACAGCCAACTCCTTTAATCATTCTTCTGGCGGAGACGAGGAGATTTGAACTCCTGAAGGGTTTAACCCCTTACCTCGTTAGCAGTGAGGCGCACTCGACCGGGCTATGCGACGTCTCCGAGTACAGGGGAAGTTTAGCGTGTGGGTGGTTGGCTACCAATTCTCTTCACCATTACGCTCACCATATGGAAAATTCAGACAAAGCGTTGGATACCGGCAGCAAGCGCGTTTATGACGTTGCGCCATCAGAGATGTTTGGCGAGTTCATGAAAACTGGTTGGGCACCAACGCCTTTGACTGGAATCGTTGAAGACGAAGTAATTCCTTACTGTGTTAAGCGTCGCGAAGTTCTTTCAGCTGCCTTTGCTGGGTTAAGAGTTATTTTGCCAAGTGGTGAATTAAAGCAACGCAGCAATGACACTGATTATGACTATCGCCCTCATAGCGCTTTTGCTTACTACACCGGTGTGCAAGGTGTTGAAGCAAACCCACATGCAGTTCTTGTATTAGAACCCAGCGATGAAGGCCACACGCCAATCTTGTTTATTAATCCCCGATCTACTCGTGACACTGATGCATTTTTCCGCGATGCTAAAAATGGTGAACTCTGGGTTGGTCGTCGTTTCACAACCGATGAAGCGGCGCAACGTTATGAAATTGAAGTTCGCCCAGTAACTGAGTTGGCTGCATTTCTGAAAGGTGGCAAAGCAGTTGCGCTTCATGGATATGACGAAGTAGTTGATGCGAACGTAAAGGTGCATGCACGGGCCGATGAGCTTGTTAATTTTGTTTCAGTTGCTCGTCTTATTAAAGATGAGTATGAGATTCGTGAAATGCAAAAAGCAGTTGACGTTACTCATCGTGGTTTTAGTGATGTAATCAGCGTTCTACCTGCAGCAGTTAACACACCACGCGGTGAGCGTGTTGTCGAAGCAGCCTTCTTCGGTCGTGCACGTGTTGAAGGAAACACTCTTGGCTATAACACCATTGCAGCAAGTGGTTCACATGCATGTGTGTTGCACTGGAATCGCAATGATGGTGAAGTAAAACCTGGGGACTTGTTATTACTCGATGCTGGTGTGGAAGTAGATTCTTATTACACAGCCGATATAACAAGAACTTTTCCTGTCAGTGGAAAATTCACACCCATTCAACGCTCGCTCTATATGTTGGTCTATGAGTCCCAGAAAGCTGGAATTGCTGCGATTAGAGCCGGTGTTCCCTTTCTCAATATAAATCGCGCCAGCCATGCTGTTTTAGTACAGGGTTTAATCGATATGGGGATCATCACGATGAGCCTTGAAGAGGCTATGGATCCAAAGGTGAGTCTGCATAAGCGATGGACACTCCACGGAGTTGCTCACATGCTAGGTATGGATGTTCATGACTGTGCTCAAGCACGCGCTGATCAATATCGAGATGGTGTGCTGGAAGCAGGAATGATTTTAACTGTTGAGCCAGGGCTCTATATTCAAAGTGATGATGAGTTATTCCCACCTGAATATCGCGGCATTGGAATCAGAATTGAAGATGACGTCCTTGTAACCGAAGATGGATGTATTAACTTGTCTGAAAACATTCCTCATCACCCAGATGAGATTGAAAGCTGGATGGCTTCTTTACGCTAGCGAAAGACCAAGCCAAGCAGCAAGTAAGCCAAAGCCTAAAGATAAAACAAGATTGAGGCCTGCCTCTTTATAGCGCTTTAGTTCATATGCAAGGAAAATATCAAGCATAAAGGTTGACCACGTGGTGAACGCTCCAGCAAAACCAATTGCAAGTAAGTCATGGACATGTTCTGAACTATTGAAAGTTAATCCTAAAAGAAAGGAACCTAAGATATTTACAAGGAATATTCCGTAAGGCTGTCTGGAAAATTTCCTTATGTATTGATCAATTGCAAAGCGTGCTGGTGCACCTATGGCAGCTCCAAGAATTATGTAGACCACATTCATGAGCGCACCGGAATTAGTCTTCGTGCGATAGGCAGAACAATCACAACAATCATCAAAGAGAAAATAAGATTATGAGCCAAGAAAAGTAATCCGCCATCTTGTGGCTCTAATGCTTGCGCGGTTACTGCAGAAAATGTTGTGAGCCCTGCACAAAAGCCAGGAAGTAGAAGGTGTCGAAGCTCTGTGACTCCTCGGCGCTCCATCAATACAAGTAGTGCGCTAGCTAGAGCAACACCAATCATGTTTGCGGCAAGAGTTCCGCTGCGATCATCAGAAATAGCAAGGCCTAAGCCGTAGCGCACCAGAGTTCCAGCGACACCGCCTACCGAGACAAGAACTAGCGATTTCAGTGTGGCAATGCTTTCTTAGCAACACCTGAAACAAGGCGAGTTACTACGCTAATTACTAACGCTGCCAATACTGCCGACCAAAAGTTTGTAACATCCAAACTCTCACTCCAGTCAGCAAGTAACATCAAAATCGCTGCATTGACAACTACAAGAAATAATCCAAGAGTTAAGATCACTGCAGGTAGTGTCAACAGCTTAAGCAAACTTCCCAGCGTTGCATTGAGTAGGCCAAAGAGAAGTGCAACCCATAGATACGTTGTGAAACCACCCAGAACATCAATTCCAGGAATCAACGCAGTTGCAACCCAGAACGATAAAGCCAGAGCTGCCCAACTGCGTAGAAGTTTCATGTATCTATTAAAGACCCTCGCGCCTGCGAATCTTGGAACCTAGCCAGCGTGCAGGATCATATTTAATGTCCACTACGCGCTCCTTCATAGGGATGATGGCGTTATCGGTGATTCGAATGTGCTCTGGGCATACCTCAGTACAGCACTTGGT
>Ga0194041_10000346_pt1 | contig 18368 bp, 30 predicted proteins | sample JunL449m_MetaG_FD_160082 | JGI IMG/M metagenome (GOLD analysis project Ga0194041, IMG submission 160082) | Anoxic zone freshwater microbial communities from boreal shield lake in IISD Experimental Lakes Area, Ontario, Canada - Jun2016-L442-9m | ecosystem: Environmental > Aquatic > Freshwater >...
CCACTCAAACTCCAGATACTTCGAGAGCGCGAACAGCAACTCCGTCACCAGCCCATTGTATAGCTCGTTAGCCTTTTGGCTGTCATCACCCATAATCGGCGTCTCCGTCGCCGCCCAGCTATAGTTCAAGCCCATTACGTCCCTGCCAAAGGTCGAGCATAGAACGTCGTGAATGCCAGCACCGTTGCCCGTCCTGTCCACCACAAGCCATGACGGCGCTATCTTCATCGCCTTACAGAACTTCACAATCGCTGCCGCTTGCTCCATCGTCGCTGCCTTCGGGAACGGGATCTGACTGTCTAGCTGCAACATCGTCCTGTTGCTCTTGAACCCGTGGAACGCTCCAGACCTGTCCGTCCAGCCGTCCGACAGTCCAAACCGTCCGTAGCTGCACAACACTTGGTCCACGCCCTCCAACGCCAAGTCAAAGCTGGCAAGCGGCACCACAGGCCCGACAAACCGCACGATGCCCATAGCGTTGTCCATCATGGCAGGTGAGATGATGCCCATGCTGATACCTTCGTCAGGGAACCAACCGCGAGCCATTGTGCTAGCCTCTGCCGTGCGTCCCTTGCTCACGTATGCCATGTAGCCTTCGTAGGTTTGTAGGCCCGCAAACACCACCTTCTGTTCCTTCACATTTTCACAGTCCGCTGCGTCCAGCCGTATCACCTGCCAGTTCTCTCGGCTCACCCACTCCTTGTCTTCCTCCATGCCGACGGAGCCCCAGCCGTACTTGGGCTCGCATCGCTGCCCAAACTGTGTGGTGCGGTCTCTAGGGTTGCTTGCCGCGAAGATCTTGATGCGCCCGGGCACCGAGCTGTCCGCAGCCGACAGGATGTTGTTCACGCCGGCCCAGCAGCCGTCGCTGATCTCTTCCGCTTCGTCCAGCACTACGTGCGTTCGGGACACGCCTCCCCAGCGCAGGTGAGGCTTCACTCTGGGCGATGGATGAAAGCCGCGCAGCGTCCCATGCCCGTCGTCTCCCTTGGGTATGGCAACGAGATGGATGCCCTGCTTGCTGTCGCTCGTCACCTGTATGCTGGTAGCGAGATCATCTGATACCATTGTCGGCGGACGCAGGAGTGCCGTGCGATGAAAGGTCTTGATGGATGCGAAGATGTTTCGCTCGGCGTGATCTCTCGTCAACGATACCACCTTGATACAGGTGTAGACAGGGTCACGCCACCAGTCCAAGTAGAACCATGCGGCTGCGCCGTAAGATTTGCCCATACTACCCGCGCCCTGAACCAACAGCTTGTCGTGCGTCATAAGCCCATGCCATACTCGACGGCAGGACTCTGGTCGCCAGTCAAAGGCTCCCGGCCCCCACAGCAGGATGGCAGCAGGCTCAAACAAATCGTTGTCGAGAAGCATCTGTACCCATTGCCGCAGGACGCTTTCAGCCATAGCCGGCGTAAGGTTCACCTCACCGAGCGACTGCTGCCCGTAGTTCCGCGCTACGAACGCAGCAGCCCGTACTAACCCGCGCTCCTCACTAGAGTCTGCTAGCGCCCGGGCCTGTGTTGCTATGTCGATTGCCCGAGCTACAGCAGGCGGGAGAGTGGAAAGGAGTTCTTGGCTCATAGGGTAAAGATGCGGAACCTGTCGTGAGGAATGTGAACCATCGCCTCAAAGGCGTCTAGCTCTCCCCTGTCGTTGCGCCCTGAGAGGCGTACATCATCGCTGGCAGGCAGCGTCCAGCCTATGGCATCCGTCCAGCGCACAGCTAGGATGAATGGCAACTCGCCAGCAAGAGCCCGTCCTCTCTGTACCTTCACCCAGCTTACCGTGTAGTCCGGGTAGGTCAGCCGCTTCACGTTGCGAACCTTCACCTCTAGGTAGCCCTTGAGCGTGCCTTCTCGGTAGAGACCGTAGTCAACAAACTGCTCTGGCGGCAGCTTAACAGCCTCCGCCTTCCACAGGCGGCAGAGAACGTCCACAACAGCCTGCTCGTTAGCCCTGTCCTGCTCTGTCTCGAACCAGCTCATTGGCATTGACGGTAAAGGATTGCAGTGAGCCCAACGGCGGCGGTGATGAGGATGAGTAGAACGTCTACCTCTGTGAATGTGGTGTGCATTTGAATTCCATATGACTGCCGTTGTATTGTGTTATGGGTTAAGTGCCTCAAAATCAAGGCTTCTATTTTTCTCCATTTAGGTGCCGATTTTCCTTTTATTCTTGACAGGAATCTGTACCCTCTAGCTTCAGCGTACTAAAGCAAGGGGGGAAGTTGCTTTAGCCGCTTCGCTAGCAAAGCAGGGATTATTGCTGCAATGTTGTTGCCTCCTGTTTGATGAAGCTTTCAAGGTCTGGCTGGTCCAGCGGAGCCGCAAGAACGTCTGAGTAGTCCAGTGTTGGAACGCTATCAGAGGGGTGGTCCACAGGCTCTGGAACGATCAATTCGGCTTCCATCCAAGCCTTTGGAGGATTTGGGTGGTTTCTCGGATACATCTCGAACGTAAGCTTGATATCCGCCTGCTGGGGTTTCTGGTCCTCCGCAAACTCTCCAGCAAGCTTCGCATCGACCGTCAGAGCAGCCAGCCGATCAAAGGTTGCTTCAACTTTATCTCCTTTCCTGACTACTTTGGTCGGGATTAAACCTTCGATCATCTGGCGTAAAAGATCCCGCTTGTGATCGAGAGCAGCAACGGCTCGGCCATGCACTTCGCCTTGGATTTCGGCAATGCGGTCCTTGATTTCAGGCCGCTGATAAAGGCTGTAACCTCCGTTGCCAGCGGCTGAATTGCCCGGGTGGAGCTTTCTGTAAGCTGCTGATCTGTCGAGACCTTCAGCAATCAGCCAAGCAAAGCGTTCGTGAATTCGATTCTTGAGGCGCGGCATAAAAGGGTGGGAATATTCCTCTGTACGGTTTCCCGTACGTTCACAGGGAAATGTTAATCCCGACTGGTTTGGTAATGTATGAGCAAAGGTAATCCCGACTGAAGTCACAGGGTATCGGCCATTGCGAGCTTTGTGTTGTTGAGAAATGTTTCGATGGTTGCTTTGAGTTTTGCTGGAAGCTTGGTGTTTTTGGCGGTTTCGAGTAGGTTGAGGGCGTCACAGAGGATGGGTGCGTAAACATCGAGCCACTCTTGGAGGTTGTCGGCGTGTTGCTGGTGATGACGGTCTATGGAGTTGTTCGCCATGCCGCCAATGTCTGCGATGATGGATTCTAGTTCATCTCCGAGAGCGGTGAGTTTGATGGCTCTGCCGTTGTCGATGATGTCGGCCTTGAATGTGTGTTGATGCTCTGAGATGAGAACAAGGATGGAAGATTCCTCTGTGGTTGAGAGCCCGCCCGAGATGGTTTGAGAGCCGTGAGCAGTGGCGCGAAATACGTTGTTCATGCGAGTAGGTCGTTCAGGGTTTCAGTGGCTCGCTCTAGGTTGTAGGCGAGAATGGCAACGGTGCCTGAGGGGCGGAACAGATGAATGCCCGCTTGAAAGACGAACACGCTGGCTCCAGCCCAGTCTGCTTTGCAGCGCATGTCGGGCGTGGAGGCGTCCCAGTTAGGGCGAGCGTAGTCTGCCTTAAGTTTGGTGTGCTTCATGCGGGTAACAATTGGTAAAAGTATAGCCCGTTGCCCATATGCATACGATTAACGGTATGCGCTCCAAAACGATCCTTGCGTAAATCTCGGAGACGGGCTGAAACAGAGCTTTCAGGGTCTCCAGTGGCCTCCGCAATGATCTGTAGGGATCTCCAAATGCCGTCGCGCATGAAGTTGTACACTCGCTCGCATTGACCCGATAACCGGGCTTGGTCTCTCTGCGGGTTGTACGTCATGCCATCAAACCTTACACTCGCCCAGTGTGGCGTGCGGTCAAAGGGTAGCGTTTCCTGTGTCATGGCCTCAGTTTCTTTTGAGCTTCTTGGAGCGCATAAGTTCCCGAGCGCAGTTTGGCCCGCAGGTCTTGGCCTTTTTGTTGTACGCCTGAGTAAACATGGTATTACAATGCTCACAGGCTTTCGGTGCCTCCTTGCAAGAGTCGCAATGCTTGCTCATACGATTGTGCCGCACGAACAGAATCTGACAGGAGTGGCAGGTGAACGCCTGAGGTGTGTATGTCGGCCCTGCGTTCTGTTTGCGCGGTGCTGGGGGCGGGTCTTGGATGAGGCCAGTTTTTTTGGCGTTGAGTACTGCGCTGACGTAGTCTTGAGCATTAAATTTCATTAGATGTATTCTGTTGAGTCTTTGCCCATGCCGCCCGGAGAGCGTCAAGGTTAGCCTTTTTGGCCGGGTTGTTCACTGGATTGTTTGCCATTTCCCGCATGTGGCGGATGGTGTTTTCTTTTTTTAGTTTTCGGGCGTTGTAATACGCTTCTGCCGTCATGGTGCTTCTCGGAAGTATAGCGGAAGCAAACTTCTTAATGTCCGCCAGCGTACAGACGCCTTTGTTCCGAATCCCCATTACCTGCATGCGCCTCATAACACGGATGCAACGTGCGCTAGCAACGCCTTGATGTTGTTTAGTTCGGCAGCGATGCTTTCAATGGTGAAGTGCCTTTTGTAGTAGGAAAGGTTGATGTTTGCCTCTCCGCTAGCCAATACGGTCTGGATGCGTTGCAGGCGCAGGACACGCTCACGAAGGCGGAGCAGGGTTTTCTCGGCTGTTGATGCTTTAGGTGTGATCATAGGGCTTGTATGGTTGTCTTGAGGTCGTGGATGGCGATTACTCGCTCGGTATTTCTCATAGGTCAGCTACGGTGCATACGCAAACGTCGTCCTCTAAACCAGCCATTTCTAGGTAATCCATGGCTTCTTCATGCGAGTCAAATTTGAGCCACTTGGCGCTGGTAGTCTCTACCGTTGGCTCCCAGCCAAACCCAGTGAGGACCGAGTCGCCATGAAAAATGTGGTATGTGCCGTCGTTGTCTGCCGTTTTATTCATGAATAGTTTTTTTTTGACAAAGAAAAAGGTAGATGATGTTCCCGACCATCAAAAACCAAATGCTGGCAATGATGGTCACAGAAAGCCAGTGGCGCGTGTCGCCTATGGCTGCAAGGGTTTTTAGGCTCCAGTCTGGCATGCTTTGTATGCTTTGAGTTTTGCTTCTAGCTCGCGCTGCACTTCCGGGATGGAGGCCAAGTCTGCCAGCAAGCTCTCAAGGTAGCCTACCTTGAAATGCGCGGAGCCTTCGGACTCCTTATGGAGCATGATGAGAAATTCTTGAGCCGTATTCATTTCTGTAATGCGTCGATGATTTCTACTAGCACTCCGTCGATATAGTCGCCCTTGAGATTAAAGTCGTCGGCTATATCTTCGATGAGATCTTTGGCGGCTTTAAGGGCCTTTTCTTTGGCCTTCTCAGCCTCTACGCAGGCGTTGGTCTCGCTCAATGCTGTTTCCAGCCGGGATTGAAGGTATGAGTTGAAAGCTATCAATTCTGCGCGAGTCGCAGTGTTTGGATTTGGTAAATTCATAATGTATAGGTGGATTACAAATTTTTAGCGGCTTTCAAAGAAGCTTCAATGTCGGCAATCAAGTTGTTGAAATGCCACTGTCCCCCATTTTGGGAGCACCTAATCGCGTCAAGGCAGCGGACCAAAAGGTTAAACTGCACTGAAGCTAGCTCGATAAGTTCTGTTTTTTTCATATATGTATGGATATTGCGGCAGGGGGATCGAACCCCTGCCAAAGGTTGTTAGCCGTTAATGATCATGGCCCTGATGTAAACTCTGACGTAAGACTTCCAGTCTTTCTCGTACTTCTTTGCCATATCGACGGCTGCTAGTAGGTTTGTCATGGTGATGTATGGATGAATGTTGCTGACGGTTTAAGTTCTACAACACCCAAACCGCCCCTGCAATAATATTTTAAATATATTTTTAAGCAGCACCAAGTCGTTCTTTTTGAATGACTTCCGAGTACTTGTCCACCTTGGTCTGAAGAAAAATTCGGGCCTTTGCGCTCACGAGTTGCAGCTTGTTGTACTCAATTAGAGGGACCACCGCTCCAACTAGGCTATCCATAAGCACATAGGGCTTCTCAAACTCCATGCTTTCGGCCCTTTTGTCTGCCTCTTCGATTTCCAACATAAGGCGTTGTACCTTTTCTGTAAGTGCCTTGTTCTGAAGTTTTAAAATTTCGATTTCGTTTTCCATTTTGTTACCTTTTCCTGAAGCTTTCCCAATCCGCCACTGCAATGCCGCCAGTCTCTCTGAGCCTGCTGGCGATACTTTCGCCAATGCTCAGTAGAAACTCGGCCTCTGTCTGGTTGGACAGCAGCAGAGTGTCCTTTTTCGCGCCGTACCGACGATCAATCAAGTGCGTTAATAATCGGTCCTCCCACGGAGTCTGGCCGCGTTCTTGTGTCTCGTCCAAAACCAGCACCGCAGGCTTAACATACCGCTCGATCACCTCTTTCTCGCTAGTCTTGTCGTTAAACGATTCCTTGATGTCCAAGAAAAAGCCCATTGCTGAAGCGTAAAGGCACTTTCTACCCGCCTGTGCTGCGCTTCTGCATAGACCACAGCCGAGTTGGGTTTTTCCAGTGCCTCTGGGGCCTACAATCGCGACGATGAATCCTGATCCTAGCCGAGCGTTGAGTCGCTCTTCAATTTTGTTCCACTTTGGGTTTTCGGAGACAATCGCCTCCCGATTTCGTAGCGGGATGCCAGCATTCGCTAGGATTTGTTCCGCCTCCCGCCGCTTGTCTTCCTGCTCAATTCGTTGGTAATGAGCGTTTATCTCTTCCTGACTATAGGTCATCCCAGATGCGGGCGGACGAAGGTTGCTCAAGAAATTCTCTACTCCGTTTTTCAGCTCTGTGGTCATGTTGTTGGGGTCTATTGTTGCTTGTATTGAATGAGTTGCGTAGCCAAGTGTTGAAAGCCATGTTCCAATTCTTCATCGTGTTCCCGCGAGCCGAGTGGTAGTCGCGGAAGTTTGCCGCCTCCCGGGCTAAGTCTTTTCGCTCTGCTTCCGCCAATTCTCGATGCTGATCGGTTGGTGCCCAGTCGTCAGGCAATTGAGAATTTCGGGACGTACGGACGGGAGCGGCAGCGACTGTCTTTGTCTCCGTTAGGAGACTATTGGTTTCTGGTTTATGGTTTATGGTTATTGGTTCTTGGTTGCCTTTCCAAGTGGTTGCCACTGGGTTGCCACTGGTAACCACTTGGGAACCCACTGGGTTATTTTGGGTTTTTACTCTGGATTTTTGGGACTTTGGACGACCTCCTTTTTTACCATTTTCTCTGTTTTTCTCAGCTTGTGCCAAATACTCGCGCAAAACAGTGTCAGCTTTTGCATTGTGCCAACCATCTTCGCGCAACAAAAAGAAGTCACGAAGCACACTTTCAAGAACCTCTAAACCCACTCGTAACCGTCTGGCAACCCACTGGGTTTCCACTGGGATTGGAGACTCGGAATCGTAGTACATATCGAGCAGCCTGCGGTAGCAGAGGTCTTCCTCATTTGACAGGTGAGCAGTCGCCCCACGGTAATCGCCAATATGGAATTGGTAGTAGTTCATTTTTCCTTTTGTGTGCGGTATTTCTCCCAACGCGCAGCCGCTGCCTTTCGGCATTGGTCGGGAGTGCGAACCTTACTGGCCCCCTTACCAGCGGCCCCTCCCATGCGGCCTAGCGCAACTGCGTGTTCGTTTTTTACCCTAGCGGTACCGCTAGCGCACACAACGTCAATTTTCTGATCTGTATTCATTGGTTACTTTTTCCTTTCGGCTCGGGTCTTCTGATCGTGGCAGGCCCGACAAATTGCCATGAAATTCTCGGCTTCGCAGAACATTCGCTGGATATACTCATCCCATCCGCAAAAGCCTCTGGCAGGGTCAACAACGGGCTTAATGTGGTCAACCCGCATCTCGCTCTGCGTAAACTGCCGCCAACAGACAGGGCACTTATGCAACTTACACTTACGCCCTGTCTTGGGATTTATGCCATGAGCAACGAATGCTGCCTTGATGGCTTGGTTTCGCGGACCCCAACGCAAAGACCCGGCGCGGAGGAGAGAGATGACGAACGCCTTGAAGCGAGCTTCGGTCCACTGTCCTCCGTTCCGAGTCTTTTGTTTCATTAAAACGGCACCTCTTCAGAATCAAAATCTACTGGCGCTCGGCGCGGGACTGGCTCTTGTTCCAGCTCGCCTCCCAGCCCGCGAGAGATTGATTCCAGTTCGGCGGCAATACCAGCGAACTCCTGCATATCGATTGCCTGCGCCACTTCAGTAAGGGTGCGCCGCTTGGGATTATTAAGCCACTTAGCATTCACAAACTTTTGACCGTTCTTGCCAGTCTTGATTGACCCATCTTGGTTGCGGTCATAATCGACCACAACAATAGCTTCTTTTCCTCTCAGAATGTCTTGCTTGGACATTAGCCGAGTAGCCCAGTCAGAGGGCGCTCCAAGACCCTCTACGAGTCCTTTTGCTGCGCGGGCTTTGCCGCCTTCCGTTGTTAAGAATGCAGACCAAGTGATTTGCTCTCCCGTATCGGTTTCCAATGGGATCTTGAGGGTAATGCGCCCTTTATCGTCAAGGTGCAGATAGCCGTGCGGCTGCGAGACAACCTTGCAGAGGTAAGATCCGGGTTCTTTAATGTACTTTGCCATAATTTACTTTGTTAGTTCGTTCTTTCGTGCGTCCTTTGCAGCAGTCAGGGCTGCTTTCTCCTCATCCGTTCCAGCCGCACGCATTGTGCTGGTGTAGACGTTTCTAAGATCTTCCAGTGAAGAAGCCTTGGAAATTGTTTCGAGCGCATTTTCGCGGGTAACAAGCGGCGCTACAGGGGCGGCAGGCTTTGTAGGCTGGGAAACAGCCGCATTCCCATCATCGTCATCCTGAATGACGCCAACCATTGATGAAAGCGAGTACCTGCGTCCATAGGTGATGGCACTTCCGACCCCCTGAGCGTCCTGCTTGGTAACAGGCACCGCCAGCTCGGATTGAATCCATTGCCCAGAACGATGGTTAAGGCGGGTCAGAATTTTGACTATGCCATTGGCATAACTAGGGGCTTGAATCACCGCGATGCCATTTACATTCAAGTGCGGGAGGCATGCCTGCATCACCTCTGGTAAGCCAGCGTACTTTGAGCGGAAGTGCGGGTTAGTGCTGTCTTTAATGGCTGGCTGAATGAGCAGTTGCGCCTTTGCGAGAGCGTCTGCGATTGCGTCAGTGGCTTCGGAGCAGCCAAATGTGAAGCTGCTGATGTTGGGTTCGATGGATTCCATAATTAGATTTGTACTAGTGATTTTGATGCCATTTTAGTTTCTACTACGGCGTCGGGAAATGGCAATTCCTTCGGCCAAATTTCTCTGAATTTCTTTTCGGACATGGCTCCGTGCGGTTCAAGCACCGCCTCTAAAGTTAGGATGCCAGTGGCGATGGCGTCGAGTTGATGTTGAGTGGCGACAAACTTAGAAGTCCGCCCCTTTTGCAGCTTCCAGCCCGGAACGTCGGTACCTGCCTCCAGAAGCTCGCGGGCTTTTTGTTTGGCGGAATCCCAGAACTTCTCGAACACTTTGGCTTTCTCAAGAAAGTCGCCAAGTCGCACGACATCTTCCAAAACTGCGGCGAACGTCTCCTGAGTTGTCGCGAGCGACGTTTCCATTGCTGCCATGCGCGGAGGGCAGGTCTCGGCCTTAGCGCACCATGAGCAGTATTCGCAAACGCTCGGGCGTTTGGCTGGGTTCTCAACGGCCTCCACAATGTTGTTAACAATGCTCTGCGCCGACTCATAAGTGAAGCGGTGTGTGACCACTTGCTTTTCGTCGCAGAACAGAAGGCGGGCAGTCCACTCGGAGACGCAGTGCTGGTCCATAAGACCAAGGGCGTAAGCCGCCATCTGCTCCATGTAATTACGGAACCGACCTGACTTGAGGTCAACGTGCGCCCATTTGTCGGGAATAATCCCATCGCAGGTGCCATTCATGCCGTTTGGAAGCGTCACTTTGCAGTCGTCTTCCGCCGTCAGCACCTTGCAGCCGTCAGCTAGCTCTTTAAGCGTTTTCACGGACCAGACAATCGCGGAGGCGTCTTCAGCCTCAAGAGCGGGCAACTCGCCGCCCTGCATGACGGAGCGCAGGACTCCGTCGAGCATGGTTCCACGCTGCGCGGCGGGTCCAGCTTCGCCCGGAATACTTTCGTAGCAAGGGCACGCCGCAAGCTTTGGTAGTGAGGATGGGCGGATCATAAACGAGATGCGGCTTCCACCGCAGATAGACTGGTGATTGCGAGCAGCGCGAGAATCGCAAGGAACTCAAATGGCGTGTCCGCCATGCGGTAAAGAAAGGCTACATCGCAGGCGCAGAGCGTTAGAAACGCGACAACGTAGCGGGCAGGAAACTCCCGCTTGTCGGCGGGAGAGGCGGGCAGGAGGATGGATGGCTTATTCATTTGGATGGAGTTTGATGATAGCTTTCTGAAGGTTTTCGATGCCGTCCTTGAATGATTCCAAGGAACGGTTGAGCATTGACTGCCCATAAGCATCAGATGTGGCATACAGTCGGTTAAGCAAGGCAATTGCTTCATGCGAAGCTGCGAACGGATCGGTTTTTGCGTTTTCGACGATGATGTTGATTTCTTCAATGAGGTTCATAAATTATAAAGAGGCAATTAGCTGACGGATTTCGCGAACATATTCAGGGCCAGCAGTTGGAGTTACACGCCATCCAGCGCGACGTGCTGCGCGATTGCCTTTGCCTGTGGCGTTGTTGGCATTGACGTTGCCAACCTTGAATCCAAAGAGTGAGTAGAATTTTTTCATAAAATAAATTTGCTGATGGTTGCTGCTGACGAAATCAAAGCTAGGGCAACCGCTTGAGCATCGCAATACATTTTTTTAAATATTTTTATTAGAAGCGAACTCACTCAGTAAGAGTAAGTTGTGCGACCATCTTTCTGCTTCACCACCTTACCCGCGAGTTTTCCGCGCCCCTGAATTTGGTCGAAATTGGCTCGGTATTTAGCCCTGTCAACTGGGCGCGGCTCATCTCCCTTGCCTGCTCCGTGATGAAATTGATTTGATTTAATTGGTTGGCTCATGCTGGTTTATGCCCCAAGTGGCGTTCTTTTCAATAGTCAATTGATCCGTGCGGAAATGGCGCACCCTGCCGTCTGCAAGTGCCACAGTCCAAACGTCATTTGCAAACGTGCCTGAATCCGCAGCATACAGCGCCATCCCGTCACCGAGAGGCGTTGTAACTGGGATAGGCCGTTTGAACTCAAGCATTTTTGGATGTGTTCATCCCCTTCTTCAGCCCGCCAATCTTGCCGTGCAGCTTCTTCTTGGTTTTCGGATGCAAGCGGCTGTTCATCAACTCATGCTGAGTCTCGGTGATTTCTATGTGCCTCTTTAGGTGCGGGTTCTTGTGGTTCATAGGTCTTCCTTTCGGCTCGTCAACATATGGCGACGGATGATGTCCGTGCGCTTGGGCTTGTTCTCGCTTCCACCAGTCTCCGAGATGCTAGGGTGCGCGTGAGATCGCGGCTGAGTCGCAACCTCCGCACCCTTGATGGGCTTATGCGCCCTCTTGTACTGGTTGTTGGTTTTCATCTTGTTGGGCAGGTTTACCTTGCACCCTTTCGAGCAGTGCGCTTGCCACCATCATACGGAAGGCAAACTCGTTACTCTTGTTCATTACGTCGTTAACAATTTCAGCGGCAGTGATGCGTGTAAGGTCAATGCCTGCAATGATTTCTTCGATGGATTCTTGGTTGGTACTCATTTTTTGATGCGTTTCGGAATGCGTTTTGCGGGTTTCTCAGCCTTGGCGGGAGCCGCTGGCTTGAAATCTTTTACCATGATGATGCCCTTGTTTTTAGGCATTGACGGAGAGGGACGTTTACGCGGCTTGGAGGCAGCAGCAAGGCCCACGTTAATTTCAGGGGAGGAAAATTCCAGCCGAGCGGAGTTTGAATTTGGTTGTTTCATCTGTTCGTTAGGGTTTCGATTAGAATGTCAGCGGCTGAGACTGAAGACTTTATAGCGTCATCAATCGGCAGGTCGTTGTTTGAAAGCAACCCCTGCAAAATCATTATTGCGGCGTACTCGCGGACGCCGAGTCCAGAGTTGGAGCGAACGGGCGGGTTCTCGTCGTCGCCGGGATAAGCAGTGACGGGAAATAAAGGGTAATTAATTGGCCTTTTCATGTTTAGAATGTGCGACTCTCCCATAGTTTGCGTGCGCCTGCAACGTCGATTACAGGCTTCCCAATACGGTCATTCACGGCGTTGTGTAAGCGGACTCCCCATTCAAAGAAGTTTGTATACTCTGGCGGGTTGTCCCTTAGCCACTCCTTAAGGTGCGCTTCGCAAGGGCACCCATCGAATGGCAACCCTTCCACCCAACAGTGCAGCCAGTTGGCTTTGTCCAAAAGCGGGATGAAATCCGAGCGCAGCCCGTACAGGTGCAACTCCGCCCAGTGCCTAGCACCCTGCATCAAGATCTTGCTTTTCTGTAGCTCTCCACGCTTCTCGATGCGCTCAACTTCGTTTCCAACGTCAAAAACCCATTTGTCGTGAGCTTCCCAGTCTGTGGACAAGGCAGTAGCAGCTTCTCGCTCAACAGCCATTGCAATGGCATGCTGGCGGTGGTACGGAGCATCTGGGTGGTCGCCCGGTTCCTCAAGCAACGGGTTCTCAATGTCAAACGCGGATACCTGTTCATCCGTAATGTTGTCACGCTTGCAAAGGAACGCCTCCACAAGCTCATGTAGGGCCACTAGCAGGGCAGATGTATCTCTCCCGCCATACTCAGGCACCTTTAGCATCAAAGCCCCATCTGCGAGCCATTCCCAGTCGCCAGCGGTAGGGTAACGCATAGCGGCTGGGTCAACAGTCTTGATTTCAATCCTCATCGAACACGCTTAGGTTTAATTTATCCATTTTTTCAATCTGCTCTTTCACCTGCTCGATGGCTCCAGTCTTGCCCTCAAGGTAGTAGCCCTCCACTAACTCGGCGTTCTCTAGCGCATGAGCAAACGCATCTTCCAGCGTATCGCCCAAGCCCACCACAGCGCCAATCTCAGGCAGACCACAACTCTGCGGGACAACGAAGTAACCGCGCTCGTCCTTAAAGATATTGCGGAGCTTTACGAAGTCGCGAATTTCTTCAGGGAACCGCACTGGTTGCCAGTTTTTGTCCGCAAAAGAGGAGTGGAGCATAATCTCAGCGCCGTACTTTGCAACGGGTTCTGGATCAATCACCTCTCCGTTAGCGCCCGCCCAAATGCATTCGGCTAGGTTTTTATACTGCTCTTGGTAAAGCTCGTTCGGAGGCGAAGGTGCCCGGGCGCAGAAGTCGATCATGTACGGCTGATGATCTTGTCCAATACGGATCTCGGTGCTGAAAAAGCCTCTGTAGCCGTAAGCCTCAAACACGGGCACCATTTTGTCGTTGAAGCGGGTCAGAGGCTCAGGGAGGTCTTTGTAGTCCTTGAACACGGACGCAAACCCGCAGTCTTTAATCTCAAGGCCAGAGATCAGTTTGGAGGGAAATTTGCCGTCAATAGTCCAAGCGTCGGTGCCGAATTCAACTCGGTCCTCCAGCGCAGCCTCTACCGTGAACTCGATGAGATCCTTAAAACGTCCGAGCGACCATTCCACTTCGTCCAGCTTAGGCTCGACCAAATCGTAGGACAGGGAATGGAAGGTCTCGAACGTCCCGCGATACTTATCGGTCTTGACGTAGACATTGGGATGGTCTTTCAGAAATTCGCGAAGGTTCGCCATCCCAGTAACATGCCAGTATTTACCCACAGGCATATCCAGTTCCATGAGGATCTGTTTCATCCCCTCACGCTGCAACTCAAGGCACTCGCCAAGACGCGAACCCCATACGGTCTTGCCATCTTTAATGAGATGTTCCTGCTCCCAGCCAAAGTAGATGTCAGGAAAGCAGAATAGGTCGATCTCGTCGTAGTGCGGCCCGTAGATCGAGTCTACAAGCTCCAGTTCGTCAATACCGTGCCCAATACGGGCAAGGTTCAGGCGCGGGAAGGCAGACTCCCACGGGACGTAGTAGTAAACCTTTTTGTAAGTCTTTGCGAGTTTGATGGCTAGCTCGCAGAACAGCCCGTTATCAACAACAAGGCACACTACATCTTTGGGGTCTTTCATTTCTTTTTAGGAGGCTTTGCTGTTTTAGCGGATTGCTTGAATGCTTTTGCGGTTGGAGCGCCTTTGGCTCCGGGCTTCCGCATTTTCTCGCCGCTTCCAGCAGCAATGCGTTTCCGCTTGGCGTTGACGTTTGCGTACAGTCCTTCTTTCATTTGCAGTTCCAGCGTTTGAGGCTTGCGGCTTTCCGAGTTGGGTTGCCTTTAGCGTCCTTCATTGGCCCGGGCATTCCGCCCATACGAGCGCAGAATGACTTCTTCCGACCTGCGTCCGCTTTGGTCTTGGGGTGAGGCGCGGGAGCTTTAAGGTTGCTGCCAGTGGCCTTGTTGATCTTTGCTCGGCCCTTGGCGGTTAAGCCAGCACCCTTGGACACAGGAAGTTTGTCTCCTTTGGAAACGGATAGTTTAGGGGGTTTGGGCATATTAATCTCCAGAATTTTCTAATTCATTAGAGTTTTCCAATTCATTAAAGTTTTCAAGTTCAAATGCAGCCACTTCTTCTAGAGTCATATTAACTCCCATTTCTTTATAAGCAGCCTGAGACTCTTGAAGTTCTTTAATCGTTTGCGGTTCTAGCCCACACTGGAGCAGATATTCCGTTTCTAAGGATGTACTGTCTTGCGTCATTTTCGTTATTCTTTTTCCAAATTTCAGTGGCTTCTTTAACTAATTTTGGACTTCTTTTTTCAGATGGATACAACTCGCGGATGGCTTCCCATGTGATTGATTGTAATTGTCTTGGCAAAATACCCAACTCTTTTGCCAATTGTTGATATGCGTCCATGTAAACATGATAGCTGCCGCTAATTCCTAAAGGTCCACTCTTGCCAGAACCTCCAAAATTATGGGTGACAGGTTTTGCGCTTGAACCATACGGCATCAAGTGTGCAGCGGCAACGGCATGAGTGTCAATTGTTGCATCTCCAAATGGAGTGTTTGGCGCAATAATGTTATTGTAGAAATTTCTAACTTTATGCTCGTCTCCGAGTTTGCCTGAAATATTCTTCAGACTTCCGTTTTTCATTATTGAAACGGCTTTCCGTATTTCCCCAGTAGAACCCCAAGTGTTGGTTGAGTTTTTGCCGTTGGCATTTTTGGCGTTGCCCAAAAAGTTTCCCTCTGGGGAAATGTTTTTGTAGGTTCGTCCATGCTTTATTTGTGCGAGAATACGAATGCCCCAAGCTTCAAGAATGTCGCCAGCCTTTGTTCCGTCGGAGAGATCGGCTAGCCTTCTATCGTAAAGCTGCTCTAAGATTTTTCTGCGATCATTTCTAGCTTTTTCATCAAGGGCTTTGTTTTTGTTTCGTCGTATTGTCTTTTGCCTTGGCGTTTCTTTTTTCCCCTTCGGAGCCTTTAGCTTTTGCTTTTGCGGAGCTTGAGCGGCGGCAATGATGCCCTCAATTTCTTTTTTAGCAATGTCCCTTGAGATAACTGTGTCTTGTTCATTCTTGTAGATATCCACGCACTGATATCCTTGCGCTACATTCATAAACCAGTCTTTTTGCGGAGAAAAGACTGCCAAGATTCCAGCGGACTGCTCTGGTGTAAGATCTTGATGTTGCCCAGACAAACCATCAGCAAGCTTTCGAGCGCCATCGTACCAGAGTGTAGCTCTCGCTCGGAGTTTAGCAGGGAAAGCATCGTACAATGCTTTCAGATTGTCTTTCATAAACGCAACCATTTTATCCCTTTTTACTCTTGGATTAGTTTCATTTAAAACATCCTCTGGCAAATGAGGATAGTTCATTTTGCCTAATTGTGTAGCGAGCAATACATCTGGCACAATTGCGCCTGAAATGTTTGATGTTTGCGGAGTTTCAAGAGGCTTGGCTTTAGTTCCAAGAAGCGCAGTTCCAACCCTTAAATCATCGTACTTAGAGTCTGGCTTGGATATTTGTGCGGGCACTGCCGTTGCCTTTTCAAAGTTGGCGTACCGTTGCTTCTCTTCGGGCGACAACGAAGCCTGAGCTTCTTCGCCAAGCGGCATAAACCGCACTCCCGACAACGCGCCTTCAGTGGCAGAAGCCCGGGCAGTGCTGTTGGCAAGGCGAACAGCTTCGTCTTCCGATTTCTCGGGCATGAAGCGAATGTCGCTTGAAGCCGGGTTGAACCGTTCGGAGAGCGGGATTAGTTTGCCTGCGTTGTCGTAGGTGAATGGGTCGGCGGATTTGATGCTCTCTGGGTTAAAAGCGATGATGTGCTGCGTATCTTCGCCCATTCCTTCCATGCCCTTGCCATATCTCCTGCGAGTGCCAAACTTCTCGTTAACCGTATTGTCAACAATGCCATCAAATCCAGCATCCTTAAAGACTTCACGGGTAAATTCATTTACCGCAGTGTCCCCAGTGTCTGGATCATAAACATTTTCAAACGCCTTTTTGATAATATCAACCGCTTCGCGAGCGCTGACAGTACCGTAATCCATCCCAAGTTCCATCAATTTTGAAATGGCGTCCTGAGCTTCGTATGGTGCTTGGTATTCGTCTGCCTTGTTTTGTACAGACTCAACAAGTTCCATAATTGAGCCAGTGGGTTCTGATTCTTCAGATTCAAATTTTGCTTCAAATTCAGTACCTTCTTTTCCGCCAATAATTAACGGCTTTTTAAGATTCAAGTACGCATCAATTACTCTTTGTTCGCCGCCAGACAAAGACCGTTCTGCTTCTTGCCTTGCATTGCGCATTGCAGCATCCTCACCACCCTTAGCGTCAATTTCGCCTTCGTTGTCCCAATTATTGTAAATTTCTTCCGCAAGTCGCTCAATTCGGTTAGTTAAATCTGGGCCTTTTCTTGCGTAATTTGACTCTACGTCTTGCGGAGACGTAGAAAAATAGAACCCCTTGCCCATATCGTTCTCGGGATTTGATCGGGATAAATTAAACGCCGTAAACTTGTGTGTAGTACCATGCTTTGCGTTCCGAGTGTATCCAGCTTGTTCTGCTGCCTGCCGCACCATCTCCCGCCCATTTTCCTCATCCCCAGCCTTATGCGCGGCGGCGTGTTCGGCGTCTGGCATGAAGCGCGGCTGACCGCCTTCTACGGAGGAGCGCATCTCGGGAGTGATGGCGACCTTCCAGATTTTGGGATTCTCTCCAATTTCAACAACTTCTCCACCTTCTCCGCGACCTCTGTTGTAGAGTGCAGCAATTGCGTTATCACGATAGGTGAACGTCATTGTTGGAGAAATGTTTGGATTCCCTTGAATGACATATTCTTTTTTGCCTTCAACTTCAGATGGCACAACCATTTCCCCCCACTGCTTGACGTACTTGCCAATCTCGTTTGGCAGGATGGTGTCGTAGAAGCCCTTCATGCCTTCGCCGCCAACATTAAGGTCTAATCCTTCAGCTTTTGCGTATGCAGTGACAGGATCTGATTGAGAATTAAGGTCAGCAATAAGCTTTTCGGCAAGTGGTTTGCCTATTGTATCAGCCACCTCTTGAGCAGACAGTCCGGGCTTATTTATTACTGATCTAGGAAGGGCTGATTCATCTGTGTTTTGGTATGCAGTGACATGGTACTTTCCGTCACCGTCGTTTATTAGGTCAATGGCTGAGACGTGTTTGCTTAGGGAATACCGATCAGCTTGCGCCTCACCGCCAGTCCATCCAATCCACTCCTTACCGTCAGCAACCGCTTTCTGGAGTGCATGCTTGAAAAGTTGGAGGGGCCAATCTTTTTTGAATGGCATGTCTGGAATTCCCACAAAGCGGTCAAGTGAATTTTCAAGATCTTGCAATTCTGATTTTAATTCATTGTGTCTGTTTTGATATTCATATGTCTTTGAGTAAGACATTTTGCCAGATTCAACTAAATTTCTTTCTTCTTTTTCTAAATTTACTAATTTTTGTTCTGTTTCTTTTATTTTTTTATTGATTATTTCTTTTTCGGCTGGATTGTAATACCCAACGTCTCTTGCTTTTTGGTGAGCGTCAGACTGCAACTCTTCGATCAGGCGACCAGTACCATGATCTGCCGTCCGCATGTGTGCAACGTAGTTTGGGACATTTTGAAAATGGCTGGAGGTGTAATCCACTCCGGGCATGCGTAGTACGGTCTCTTCGTAGTTTTTGCCGCCCGGGAGAGTGTACTGGGAATATTGAGTTTGGCCGTCTTCAGATTCTGAAATTTTAACATTGTCTTCCGCTATAGCGCCATGCACCTCATTTAATGCATTTTCAGCTTCTTTTTTTGAGTTATAATATTCATCTGGCTGAGAAATTACTTGGCTTAATTCTCCCTTTACAGGATTAAGAAAATTAACCTTGTCGCCATATTCATCATATATTAC